>Ga0208277_1000532_pt1 | contig 22353 bp, 24 predicted proteins | sample ETNtaG_5_FD_185782 | JGI IMG/M metagenome (GOLD analysis project Ga0208277, IMG submission 185782) | Marine microbial and viral communities from oxygen minimum zone, Eastern Pacific Ocean - ETNP201406SV205 (SPAdes) (version 2) | ecosystem: Environmental > Aquatic > Marine > Oceanic ...
AAAACTTAAATCATTATAAAAAAACCCCCTATTTGTGAGGAATCCATTATAAAATACTGTGTAAGATTCAACACAATACAATGTCAGGAGATTTTTGGAGTCACAACGACCAACAACCGCCTTGCGAGGCATCAAAAGCAATGGATGAGATTAAAGAATCTCGGTGGTATAATACAAGTTATATTATTGAACTAGAAAGTTTGATGGTCAATCAAAGGTACAGGACTGGTAGCCCCATGCAAGAGTAGGGGGTCATATATTATTCGATCTTTGATTCCCAGGAAACCGCAAAAAAAACTCGGCATATTTTTTGGTTAAAAGGGTTTTTAGTAACCTGAAGAAGATGAAGAACTACTACTGCTGCTACTGCTGGTACTTGTTGTACTTGTGGTAGCAGTTGTTGTAGTTGGGGTAGTAGTATTACTTACAGTAGATGTAAATGCTACTGATGATGTTGTAGATGTTGTTTCTTCTCCAACCTTTATTATTGAACTACCTGGTCCATTATCATAAGAAGTTACAGTTCCTAGTTCTACTTGATTACTTACACTAGCACTAATATAACCTCTAGTGTCTATGAATCTTTGTGCTACGCTTAATTCTGTCTTTTTATTATTCTGATCATCTAATTCTGCATGTGGTTCATATGCAACCAAATTGGAAAATTCGTCAGTAATCATATTTGTCAATTGTCCTGTAGGAATTCTTATAAGTCTCTTCATATCGTTTAGATATGACTCATGCTCATAATTACTTACTGGATATATTGAGTCCTCTGTTGTCTTAGTTGTTCCGTCTGGTAATACTGCTCTAAATGTGGAATTGACCTCTATACCCCTTTTAATGAAAACTATATCATTGTACAGTATTTCTTTAGTTTCGTAATGATGGATTTGATCGGAATCTGTGTATTTCTCCTCGCAGTAGTTTTGAAGGTCATATTCGGATTTTGGCCATTGTTCGTATACGTCTGTAATGTTGTTTACAAGAAGTATTACCCAATCAAGTCCAGAACTGCCAAGTACTGCTAATGCAAGATCTGAAGGTTTAATCCCATCTGGGATAGATGAGGTTTCAAACAGAGTTGTGTATTTTTCAAGATCATCTCTGATTTTGCATCTTCTGAAGATATTCTTAACAAGGCGATATTTGAAACTTTCATCATCTGTAAGACCTTCTCCAATATAGGTATTTGGTAATTGTGAAAAATATGCCATATCTAGTAACCTTGTTGAATATCTTCGGTTGTGAGTAGTTTAGTCTCTGTAAATTGTACGTTTAATACCAATGCTGGTACATTTAGTAGTGAATTACCACCTGCTCTTTTTAAAGCATTATATTGGTTATCGGGAGTATAGTTTACTGTAACGTTTGTGCATACTGAAGGATGAATTTTAAAATGTAGGTTAGCATCTAAATCACCACCACTTGTCACTAGAGCTCCTTGAGAGTCAAAACGACAGAATTGTATATCAAATTTTCTTGGAACTTGGAAATATCTCTGACTTTCAGCAGTTGTCATTAATTGTTTCTTTCCTGTCCAAGGATCATCATCGCTGTTATCCCATCCAAATAGATCTTTCAATGCTTTGATTGTTTCATCAAATGGTTCGTATTTTGCTCCTTTTTTACCAATTTGGGATTTCTTTTTTCGTACTTTTCTTGCTAATTTACCAGATTCAAATGTTGGGTGAGAACCCATTTTAAACCATTGACAAATTGACCATATATTCTCTGCTTCTGTAGGGTTTCTAGCAAGCATTTTAAAACTGAAATTATGATTACGGAAACTCATGTTATTGAAGACCTGTTCCGTATAGGGGTTAAATATTCTCCCCTTTGTCATTTGCTCTAAACTGTTAATATCAACACTACCTTGTAATCCTAAAAATCCACTAATACTGTTTGCTGCTTGTACCATTGCACTTGCACCAAATTCAGGATTTGCTGCTTTTGCAGCCATTTGGATTGTTTCTGCTAATTTATCAAAATTTATTTCACCTTCTACATTTGCTGCTGCGTTAGCAAGAGCAATACCACCAACTCCGAGATCTACTGTTCTATAGTTTGATTGATATGTTGTTGATAATGCTGGTGGCATATTGATGTATACCGTATCATTATCATATACCTTATCTGCTTCAACTGCACCTATATTTCCACCATAAAATGCTTCATTACTGTCTTTGAATGACATTTGGAAGCTTTTAAACCTAACCCAGTCAATTGCGTAGGTAGCACCATCAGCATCTCTATGACGATCACCATGAGATACAGGAGCTCGGTATGGGTATCTAAAAATTGACAACTTAACTACCTAAATATTAACGTGACCTGTATTTATTTATGCGTTATAAGCGAGGAAAGTACTTTCCTAAAAAACCTAATAAGTATAAAGGTGATTATCGTAATATAGTCTATAGGTCAGGGTGGGAACTTAAGTTCATGAAATTCTGTGATTATAATTCTTCTATTACTGAATGGGGTAGTGAAGAAATTATTATTCCTTATATTTCACCTGTTGATGGTAAACGTCATAGATACTTTCCAGATTTCTATGTTAAATCTAAGGGTAAAAAGTATATAGTAGAGGTTAAACCATTAAGACAGACTAAAGAACCAAAAACGCAGAAAAAGGTTACTAAAAAGTATATTAATGAAGTTGTCACTTGGAGTGTCAACAATGCAAAGTGGAAAGCAGCAACCGAGTTTTGCAAAGATTATAATATGGAGTTTATGATCATTACAGAAAAGGAGCTTAGAGTATAATGCCTTGGCGTTCAGACATACCACATAAACAGCAAGCTAGATCTGGGTATCCAAGTTTGCAAGAGATGATGGCATTTTCCTTAAAGGATAAGGACTATTCTCCAGCTTCGACTAATTTATTCACAATACACATTGTAACACCAGCGTTAATGAAAAACTGGCAAGCAAGAGATGGGATTGGTGGTCATATAATATCAGATACTATTGGATATACAGATTCAACATTTATGCCTGATGCAGGTGGTAAAGGTGGACTATTAGGTAAATGTTTAAATTTTTATTGTCAAACTATCAGTATACCAAGTAAACAGGTTACAACTGGTTCACTTGTTAATATAGGTACTGCAACTAAGTATGCTACAGGATCTGCTTTCAGTCAAATTTCTGCAACCTTTATTGCACCTAAATCTCAACATAGTAGAAATTTCTTTGAAAGATGGATACAATTGATGGCTCCTGATGCTAATCAATATAGTGATTATTATGATTATTATAATGCTCCTAGAATGATGATTTTTAAATGGGAGAAAGGTGGACAACGTGAAGAACCTTATACATTTGAAACTAGAAATCAAAATGCAAAGATAGAAGGGTGGAATCCTAATGATAGACATCCACAGAAAGCATTTAATTATAAGTTAACTGCTAGTTGGGAGATGCAACAAGCATTTCCTTATAATCTAGGATCTACTCAGTTAAATAACCAAGCAGCACGTGCTATGACGTTTACAGTAGGATTCTTCTTTGAGCGTTATAGATTCTATACAGCATCTCAATTCGATGAACCTGGTGTAAGAACACAAATCTCTATTCCTGGAATGGGATCACGAGATGATGATTATTATGATCCTCTCGTTGATGCTCAACAGATATTTGGTTCTGTAGACGCAACACAGAAATCCCTCGGAATATGGTAAAATGAAACAACCACTACATAGATTACCACTCGATGAGTGGTTTGACGATGTACCTCATCCCTACGATAATTGGCCTATGTCAAAAGACGAACCCTTAGATCTTGCACCAAGTTCTGTAGAACCTCAAGATGAAGAAAAAGAAGAAACACCACACGAAACTGCTTATCGTTTAGCAGTTCAAAAACATAGTCCTTGGACTGGTGGAGGTTCCGAGAACTTCCATAAATAATTTTATGAATTGAATTTACAATGCCATTACCTACATTAACTGTACCTAAGTACAAACTGAAACTGCCTTCTGATGGCAGAACTGTCAATTTTAGACCTTTTCTTGTAAAAGAAGAGAAATTGCTACTTTTAGCAACTGAGACAGGTAGTCAAGCAGATATTGTTACTGCTATTAAAAGTATCATTACTGAATGTACTGATATTCATGATATTGATGATCTTCCAACTTTCGATATTGAATATGTCTTTCTTCAAATCCGTACCAAATCTGTTGGTGAGGCTGTTGAAGTTAATGTGACATGCCCTGATGATGGAGAAACGGAAGTAGCTGTTAAAATACCTTTGAATGAAATCAAAGTCAAAAAAGACAAGAAGCATAAGAAGGATATTAAATTGGGTGAAGATATTATCTTAACTATGGGTTATCCTAGTTTAGATACATTTGTTCAAATGAATTTTCAAGATGAAGAACCTACTGTAGATTCTGTTTTTGAAATGGCAGCAGGATGCGTAAAGCAAATTGCTGATGCTGAACAAGTATATGATGCATTGGATACTCCTAAAGAAGAGATGATGGAATTCTTTGAGCAGTTGAGTAGTAAGCAGTTTCAAGAAGTTCAAAATTTCTTTGATACTATGCCTAAACTATCTCATACTGTTAAGGTTACTAATCCTAAAACTAAAGTTGTAAGTGACATAGTTCTAGATGGATTAGCATCTTTTTTCGGATAGCTCTACTCCATCAAAATTTACAAACCTTCTATGAAGTTAATTTTGCACTTATGCACCATCATAAGTGGCCATGTGATTATATTGATAACTTGATTCCCTTTGAAAAAGAGATCTATATGAATCTCTTAATGAATTATCTTAAAGAAGAGAACAGGCGAATGGAGGAGAGCCAGAGGCAACAACAAAAGTAGCATTAACCAATAGTGGCGAATAAGTTTACACATAAGTTTGTAAATGCTGGAGTAAAGGGCAAAATTACACCAGCACTTTTTGCTGCAAGGAAATCTATTACTGCTACTAATAGGATAGGTAATACAATAGCTAGTATTGGTAATGTTGTATGGGATATGAGGCAAATTGCTGTCAAATCGGCAGCAAATAAAGTACTAGCAGAACAGGCACGAAGAAGAGCAGAACAAAGAGAAAGAGACCAAGAAGCTGAAGAAGCAGCAGAACTGGATAAATCGTTACAATCGAAAAAGGCACAGAAACCATCCTCTAAGCAAAAGAGTATTGCAGAAAAGCATTTTGGGTGGTTGAATGGGTTTCTTAGACCTCTAGTAGAATTTTTTGGTTGGTTAATTAAGATTACTGTTATTCAGAATATTCTTAATTGGCTGCAAGATCCAGAGAATACGGGTAAGTTAAAGACATTTTTAAAGAAGTTTACTTTTGTTGTAAAGAAGTTATATGCATTTACATCTTGGATTGTAAAAGATAATATTCTTGATGGACTTGCAGATCTGTTCGGAGCTGGGGGTAAAGACGGTAAGGATTCATTCTGGGATAGAGTAAGAGGATTAGGTAAGCTCATGTTTGGGCTTACCATGATGCGATGGTTGCTCAATCCATTTGCAGCAGTAACTGATATTGTAGGGTTACTTGACTTTATAATGAATTGGCGATTGCCGAAGTTAAGGATAAAAGGATTACAGAGACTTTGGGGTAGACGGATAAAGAAAGGGTTTAATAGGATTCGAGACAGTAAACGTCTGAGAAAGATGGTTCAAACCATCAAGAAGTTTGGCAGACCCATAATGAAACCGATTAGGTTCATTGGGAAGCAGTTTCAGAATTTTAGGAAGGGTTTTAAGGGTGTAACAAAAACAGCAGATATTGCTAAGACGACTAATACGTTATTTCCTCATATAGCAACTGGTGCTAAGAAGGGTGGAAAGGCGTTTGAGGCTGGAAAACAAGTTAAACAAACCCTTAAAAATTTCTTTGGAAAGGGTAGCAAGTTTGGTAATCTATTAAAGAAATTAGATTTTAGGAATTTCCGTGTTCCTAAACCGATGAAGGAAAACGCCTTCGGTAAATGGATGAATAATCGTTGGAAGAAAACGATGGGTGGATTGAGGGATGGTGCAAGTAAAATCAGTAAGTGGGGTAGTAATGGATGGGATTACTTATCCAAACTTCCTAAAAAAGCCACGGAGGCAGTTTCTAATAGGTTCCTTAAACCTATATGGGATAAGATAAAACCTGTTAAGAAATATGCTGATGATTTAATTAAACCGTTTAATAAAGCGGTTAAAAAATCTCCTATTGGTAAACTTGTTAGAGGTGCAGGAGCAAAGAAAGTAGGTGCTTCAAGATTAAAGGATATACCTCTTTTAGGTTCTATTGTCAATTTTTACTTTGCTGTTGATTCTTTTAAGAATGGTGATACTGTTGGTGGTGTATTAGAATCTCTTGCTGGTGCAGCAGAATTAGCTGGTTACATGGTACCAGGTGCTCAACCATTATTGATTGCTGGTGGTGTACTAGATCTATACTTACTTTCTAGGATTCTTCCTGGTGGTATAGGTGAATCTATAATGGAATGGGAGAGAACCAAGGCGGTTCCTGGTATGGCTGGAATGTTTGATAGTGCTCTTTCAGGTACTAAGAGTACTATTCAGGGTGCTAAAGCACAGATAGGTAAAGCATTTTCTGGTATTAATAAATGGATTGGTGCTGAGAAAGAAGCGGATAAAGCAAAACATTTAACAGAAAATCAAAAAGGTGATGGATCTAGTGTAGAAAAAGGTAAGGAAACAGACGATAAGACAACGACGACTAAAAAGAAAAGTGGTGGTTTTTGGTCATGGTTAACTGGTGGAAACAAGAATAAACAATCTGGTTCTTATACTGAAGCACATGGTACTTCTGAATATGGAGATCATGATGATTCTGCTGGTGCAATAGAAAGAGAAGAACATGAATGGGGACCAGATGGTCAACCTAGTGGTGGTAAAAAGAAACCTTGGTGGAAGTTATGGGAGAAAGGTGGTTATCCAGTTAAAGGTGCAGGTGGATCATTCGGAATAGGAGGATTTTTTAAAGGTATTGGAAAGGCAGTTGGTGGGATAGGTAAAGCAATTGGTGGTATAGTTAGTGGTATTGGTGGTGCTATTGGTGGCATCATTAATACAGTAAAGGATGTTTTAGGTGGTCCATTAGGACAAATCTTGATGATGGCATTACCAGTAATGTTCCCTGCTGTTGCTTGGTTAGGACCAGTATTGAAAGGTATTAATGCTGTTATGGCATTGGCAAGTGGTGACCCATTAGGGGCCATAATATCTCTGTCTGGTGCATTTAGCAGTATTAATACTGTTAACGCCATAGCTATGCCTAAATGGATGCAATCCATGAGGTTCAGTAAGTTTGGTAACTTTATGGCAAACTTGAATGGACCAGGTGGATTCTTGAGTAGCAAGATGGGTAAGATTGGTGTAGGGATACTCTCTGGTAACTATGGTGCTGCATTTAATGCTGCTATTGATGGTACATCTTTAGGTGCTAGTTTGGCTAACCTTGGTAATAAAGTTGATGAACTAGGACTCGGAGGTGTCCTTGGAGCCATACCAGGATTAGGACCAACCTTACAGAATATGGGTCTTGGTGATGTTGTTGGAATTTCAAGTCTATTAACAGGTGATTTCTCTGCTGCTGGTTTCATTACTGGTATGGCAGAAAAGCATGGTTATGGTGGACTTGTTAAGGCAGCTCTTGGTATGGTCGGAGGTAACTTTGAACAGGGTATGATAGATCTTGCTAGTGAAATGGGTGTAAGTCCTGAAATGTTTGGTGTCATTGACACATTACAAATGTTAAGGGAGGGTGGCGAATCAGAGAAGCAAAAAATTATGCAGGAGATTGGAAGTATATCTGTTGTTAGTTTCCCTGTTGTTATTCAAAAACTTTTATCAATTCCAACACCAGTTGGTGTTGGGTCAGGTGGTGGTGGATCAGGTGGTGGATCTGGTGGACTCCTAAGTCGATTGGGATTTGGTAAATAAATAGAATGACGAGGTATATTCTCTAATGGCAAGTATCCAGAAGTCATCAAAAATTAATATGTACAAGTTCGTCAATACTGACGATCAAAGTGCATCTGCGGATCCTATTGCCAAAAGTATTAATGTACAGACTCAGGCATTAAACAATATGGGTCGTACCATTAATGGTATTGCTCAAACTGTCGTAACTTTAAAAAATATTGCTCTTCATAGGTTACAGCAAGAAGAGAAACAAGCACGAGAAAAATTTAAACCGAAATATACTAAGCAAAGACAAAATCCATTTAAATCTTTAATGCTTAATATTAAGGCATATAAAGTTAAGGGATTCTTAGAGAGTATGCTTTCATTTATAGGAAGTTTACTTAAAATATTCATTGTTAGACCAATATTAAATTGGTTAGCGAATCCAGAGAATAAACAAAAATTAGTTAAGATATTAGAAGGTACTTGGAAGGTATTAAAAGGTATTACTGAGTTTCTTGGTAGTCAATTTGTTCATGCTATAAATGAGCTCCATGATGTTCTGAGTGGTGAAACTAGTATTTGGAAAAAGGTAACATCATTCACTAAACTTTGGATTAAATTTGCTCTTGGCTTCATGGCCATCAAGTTCTTAAGAAATCCAGTTAAACTCTTAAGATCTGTGGCACATGTTGGCAAGATGCTTGCCATCAAAACAAAATTAGCGAAGGCACAATTAACTAAGAGAAAAAAATTCTTAACTGGGGGTAAATGGGCTAGAGGTAAATGGTTACTTGGTGGTGCTGTTGGTGCAACTGTACTTTGGCAATTTGCTAATTGGGCGTTAGGTAAGAAGGAAGACCAAGAATCTGGTGATGATAGTACTCCTAATTCTGGAGGTACTGGTGATAGAGGTAAAGATAGAGCATTCTCTATACAGGAGTATGGTGAAGATCTTACTAGTTCTATGTACGAGGCATTAGGATTAGAAGATCCTAATAAGAAGGAAGATAAGAAAAAGAATATGTGGAACCCGAAGAATTGGTTCGGGGGTAAAAAGGAGAAAGAGTCTAAGAAGGATGGTGAAAATCCTAATGCATTAGGTGTTCTTGCTGGATTGTATACAGCAAATAATCAGATGAAGGATCTGATTTCAACATTCAAGAGTGAGAGTAAGGAATTTAGCGGTAAGATGAATGATGCTGATGGTGCTGGTAAAGCAGAACTAATGCTTAATCTTGCTGCTACACTTGAATCAGCATTGGGTAGTAAAAACCAAATGTTCAATAAATTGCAGCACCAAACTCAGAGTCTTGTTGAGAGTGCTGAAAAGGTTTCTAATGGTGATAAGACTAGTATTGGTGAATTTTTAAAATGGGCAGGACATGATGTTCAATCTAGAGAAGAAGGTGGTCGTGTTGGTTCTTTTGAAAGGGGTGGAAAGTGGTTAAATGGACCTAATACTGGATACCCTGCACATCATGATGGGCAACCATTAATTGCTCACGGGTTAGAAGGACTGTTTACTAAGCCTGGTAGTAAGGATGGATTTATAGTACCGTTTGATAATGCTGCAACTAGAAAAGATCCAATGTTAACTATGGTAAGGTTAGCACAAGCTAAGAAACTTGGATTTAAAAATGGACCACCAGGATTTGAGGGTGGTGGATTAGGATTAGCTGGTCTTAAGGATAATAAGACATATAGAATATCTCAGGGTAAAGGGTGGTTTGAAAAATCTAAAGTTAAATCTGGAGGAGGTAATTGGTTTAGTAGACTAATGCAAGGTCATAAACTTTCTGGATTTACAGGAAGTCCCTTTGGTGATAGTGGAGTTGGTGGTAACTGGGGAATGGGTGCAAACTTTGGTCAGCAGTATCAAGAACCTGGTTCAGGTGGATTGGGATTGGTACAAAGATTGGTTGCTTCTCATCGTGGAGATGAACTAACTTCAGCATTATTAGCAAGAACAATCTTTAATAGAAAGGCTGCTATTGATAAGACTGGTAATCCCCAAATGTTTAAAGCGAAGAGTGGAAGTTTCCATGATATATTGCATGCACCAGGTCAGTATCCTAATGTAGAAAATGGTAAGATAAAGGGTAAATTCTCTAATTCTGAGTTGAATGCTGCTGGTAAGGCTATGAAGTTAGCAAAAGAAGCACATAAACTTAAAGAACGTTTAGGTGACAGTGGATTAGATCCAGCTAAAACGCAGCAATTACTAACTTCTACCATATTCAAACCTGGTTCTGGTTTAAATAAAGGTGGACTAATGGGATTACTTACTGGTGGTGGAGGTGTTAGATTTGGTAAATATACATTCCAGAATAAACCATCTAATGCTATGAATGCTTTGATGGGTGGAATGAATCCATTAATGGCGAAAGGTATGATGACTATGATTACCAATCTAATCGGAGGAAAGAAAGATGGTGGATTTGGTAAAGATCTTATTATGACACTTGCTAGTGGAATTCTAGGTGGTGGATTTGGAAAAGAGGGAGGTAAAGGTGGTGGAATGATGGATGCTTTATTTGGAATGTTTGGTATGCCTACTCAGAGAGGTGGACAGAAGAAGAAACCAGGTGGTTCGATGTCTGGTGGTTTAGGTCAAGTACTACAGGGTATATTCGGTGGTAAGGGTGGAAAGGATAAGAAAGAAGAGAGGATGGAGTTTAAGAAGAGAGAGAATGAAAGACATAGACAGATAATGAAGTATGAAGCATCACAACAGAAACGTAATATCATGTCTAGATTGCATGACCAAGCTAGTCAAAATGCTAGAGAGATTACATCTTCTGTTAACGCATCTAATAAATCTGCTGCTAGTCAGGCAAGAATGGGTGCAGAAGCTGTTGCGAGATTATCACAACAATCACAACAACAACAAGGAAATGCCTTTATGGGAATCTTTAAGTCAATAGCATCACAACTAAGTTCATCTAAGAAAAAATAATTATGAGTAGCAAGAGAGCTAACACAGCAGAAATCGATTTTAAAATTAGCCTCTGGCGTAATGGTAAGAGGATGGAGAATTCTTCGGGTAAGTATGAACTTGCTGAATTTGTCAAGGGTTTTGAAATTGTAGAATCGGTTGAATCTGCTACTATTGAAGCACGTATTATAGTTGAAGATGCTGCTGGACTTATGGGAGCATTGACTGGATCTGAAGTATTTAAATTAACTATATTTCATTTCACAGGTAATAGGGATTATTGGTTGAGGTGTGTTCATATTGAGGATAGAGTTAGAACAGCACAAACAGCAGATGTTTTTATCGTTAATTGTGTTTCTGATGAGTATATTAAGAATGAAATTAAAAATGTTTTTGGTCATACTGAAAAGATATTTGCTGGTTCTATAGAGGCAGGACAGATTATTAGGAAGTTGGTAAGAGATAAGAAGTACTTAGGAAGTAAGAAACGTCTATTTTTAGAGCAAACTATTAATAAGCAGAGATTGGTTATCCCTAACTGGAGACCGATTGATGTGATTTATTGGGTTGCTGAAAGATCTGTTCGTAAATCTAAGAAGGGTGGAGTATTACAGAATGGATTTAATTTCTGGGAATCTGCTTTAGGATTTCATTTTAAATCAATTGATAAGATGATAGATGATGTCAATGAACAGAAGGAAGAAACGACAGATCATGTAAAAGGTAAACCAGCACTTTATACTTACACATATTCACCCAAAGGTATGAAGGTTGATGCAGGTGAAGACCAATATAAGATTGATAGTGTAATTTTCCCTGAAGAGAGAAGTTATCTTATGGGGTTAAGACATGGTTCATGGTCTGGATATAGTATTGGGTTTGACCCAGTTTCTATAAATCAATCAAGAATTGGTGTTAGTACTGATATGAAAGATAAGGAGTATAACTATACTCTTAAAAAGGTATGGAAAAAAATGTCTCATGTTGGTGGTACAAATTATGTCAATCCTAATACTTTGATGGATAAAGAAATACAAAAAGTTATTGACCAACCAAAGAGAGTTAGATATACTATGATACCTAATCAGTTATTTGATCCAAAATATAAATTGAATCCTCAAAAAAATTATGAAGAGGTTGTTGAACTTCAAGCATACGAATACTTACGGAGAGAGACACTAAAAAATATTAAATTATCTATTACTATTCCAGGTAATTTAGATCTTTATGCTGGACATGGTATACAGGTTAAGTTACCAGGAACCTTCAGATCTGGTACGACAATTCAGAATGATAGGAAGTATAGTGGTAGATATATCATCATGGGTGTACGTCATCATACAGGGGATGGTCTTAAAATGAAGACAGAACTGTTGCTAGGTCGTGATAGTATACTAGGATAATAAATAGTTATTGTTACCTAGTAACGGAGATTAAAATTATGAAAACTATCGAAGAACACATTCAAGCAGATAGAGACATTCTTGACAACCCAACAATTAGTCCTGCAGCTCGTAGGCATGTTGCAGAGGAGTTACATGAGTTAGAAACTTATCGTGAGCACCATATCGAAGAGATTAATGCTGGTGACCATCATGATCCTAATACCATTGAACTATTCTGTGAAATGCATCCTGATGAGCCAGAGTGCCTAGTATATGACGATTAATGAGCAATTTTTTATCATGGTTACTTGGAACTTGGTCTAATAAGCATCAAGCACAGTCAGCTCCTACTTTATACAAATCTGTATCTGTAAGATGGGAGCAAAACGGTGAGTTTATAAATTCGATTCATTGGGGTAGGAGAACACCTCATGATCCATATTTAAAAACTCATAAGAAATTGGTAGAGGTGTCGGATAAAGAAGTTATTTTAGAACATTGGGGTGGAACCTATAGTGGTTTGCAACGCAATGAAGATTGTGATATGGTATTAAAATTTGATGGTGTAGCATGGTTAGGTAAGTTTGATACACAGATGGATGATGTAACAGGTCATGCTGAACTTGGTGTCTATGGACATAAACTTTTTATGAGGGATAGATTTTTGGATTCTAAAGGTAGGATTGTCTGGGGTGCAGATGAAATTTATAAGTACCTGAGAGTTCAATAAATATACATGATAAGACCCTAATAAAAATGAACCAGACAATCGATGGTATAATCAATGAGAATAATATTAACTTTGTAGGGAAAGACGGATTTTTCTGGTGGGTTGGTGAAGTTGAAGATAATGAAGACCCTATGGAATTGGGTAGGGTTAGAGTTCGTGTGCTTGGATACTATACTAATGTTCGTGGTGGTACTACAGCAGATCTAAAGACAGACCATCTTCCTTGGGCAACAGTATTACAACATACATCTCAAGCTGGTAATGATGGGCAAGGAGAATCTTCAGGACAGTTGCAACCTGGTGCAGTTGTTATGGGATTCTTTATGGATGGTGATGATGCACAGATGCCAATAGTAATTGGTGTTATGCGTGTTAATAAAGCTACAGCATCAAGACAGATAAAGGAATTTGCTTTCACTGGTGAAAGTATGAAAGCAAGTAGTACTGGAACTATAAATCCTGCATCAAATAGACCAGGAGATCCCAATGGTATTGGGTCAGATAATTTTAGAAGACCAGGATTACAAAATAATAGTGTATCAACAGTTGCAGCAACTACAACTACAGAGATTGGGGGTAAGGGGTCACCACTTAATGTGGGTATGACTCCAGGTATTAATGGTAGTGCTGGTAATCCTCAAAAACCAAGACAACCTGAGAAACCAATACCTGCTGCTAATGGTGTTGGTGGACCTTGGAAGAGTTTAGATTATACATTATCGTATCTTATAGAAGATCTTGCAGACCAAGCAGGTTTGTTAGTTAAATCGGGTGATGGGCAATATTTAAATGTTATTACTGGAACTCTTGTAACAAATGCAGAACTTACTGCAAAGATACAAAATTTCTTAGGTACTGTATTCACTCAAGTTGTTAGTGCTATGCGTACAGCAACTTCTACTCTTATTGATGATTTGGAGTTGTCTGTTTTATTGAATAAGTCAACTGGAGCACCTTATATAATACAAACTACAGTACAGGCAGAAGTTAGTAAAATATTATCTAGTCTATGTGCTATTGATAATAACCTAACAGATTTTATTAATACACCATTAACTACTGTAACATCTAATTTAGATTCATACTTAGCTAGTCTGATTGATAAACCAACGTTTGTTACTCAGGGTGTTGAAGGTGTTATTAGTATTGTAATATGTAATGTTGAAAAGTTATTGAATAATCTTACTACAGTAGTATCACAAACTGAAGCAGTAGTTGCTGATTACCAAGATGCAAAAGAAGTATTAGATACTTGGAAAGCAGGTAATAAGATATTCTCTGAGAAGACTAATTTATTTACTAAAGACGTTAATACATTAACTGGACTAATAAAGTTATTTGTTGAGTTTTCTGAATCGGGTTGTGTTAGACCACCTAAGAGTGGAGAAGATAATGTTGGTTGGTTCCCTCTATTTGGTGTAACTCATTGTACTCCTGAAGAATTTGCTTCCATAGCAGTACTTAGAGGTGAGACTAGAGGTAAGTGTGGAGAGTCTACTACTATTGCTGGTGGACTATTTGATTCTGTATTCTCTGAAGCAGATCCTTATTTAACTACTGCTAAGACACAAGTTAATGGTTCTTTTGAATTATATGTTGGTACACCTGGTCGTCAGGCAACTATTATTAAGAGAGAGAATGGTACTACACATACTTCAGTAAGTTTGAATAATGCTATGCACCAAGAGTGGATGGCTAAGAGAAAGATTAAAGAAGACTTCCCAGATCTATCAGAGGATGAAGTTAGTATTGCAGCAGCAGAGGCAGTTGCAGCATCAACTAGAACAACGTCTGCACAGACTGCTTGGGTTAGATCTGCTGACAATTTACCAGATGGTGTACAGGGTTTATGGAGTGACTTCTTAAAAACTTATGGTGTTTATCCATCTAATACTTCAGCATTACTAGGAACACATACTGGTACATGGGAAGTAGTTGTTACTGTTGAGGGAACATATACTTTTGATGTTCAAGCGGATAACCAAGGTAGTATTTCATGGGACGGAGTAACTCTAGGTCAGACATCGATGTTCCAATCTCATAATGTAACATCTACATTTACTATAGAGAATGTACAAGCAGGTACACATACTATTAAAGGTAGTATAACCAATGTATATACTGAAAATGCTGGTTCTGGATGGGAAAGAAACCCTGCTGCTATTGCATGGACATTAAAAGATCCTACAGGAACAGTTGTAAAAACATCTCTCGATTCATTCCCAGTTAGATATCACCCTAGTACTGCTGCTAATGGAGATGAGGGTAATTTACTTGCTGACCATATTAGTTGGGCTGGCACTAAAACTGAAGAAGTGCATGGAGATGATGCAAAGGTTATTGATAATGACTACTGTAGAACAGTTCAGGGTGATTATAGATTAAAAGTAACAGGTGATTGTCATATTGAAGTTGGTGGAGGATTCTTCTTCAGTGCTCAAGGTGCTCCAAAATCTGTTAGTAAACATGGACATCCTAAGAATAAGGAAATTCAAAAGCATGTTATTAATTTTGGTTCTGACGTTGATATGAATGTTGCTGGTGCTGCATTTGAAATGCAAGCAGCAAATCTAAGAATGGCAGCAACTAAGACATCTATTACAGGTAAGGAATATGAAAATGCATCAAAACTACAGAAGTATTCTGGTGTAGAGTGTATTATCAGTGCTGATAATTCTATTGAAATGGTTACTACTGCTTTGTATCAGAAGATTAACATTAATAAGAACCCTGCTGCTACCAAGTCTGGTATTAGTACAATATGTCATGGTTCTGTAGATCTTGCTCTTATGCCTGGTGGTTCTACAACTGATAATGTTCCTAGATTTACAGTTGCTAATCCTTCGGGACCAGTTTCTATGCAGTGCGGTTCAACTGGATTTAATTTGAATGTAATGGAAGGTGCTTATAATGTAATGGCACATGATGGACTTATTCGTATGGAGTCTAAGACTGGGCCAGCAACCATTAAGGCAAAGGGTGCTATTGGTATAAATTCAGTTGCAGGTGCCATTTCTCAAACTGCCACCTCTATCTTCCTAAATTAAAGTACCTGTGGTATAATATCGTTATGGATGAACTACGACAACAGCAACTGGTAGATCTCAAGGAAATACTTGAGGATACTATTCAGTATTTCTGTGATGAAAACATGGTATCAGGTGAAACTGCATGGACAATGGTTGGTGCTTTATCTGATGCAAAATTAAACGTGGAGTTTACTAATGACTGACATTCAAGATGTAACTGAAGAAGAGGCATGTAAAAACCTCAAATTTCTTTTGACTATGACTGAAAGAAACCGTACTGTTTGGAGGGTTAAATCTCCAGAAGGTGCAGTTGCTTTAATATCTCCAGTGATTCAATCAGGACCACCTGTTGATGATGAGGTGATAAAACAGGTTGAGGAATTCAAAAAGGAATTTGTTGACAATCCAAACTAAATATCTTATAATCATCTAGTAACTGAGCAGACCAATGCGTCTTAAAAGCCATGAAACTCCTAGAAAGCGAGGACGCAACATCAAATCCCGTCTAGCGTCTGCTCGCTTACGACAATTAAAGAAACGTACAAAACTATTTGTGAAGAAACTTTATAATGAGTAATCTTATAACACTTTTTCCAATGCTGATTCATCAGTTTGATATTCCTGATTTTGATGCAGATGCTATAGAGAAGTATTGTTATGGTGAACAAAGGATAGACCCAGAAGGAAAACAAAAATCTAATAGAGGAGGGTGGCAATCTCAAGATCATTATTCTAGGTTTGATAATATCTTAAGTAGAACTCTTATGAAGGGATTAAATAAATGGTCTGAAGGTGATATCCTTCAGAAAGGAACTCAAATGGAAGTTGGTGCAATGTGGATTAATATAAATGGTACTAACTGTTATAATATGAAACATAATCATCCTAATTCTGATTTGTCTGGAGTATTTTGGGTTAAGGGATCTGGTCCAAATATAGGTTCTTTAGTATTTGATGATTCTAACAACTATTCAAGATTTCAAGAAAGTGTATGTTATAGTGACAACTTTAAAACTTCCAATAATCTATGGGACCAATTTACATTTGAACCTACAATAGGACAATGCCTTATTTTTCCATCATGTCAGGATCATAATGTGGAATCTAATCAAACAGATGAAGAAAGAATATCAGTTTCTTTTAACATGACACTTGACATAGATTTTAATTCTGCTACAATAGGCAAAGCAATTAACAAATAGAGGGAGTACAAAAGATTTCCGATTAGAAGGAACGCCCTCTACCTATATAAACCAGCGTATCAAATGTTACTATGAGAGATCAATTATTAAAAGCAATATCTGCCCATGCTAAAGGTGAGATTGAAAGACACAGAGCAAATGTTGAGGTATATCTTAGCAACCCTGCTGGTATAGGTGAACATTCAGATATAACAGATGCAATTCAAGTAGAAATAGACAAGATCTCTCGTTATCATGACCAGATAGAAGTAATAAATACCTATCTAAGAGATAAGAAGCAAACGTTAAATGAATGACAAGGAAGCAGCAAAGAAATTGATTAGATTAGCTAAAGAACATCCTGATTGGTATTCCAAAAAGGATGTTTTTTATGCCAAAGCAGTAAAGAAAGAACTCAAAAGAGCAAAAAAACTCCGAAAAAAACATCATGGCACTGACACAACAAGTTGAAGATTCTCTTAGAGAAGCACAACTAAATCTGAAGAATGCACTTGCGTATTCTGCTCGTAATGAAGAATCATATATTAGTAAGCATATTGCTGATATGATGATGCAGATAGATAATCTTATTATAGTTGATAGTATTAAAGATCATTTGAGAGTTGAAGATGAGTGAAGTTCCTGAGTATTATCAAGATAATATGCTAGCCTCAACGGTAGCACAATTTCCTAGTGGGACAATGTTCCATGCTTTTTCGACACCGATATACGCAACTAGGATTAAAGATAATCTTGATGAAATTCAAACAGAACTTGGTAGATCTTATAGGAAGACTACTTTTACATATAAAGAAGAGTTTGGGATGACACATCAGTTGTCAGATACTACTTTTTCTGGTAATGTTATAGTTGAACATGGATTGACACTGTTTGAACAGGCAATCCATTTTCATCTTTGTAATTACATGACAGGGATAAAATTTCCTCAAGATGGAGGTAGGAGTAGTAAGACTAAAATAGAGGATGTAAATTATACAATCTCACAATCTTGGTGGTCTAAATTTGGACATAGAGATTATGCTCATGTACATAATCATGGTAATAGTGATGTATCTGGAGTGTACTATTTCAAAGCACCATCTAGTGAAGAGATAGCATCTTTTGACACTCCTTGGGGTACTCAACCAGAAGGAAATATATATTTTAGTTCACCTGCACCTTCTTCAGTAACATCATTTGTTTATGCTCATTATGCATTTAAGCAAAGTATGTTAGCAGAAGTGGGTAAAATGGTATTATTCCCTGCTTACTTAGATCATGGTGTAACAACTAATGAAACAAAAGAAGATAGGGTAAGTTTAGCATTTAACATTAATTTTGATAGAGCATGACTAAAACAACTGACTTAGTGTCTGAGATTGAAGGGTTAACTGTATTACTTGGTGGAACCCTAACAACATCTACTACATATGATAGTACTGGTAGAACATCTAAAAAGATTACTATCGAGTATGATATAAAACAAGAAAAGAAAAATGGTTAGTTTAAAACGAACATTCCATGCATTGAAGGAATGGGATAAAAGATGGGCATTTAAGTTCCAAGGTAAGTTTGGACTATCTAACTATCAAATGTTTTGTGCTTGCTTTGCAAAAGGATTTATTATTGGTGCTATTCTATTATGAAAAATTATACAGAAGATAAAAGAAAACTGAAAGATCTGTTAAGAACTTATGCTTATCGTAAAGGTGAGTTTAAACTTTCTTCAGGTCGTACAAGTGAACACTATATTAATTGCAAACCTGTTATTTTAAGAGGTGATGGATTAACTTTAGCTTCTAATTTATTATTAGAAAAGATACATCTTGCTTCTAATTGTGTAGCTGGACTTACTTTAGGTGCAGATCCATTAGTTAGTGGTGTTGTTATGGCATCTCATAGATTTTGGGATGAGAGTGCATTTAAGTTTGGGGTTCCTGGTGGTATAATAGTTCGTAAGAAACCTAAAGGGCATGGAACTGGAGCATGGTTAGAAGGACCACTTCCACCTCAAGGAAATGTGGTAACAATATTAGAAGATGTTATTACTACTGCAAAGTCTGCTATATTTGCTGCTGAAAAGATTCGTGATGCTGGATATTTTGTAGACCATATAGTTTGTATCGTAGATAGGCAAGAAGAAGGTGAGGCAGATAAAGCATGTAAAGATGCTAATATAAGATTAACAAGTATATTCAAATTAGATGATATTGTTCCTATGTTTGATGACTCTTTTAAATCAAATGACAATGAGCATATGAGTCTTAACATGGCTAAATAGACATGTAGCAAAGGTATGATTATTCGTGGCAACTAAGAAGATATCACAGTTAGAAACAATATCAGACTCCAATCTATCGGGTGAAGCAATTTTACCTGTTGTTGTATCTGACCCATTGATTCCTAACAGGAAAGCAAAAGTAAATCAACTATTTAAAGGTGTAGCACAAGGAACCAAAGCGGAACCTGGTCTTACCTTTGACCTTGATAGAGATACTGGATTGTATCAAAATGCATATGATCAGATAGGTGTTGCATTTGGAGATGGTGGTTTATATTGTACACGACTTGATAATGGTAACAGCAGTACATCATTATATGTAAATGCTGTTGATGATGTTGCTAATAATACTGATATAGTTTTTGCTCCAAAGGGTACTGGTGCTGTTAAAGTAACAGGTCAGTTCTTAATTGAGGATGGTTCTTTTGTATTGGAAGATACTCAAGGTCCGAGAGCAAGATTTGAGGTTGGTAATGTAGGAACTGGTAATAGTATTAGGATATTTACATTTCCAACTATTACTCAGGGTAGTGGTACTACTATAGTTGGTGATGATACTACTCAAACATTAACAAATAAGACTGTTCTTATTGATGAGGATAATTTTGTTCTTGTTGATGGCACAGAGGAAGCAATCTTCCAAATTAATTGGCCAACGACTTCAGGTACTAGGAGATCTTATTTCTTACCTGATGCTGGTGCTGTAACAACAGCAACAGAACCTACTGCTACTTCATCTACTTTACTTGATACTAAAACTGAGCAAACAGTCTTAAGTAAGACTTTGGTTAATCCAAGATTTGTTTCCAATGCAGATGTTGGTACGAGTTATGCTCAATTTTCTACTGGTGGTTTATCAGGTAATAGAACAATCACTATTCCTGACTTAAGTTTAACTTTAGTTGGAACGGATGCTACTCAGGTTTTAACTAACAAGAGTATCGGTGGATTGATACTTCAAGACACCACTGATGTAACTAAGAAACTTAATTTTAATCTTTCTAATCAGAACGCATTAACAAATACAAATTATCAGTTTCCAGCTACATCTCTACTAAATAATTCAGGTAACGTCACTACAACTTTAGTTGTTGAGTTAGCAGCTCAGGATCTAAAGAATAAGACAATTTTCTCTCCTACTATAAGGAGTGTAAATAATAACAACGGTTCTGCTGTTATTGAAGTGGATAACTTGACGGCAAATAGGATAATTAGATTCCCTGATGCTGACGCAACTCTTCTTTCTACGGAAAACGTTACTGTTGATGATGTTAACTTTGGTGCTGGTATTGGTGCAGCAAACTTAACTTCACGAACACGATTACAACAATTCTTTTACGCAGGTTTTTAATTAACAATGGCAGACCAAGGACTTTTAGCACAATCAAAACCAGGAGCAAATACCAACGTGCTTTTGTACGGTGCTGACACTGATAAATCAGCAAGTGCTGTATTAACTATCGCAAATGATGGAACAGGTTCAGCATATAAAGTTGGTATAAAAGACTATGACCAAAAATTAACTGTTGGTTCAGGTGCTCTTCTTCACGAAGGTGATGTAATTACTGGATATAAAGTAACAGTTAATAACGCTATGTCTGATGCTACTGGTTTAGTAGCAGGAAATGAGATAACAAGTGATGACAGTGAAAAGAGTTTCTTCTTTGAATCATTTATAGTACCTGATTATACAGAATATTTTGTTAAAGATATTTTACTTAGAGGAGTTACTACCGAATCAGTAACTGGTACGTTTACTGTTGGTGAAACAATAACTAAAGGTACTGGTAGTGATACAACAACAGCAGTTGTTTACAATGTAACTGGTACTATACTTAGTCTTGGACCTTCAACTATTAATGGATCTGGTGCAGAATTCGCTGATGGTGATTCTATAACTGCTTCTGGTGGTGGTACAGCAACTATATCTACTGGTGGTATTGCAACAGGTGTACAAACTTGGGTTTTCTCTGTTACAACTGCTGGCGGTACTTACAATTCTTACGAAACGGATAATTTACAACTCTTTGGGGATAGGATTTATAGATTTAATGTTGGTGATTCCTCTATGAGTGGTAGAGATTTTAAACTATCACTTGATATTAATGGTGAGTGGGGATTAGATGGTATTGCTGGTAATGTTGATGATGGTACAGAATATACCACTGGTAAGACTACGAGTGGTGCTGAAGGTGATGGTGCTAATGGTTATATTCAATATGACCTTAGTCAAAATACAACATTAACTGGATTGCTTTACTTCTATGATGGAGGTACTGGTACTGCTGGTAATAATATTTACGGTGGTGCTACACGCAATATGAACATATCAACTAATTTTACATACCTTGATATGTTTGTTTATAATGTAAAAGGAACATGGACTAATGGTGCTGATACATTTACCGCAGCAGGTACAACATTTACTGTAACTGCTCAAGATGTTCAACCATATGGATATGTTCGTAGTTATAGTGGAACTGATCTTAAAGTAATTAAGGGTATTAATTCTCCTGATTTTGCTGGTAGTGATACCTTTAGAGATGCACCCAGACAATTAGCTGCAAATAGATCTACTGTTACTGTAAGTTCTGTTGATGTTGCAACTACTGCTCTTGAAGATGCAAGTTATCTTGTTAATGGTGTTGCTAATGGTAACAATGAAGTTGATAGAATAACTTCTATTGTTGTTGGACCAGGTGAGAGATTAATTGTTAATAGTACTACTGCTAATAACTCATTTAGTCTTATTGGATTTGAAGATGCTTCAACAGCATTATCAACTAGAGTATTTGGCGGTGCATAATACTGTCTAATAAATAACCATATAGGAATAGCGTATAAGTAATGTCACTAACTAGGTTAAAGAATATTATTACGTCCCGTACGGGACGTATTATCTACGTCAACCC
>Ga0208277_1000533_pt1 | contig 22330 bp, 16 predicted proteins | sample ETNtaG_5_FD_185782 | JGI IMG/M metagenome (GOLD analysis project Ga0208277, IMG submission 185782) | Marine microbial and viral communities from oxygen minimum zone, Eastern Pacific Ocean - ETNP201406SV205 (SPAdes) (version 2) | ecosystem: Environmental > Aquatic > Marine > Oceanic ...
GAAGTTGAACGCTCTAGGAATTACAACCTACAGACAAATTGCAAACATGAATGCTAAACTCGAGAAGCAAGTTAACGAAGCAATCGAGTTCTTCCCAGGCCGTGTCGCACGTGACCAGTGGGTTGCTCAGGCAAAGATTCTACTTGGAGAGGATGTAAAACTCGACGAGAAGGCACTGAAGCAAGCTGAGGAATTAGAGCGTGTTGCAAAGAAGGCTAAGAAGATCGACTTCAAGACAATTGGAGTTGCATCTGCATCTGATAGAGATAATCTGCAAGAGTTGAAGGGCATCGGTCCGTTCATCGAAGAGAAGTTGAACGCACTTGGAATCTTCAAGTTCGAGCAAATTGCAAAGATGACATCAAAGATTGAGGATGAAGTCAACCTCGCTATCGAGTTCTTCCCAGGTCGTGTAAAGCGTGACCAGTGGGTTGCTCAAGCCAAGATCAAGATTGGTGAAGATGTTGAACTCGACGAGAAGGCACTGAAGAAGGCTGAGGAGCTGGAAAGAGTTGCAAAGAAGGCTGAGAAGATCGACTTCGCCACAATTGGAGTAGCATCTGCATCTGACAAAGACAACCTTCAGGAATTGAAGGGAATCGGTCCATTCATCGAAGAGAAACTGAACGCACTTGGAATCTTCAAGTTCGAGCAAATTGCAAAGATGACATCTAAGATTGAAGATGAAGTTAACATTGCAATCGAATTCTTCCCAGGAAGAGTCAAGCGTGACGAGTGGGTTAAGCAGGCAAAAGAGCGAACCAAGTGATTAAGCCGTTGGGCCTCTAATCAGGAAAGCCACCCATAATAGCGAAAGCAAGATTCCGCAAACCTTGAAGATTCTTGGGCCGTTTTTCTCATCACTGAATAATCCAGATAGACGTGCACCGAAGAAAGTCCAAGCGATCATTGCAGCAACGCAGATACTCAATGTAACAGAGATAATCGATAAGATCCCAACAACACCTCCACCTAATGGCTCAATGTATTGACTCATTATGAGGATGACGAATGCCCATTCTTTACCGTTAACGAATTGCATTGCAATGCCTGTTTTTAGTCCGAGTTTACCTGTAGATTCTGAAACGTTTAGAGAAGTTATATCGAATTTGAATAAAGCCACAGCCATAGCTAACAAGAATAACATTCCAATCCAATGAAGGGCTACAAGTGCAGTCTCATTTTCACTTAGTGAATCAATTGCTAATCCAACTGTAAATTCCATTATGAATAATCCAATCGCCATTCCGGTGATTAACGAAATGTTACTCTTCCTCCCAAACAGGCCACTGTGAGCGAATGCTGTCAATGCATTTGGACCAGGTGTAAGCAAAGCAATGGCGATAATTAGCAACAACTGAAGTAAGGCAGTTGTTGCATCCATGAGCCTTCTACCCTATCATGATAAATAACAATTCACTAGGTAGATTCCAAAAAATTCGGTATTACATGTTACGTCGATACTGTCCACCAACTGCGAACAGTGCGTCTGTAATTTGGCCTAGTGAAGCAACCTTGGTAGTTTCCATCAATTCCTCGAATACATTGCCGCCTTCTCTAGCGACCTGCTGCAATCTACTGAGCGCCTCTTCATCGCGTGGAATGGCCTGAGTTCTCTCAAGACATGCCTGTTTCTCATCAGGGGTTGCTCTTGCCAACTCCATATCGAACTCATCTGCAGCATTCTCGTCGAAGTCCTGTGCGTTTGGATTCAGGAATGTGTTCACACCAATGATAGGTAGTGTTCCATCGTGCTTGAGGTGCTCGTAGTACATGCTTTCATCTTGGATCTTACCACGCTGATACATGGTTTCCATAGCACCCAGAACACCGCCTCTACGAGATAGTGCTTCGAACTCTTGAAGAACTGCTTCCTCAACCAAGTCAGTCAATTCCTCAACAATGAATGAACCCTGCATTGGGTTCTCTGTCTTGGTCCAACCGCTTTCCTTGTTGACAATCAACTGGATTGCAAGTGCTCTGCGGACCGACTCTTCAGTTGGTGTAGTAATCGCCTCATCATACGCATTGGTGTGCAGCGAGTTGGCATTATCTTGAATCGCCAACAGAGCCTGCAAGGTTGTGCGAATATCGTTGAAGTCGATCTCTTGAGCGTGAAGACTTCGCCCGCTAGTCTGAATGTGATACTTGAGCTTCTGACTCCTAGCATCAGCACCGTACAGGTCACGCATGGTTACAGCCCAAATACGGCGAGCAACTCTTCCAATAACGGTGTACTCAGGGTCTAGGCCGTTTGAGAAGAAGAATGAGAGGTTTGGTGCAAATTCTGCAACATCCATACCTCTGCTTCGATAATACTCAACGTAGGTGAAACCGTTTGCAAGAGTAAGCGCCAATTGTGTAATTGGGTTTGCTCCTGCCTCTGCGATGTGGTATCCAGATATTGATACTGAGTAGTGATTGCGCACACCATTGTCAATGTAATACTGCTGTACATCCCCCATCATCTTGAGTGCGAATGGTGTAGAGAAGATACAGGTGTTTTGTGCTTGGTCTTCTTTGAGAATATCTGCCTGAACCGTTCCTCTAACTGTCTGAAGAGTCTTTGCTTTGATTTCTGCATAGGTTGCGCCGTCTACCATTTCGTCTCCTCTCTTCCCGACTGTGGCAAGACCGAATCCATCATGGCCTTCAGGTAAATCTCCACGGTAACCACTTGCATCTGCTTCTAATTGCAGATGCTTCTCGACTTGTTGATCGATTGCAGCATTGAGGTAGAATGCAAGGATAACTGGTGCTGGCCCATTGATTGTCATTGAAACAGAAGTATTTGCATCACACAAATCAAATCCAGAATAAAGGCGCTTAGCATCATCAATACTAGCAATAGAAACTCCGGAATTACCGACCTTACCCCAAATATCTGGGCGACGGTCTGGGTCACGCCCATACAGAGTTACGCTGTCGAAAGCAGTTGATAGACGAACGTAATCTTGACCTTGAGAAAGAAGATGGAAACGGCGGTTAGTCCTCTCTCCCTCTCCTTCTCCAGCGAACATACGAGCACTCAACTCATCGGTTCGCTTGAATGGGAATACTCCTGCTGTGAATGGGAAATGCCCTGGAGCATTCTCTCTTGCAATCCAATTGTACATATCTCCATCATCGGAGTACTTCGGAAGTGCAACACGAGGAATCATCTGATGAGACAAGGATTCAGTAACTGTTGAGACTGTGAATGGTTTTCCACGAACATAGTAGGTGAATTCTCCACTGGAATACTGTTCTGCTAGATCTCTGAAATCTGAAACGACTTGCCTTGCTTCTGCAATCTCTTCGCGTAATTCAGAAAGGTGAGCCTCAACTTCACTCTTGATTGAAGGCAATTCTTTGCTTGCCGTCTCAAGGTGCTGCATAGTTCGTAATTTCTCTGCAACACTGCCATTTTGAGCATGATAGTCTCTAACAACAGAAGAGATTTCTGAGAGATAGTGGACACGCTCAGGAGGAATTACTCCTTTGCGTTCACCGATTTCACCGATTGGTTCACTAGCGTTGAAATCAACCATTGCGGCTAACTTCTGCCAAAGGACATCAACTCCAGGATCTGCGAATTGGCTAGCGATTGTAGCAACTACTGGGAGTTCCAAATCTTCGACGTCAAACATGTTACGATTGCGTCTAACCTGTTTTCGAATTGCACGCAGTGCATCTTCACTGCCTCTCTTTTCGTACTTGTTTAGTACAACTAAGTCAGCTACATCAAGCATCTCGATTTTCTCTAACTGAGTGTGAGCACCGAACTCTGCAGTCATGACATACAGTGAGCGGTCAGAAACTGTAGTAATCGCATCACTACCTTGTCCAATTCCGCTGGTCTCACAAAATATCAAATCGAATCCAACAGCCTTTGCTGCCTCGATTGCTCTATCGAGGTTAGCGCTGATTTCTGAGCCGCTACCCCTACTCGCTAAAGAGCGCATGAAGAGGTTGTTATTGGAAAGAGAGTTCATTCTAATTCGGTCACCAAGCAATGCTCCACCAGTTCGCTTTCTTGTTGGGTCAACACAGAGTAAGCATACTTTCTTGTCAGGGTTATCACGAAGAATTCGCAGCATTAACTCATCCAGAAGACTACTCTTTCCTGCACCGCCAGTACCTGTGAAACCAATCACTGGGGCATCATTATCGCTGGAGCGAACCTTGTCTAATGTTGCTTTGAATTCGTCAGTACTAGCAGATTCTGATAAAGTCATCAAAAGCCCTACTTTAGCCATATCATCTGCCGTAATTGGACCGTCGAGGCTTTGTATTCGGCTATCTGCAATCAAGTCAACCTCGCTTGCAGTACCCATCAAATCGTGAATCATCCCCATTAGTCCCATCTTTCGGCCATCATCAGGAGAATAGATTTTGGAAATACCACTCTTGTGTAAATCTCTAATTTCAGGAGGTGTAATTGTTCCACCGCCGCCACCAAAGATGCGAATATGTTCACAGCCTGCTTCGTCTAGCAATTGACGAATGTAGGTGAAGTACTCCATGTGTCCGCCTTGATACGAAGTCAAAGCTACAGCATGAGCGTCTTCCTGAACTGCACAATCGACTACATCTTTCGCCGACCTATCGTGTCCAAGGTGAATTACTTCTGCTCCGCTGGATTGAATTAGTCTGCGCATGACATTTATCGCAGCATCATGGCCATCGAAAAGACTGGCTGCGGTGATTACACGAACTGGTCCGGTTGTTGTTTCAAACACCGGCGCCTCCTCGGACATGCTCCTACGGAGCATACATTCGTTCATCATGATACCGTTCAAATCAAAGGCCTAGAAGTTAGTGCGAGTCGTATGCGACCCAGATGGATTATGTCTCCACAAGAGGTCGCAGTCCTCGATTCCAATGCCGAAGCATTGGGTGCAGATATGGATGAATTGATGAAAACGGCCGCAGAACACCTGGCCAACGCACTTGAAGGCGCACCCAAACCAATCTGGATATTGTGCGGTCCGGGAAATAATGGCGGAGATGGATTCAGACTTGCAACGATTTTCGAGGGCTGTAAAGTTGTAGCAACTCACGACAAGCAAAAGACTCCACTCGCCCAAAGAGCAAGAGATGATTGGAAAGGAGATGTGCACTCTATCGAGAACCTACCTGAAGAGCCTCCTGCTGTGATTGTAGATTGCCTACTTGGGGCAGGATCATTCGGCCAACCAAGGGGACAAGTTCTCAAAATGATGGAAAATATCCCAGGAAGACCGATGGTATTGGCATGTGACATGCCAACTGGTTGTGGTTCAGGAGTATCTTTCAATGCCTTCAGAACTGTAACATTCGAAGCACCTAAATCGAATATGGTTGACTCCAATGGTAAATTACTGCCAGAAGTTGGAGACCTATTCATCGCTCCAGTTGGTTGGCCAGAAGAAACACTCGACCCTGGACCCGGAGACCTATTGCGATACCCACACCCGCAAGATGGGCAAATCAAAGGGGACAGGGGAAGAGTGCTAATCGTTGGAGGAGGCCCATACCATGGAGCGCCAATTCTATCAGGAATGGCCGCTGCTAGAATGGGTGTTGACCTCGTTCATGTTGCAATGCCAAAGGCCGCTGCTGCTAGGGCAAAATGGCCTAGTGAATTGATTCAAGAGACGATGAATGATCAAGAAATCATCACTAACGTCTCAGATTTAGTCAAACGTTGCATGACAGGAAGAGGAGTTCAGGCTATGGTCATCGGCCCAGGGATGGGCGATGCTCCTGAATCATTAGAAGCGGTAAAAATGCTGATTCAAGCAACTCCAAATATTCCAAAAGTGATAGATGCAGACGCAATTAGAGCCCTAAAGGGATGGCCACAGGAGCTAATCGGAGTAGTTACTCCTCATCAAAAGGAACTGGAGAACTGGGTTGGAGATATCGAATCAGTACCCGAATTAATAGCCGGCTCAGGAGAAGCAAGAGTCGTTATTCGAACCGGTGCTGAAGATATTATCATTGGTTCAGCAGGGCGCGGAGGAATAGGTGCTGGTGGAAATCCGCGCATGTCAATGGGTGGAACAGGAGACCTACTTGCTGGCAGTATAGGCGGCTTACTGGGGCTTGGATTATCACCCTGGAGTGCCGCTAGACTAGGAGTTCACCTAATGCGAGTTGCTGGGAAAATTGCTGAGAAAGAAATGGGGCCAGGAATGGTGGCGGATGATATTCCGCCTTATCTCTCAAGAGCACTGATCACAGGACCGGTTCTTCTCCGTCAACCAATGCAGGAAGACCCTTCTTCTTCCTGACGTAGTCGGTATAATTACCGTAATACTTGGTGACGACACCATCTTCTAATTCCCATATCTGATTGACGACTTGGTCCAAGAACCATCTGTCGTGGCTCACGGTTACGATAGCACCGTCATATTCAGTTAGTGCATCTTCAAGAGTTTCTTTAGCATCCATATCCAAGTGGTTTGTAGGTTCATCAAGGAGTAGAAGGTTGTTCTCTTCAAGTAGAATCTTCAGTAAAGCAATACGTGCTCTTTCGCCACCAGAAAGTTTGCCAAGTGGGGTATCAACTTGCTCCTTAGCGAATTGGAAACGCCCTAGTGCGGCACGGATTTCACCATATGACATGTCAGGACGCAAGATTTCTACTTGCTTCACAGCGTTTAGACTGAAGTCGAGAGTTCTGTGGTCTTGGTGATAGTATCCAATGATTGCACCTGGCGCTAAATCCCTTGAACCAGAATCGATTGTTTCATCTCCTGTAATCATCTTCAGAAGAGTGGTTTTACCTTGACCATTACCGCCGACAATACCGATTCTGTCACCCTTAGAAATCTCAAGGTCTTGATTATCCAAAATTGGCCTCTTTAGTCCCTCGAATCTCTTTGATGCTCCGAGGAATTGAATGATATCGTTGCTGGATTTGTCAGCTGCTTCCAAATTAAATCGCAATCCTTTGCGCTGTTTTGGCTTACGGGCCTTCAGTGCTTTCAATTCCTGCTGCATCCTCTCGATCATCTTGTGTTTCGCAGAAATCGACTTGTCATATTTGTTAGCTGATTTCATTGAGCGAAGTGCGCTTTGAGTGTGTGAAATTTTCTTTTCAACATTCTTGATTCTATCATCAAGCGCTGCAAGGAAGTTCTGTTTCTGCTTTAGGAACTCAGAGTAATTACCCTTGTAATTCCAGTTACGTAGATTGTCAATTTCAACAATTCTAGTACAAACTTGGTCAAGGAAATACCTGTCGTGAGACACGATTAGTTGCGCCCCAACGAAATCGTTGATGAACTCCTCAAGCCACTCAGTGGTTTCGATATCTAAGTGATTTGTAGGCTCGTCAAGGAAGATGACATCTACGCCTGCTAGGCCAACTAACTGGCGTGCTAGAGCAAGTTTCGCCCTTTCTCCACCTGATAATTTGTTGACTTTCATATCCATTGGATGCTGGTCAAGACCAAGCATTTCCAAAATCGCCTTTGCAATATTTGCAACATTTCCACCACCAGATGCACCTAACATGGTTTGTAATTCGGAGTAACGATCCATTACTGGTTGCCAATTCCCGTCATAGAATGAAGGATCGACCATCTGTGCTTCAATCTCGGCAATCTCTTCTTCCAGCTCTTGGAATTGTCTACCTTTGCGAGATAATTCTTGTTCAATTGTTGAATCTTCATCAATGTCTCGAATCTGAGTTAGGTAAGCAATACGAATTCCTGATGCAAAATCGATGTCGCCGACATCCTGCTTTTGTTCGGAAATAGTGTTGAGTAGTGTGGTCTTTCCGGCACCATTGTGACCTACAATCCCAATGCGGTCACCTTCATTGACCATGATATTGATGTCCTGTAAAACAGTGACCGGCCCGAATGAACGGTCGACACCCTCGACACGGATGAGTTCACGGGACATATTTCGAGGCGGCTGCCGCTCGCTTATGGACTCACCGTATAATTTTCTAAGACCAAAATCAAAATCAATCTAATTCAGGCAATTAATTACCATGAAATGAAGTTATGATTCCGACTAATGGAAATTGTGATTCCACCTTCCGGAACTCAATCTCATGATTCCGTCTAATGCTGCGCAATACAGCATTTGACGCATCGAGACAAAAGTAAATAGGTGTAGAAGTGTAATGACTCATCATGGCGAGCAAAGTTGAGGAAACACGTCCGACTGCAGCAGAATCATTGGTCAAGGCATTTGTAACAGTCCTAGACAATGTCGAAGTGAGAGCGCACTTCGATAGGGCATCTATGGAAACGGCAAAGCGATTAGGTGCAAGTTCGATTACCTACCTCGCTTAAACAAGCAGAAAGGTCATGTCCATTAGCACTCTACGAGGCATGTGGACATAACAGCGATCTCTGCGGCTGCCGTGATGTTCATTCTCGGCGCTACATCTCCTGGCCCATCTTTAGCAGTAGTACTGCGTAACACTATGATTGGTGGACGTAGTAGAGGACTTGCTTGCGCAGTAGGTCATGGCATAGGCTTTGGATTCTATGCGGTATCGGTTGTGTTTGGATTAGTTGCAATAATGGATAGCAATCCAAATCTGTTCACCCTAATGCAAATCCTTGGAGGTTTATTCTTACTTTACCTCGGAATAGAAATTATTCGTAGCGAAGAAAAAGAAATCGAACATTCAGAAGGTAAACGCGAGGGTTTTGTAGAGGGGTTCTTCATTGCATTCCTTAACCCTAAGATTGCAGTATTCATGTTAGCAGTACTATCAAGCGTCCTAGATCCTTCAATGTCCAGTGAGACAAAATGGATTATTGCAGGCATGGGGATGACTATTGATACCGTGTGGTACGTACTGGTAGCTCTCGTTCTTTCTAACTCCTCAATGCTGACTAAAATTGAGAAAAATCAGCGGTTACTGAACCTAATAACTGGAATATTGATGATATGTCTAGCGATATGGACCGGTTACAAATTATCTGGACTTTGACACATCAAAACTATTGATGTCAAGCGAAGCCACCCCTACATGCCAGAACTCCCAGAGGTGGAAACTGTCCGTACAGGACTATCTCGTTCATGGATTGGCAAGCGAATTGAAGGAGTTGAATTACGCCGTGAAGGTTTGCGTTTCCCCTTCCCAGAAGGATTAGAGAAACGCTTGACTGGCCAGAAGATAATCGACATCAGAAGGCGAGCAAAGTATCTCTTAATCGATCTTGACAATGATGATGTTCTTCTTTCACATTTAGGAATGAGTGGCAAATGGACACTTGATGCTAGTGAGTGTGAAGGCAAACATGACCATGTTGTAATCTACCTCGATGACGGGAGCATGTCGGTATACAATGATCCTAGAAGATTCGGAGTCCTTGATATATTCACAGGCACATCTCACAAATTACTAGACCATTTAGGCCCTGAACCGTTAGAAAACTGGACTGCTGAAGACTTGTATGAAAAATTGCAACGCAGAAAGAGTCCAATCAAAATCTGCATACTGGACCAAAAAGTAGTGGTTGGAGTAGGCAATATCTATGCTTGTGAAGCTCTAAACAGAAGCCATATCTCTCCAACTCGTAAGTCAAATAAAGTGAGCAAAAAAGAATGCCAGGTACTTGTTAATGAAATCAAAGTGATTCTAGCCGAAGCAATTCAAGCAGGAGGCTCAACGCTCAGGGATTTTGCTGGAGTTGATGGCACTCTGGGTTACTTCCCTCATCAATTCAGAGTCTACGATAAAGAAGGTTCAGAATGTGAATGTGGAGGAACAATCGAAAGATTAGTCCAAGGTGGACGCTCTACATTCTGGTGCCCATCTTGCCAAAAGTAATCAATAGTGCTCGAGTACGGTTCGAACATCCTCTACAAAGAGGTCTACAGGGATATCGTAATCACTCCAAACCACCCTTCCCTTAAGGGCAGGGTCGAGGATGTAAGTTGGTGAAGGGTGGGCTACAGTGTATCCTTCTTCTGAATCATCATCTTGTTCGATTGGAAAAACTCCATAGTTCTCATACACCGCTTTCAGATATTCCTCGCCACCAGTTAGATGCGGCCAATCGTATCCTCTTTCTTCAGTCCAATTCTGAAGTTTGGAAGGTGAGTCTGTTCTCCAATCAACTGTTACTGAGACTATGCTGATTTGTTTCAATTCGTCCTCGGTTAGAGTATCCTGAACCATCTTGATATTCTGGCTTGTCACTGGACAGGTCTCATCACACCTAGTAAACATAAACACAAGAATTACCACTTTACCCGACTGATCATCTAAACTCCATAAATCACCATCTGCACTTTCAAGAGTAAATTTGTAAGTGGAACTTCCTTCTAAATCGCGACCATTGTAGGTTGGGACTTCTTCTTCTTCATCAGACATACATCCGGGAAGTAAGATAATCAGAGCAAGAATTACTGCTGTGAATCTGATATTCTCACCCCAGTTCAATTACAGTGTACAAATCTTCCATGAAAAGGTCGATTGGCCAATCATATTCACTCCACATTACACGACCCTTTAGGTCTGAGTCAAGAATGTAAACCGGTTGTAAATGGAGTTCTTGGTATTCCTCTTCATCATACGGCACTATATCGTATTCAGAATATGTGTTTCTTATTTGTTCAGAGTTCCAGTCAGTTAGATGTGGCCAATCATAACCCCTTTCGGTGGACCAATTACGGAGTACTTCGGGGCTGTCATGCCTCCAATCAATTGTTACAGAGATAAAAGATACCTGCTCTAATTCATCGTCGCTAAGTTGAGATTTTACTTGCTTCAAGTTCTCTGAAATTAACAAACAAACATCATCGCACCTAGTATAAACAAACGCTAACACAACGACCTTGCCATCATCATCTGTAAGAGAATAAGTAGACTGGTCTTGGTCACTTAGTGTGAACTTGAATACATTCATCTCATCAAGGTCTTTGCCATTAAAGACTGGACTTTCTTCTGAAAAGCAACCGGGAATTAGCAATAACAGACACGCGAGTAATACTCGAGCTCGCATATACAACCCCTCAGTATTCTCTCCAACCATTACCACAATCTTTGCAGGTTAGCATACGTGTTTCAGGTTCATCAGATGAACGAGTTTGCTCTAAGTAAGAATAGACTTCAACGCAGTCACACTTTGGACACATGTAATCTCCAACTGTTAGAACACCTTTCATCTCATCTGAATCCTTGATTACTTCATAGGTTCGAGTCTCAGCCTTGGTCGAAGAACTAGCTTTAGAAAGATCGACTTCCTTTCCATCGACTCCTTTGACCTTCACATTTGCAGGGCCTTGATAGCCGCATTTGTAATTTGTACAATTGATATCACCAGAGGGAGTAGGGAATGCCAAAGTACCGCATTCAGGGCAGAACATAGGAACAGGTGAAGGATTAGACATATCAACATTTGTGATGAACCGTCAGCAATTCATTCATCAAGGGGGGACTTCTGGACTACCATATGTGGTTGTGGTATGACTGGAGATCTGCAGCAGTTTCGGACTCTAATGGGAATATCCTAGATGTTGAGACATGGGACGGTTGGAAGGATACTGATGCTGTTTGTTCACGACTTGATATGATAGCTCATGAAGCATTAACTCCAGAAGCGGAAAGATTGTCCGAAAGATTTCCTGACGCAAAGATTCTACTTCACGGTGACGAAGAACTTCCAGATGCTGATTGGCCAATCCCGTCACAGGAGGCTTTGGAATGCCTAGACCGTGCTGCGATTTTACTTTCTAAGCGCGGAGTGGATGCTGCTGCTGGCGACCCAGACCGTCGCCTAGAACATATTCTGAAAGCCTCCGATGAGTTACGTGCATCTTTCGTTACAATTGAAGGAAGACTAGTCGAATGGGTGGGTCTTTTCCTTCCTGAAGCAAGATTCGAGAGAGATAGAAGTGGATTAGCAAGAAAAGTAATTGATTCTTCAAGCTTAGAAGATTTAGCAGTTACACTCGACATTGGAATGCCGCCAGTAGGGCCAACTGATGCAGAATGGGCCAGTCTTCATGACTGGGCTACTAGCGTTTGGGAAATCAAAAACCGTCTAGAAAAGATGGAGGATGTAGTAAGAGAACTTGCTTCACAACACCTGCCTTCACTATCCGCACTCCTTGGTCCAATCTTGGCTGCAAGACTCTGTGTTGAAGCGCATGGTCGTGCTCGCCTAGCAAGACTTCCTGCGGGAACTATGCAAATTCTAGGTGCTGAAAAAGCGTTTTTCAATCACCTGAAAACTGGAGCACCATCACCTAAACATGGACACATTTTCATGCACCCATGGATATCACGTTCACCACGTTGGGTAAGAGGTAAAATCGCTAGAACTGTTGCAGCTAAAGCGACGATTGCAGTACGATGTGACGCTTACGGCGGTAAATTATGGAGCCAAGAAGCACTAGATGCAGTAGCAGATAGAGTGGAAACTATTCGCAGCGAAAACTCAACTCCTCCTCAAAGGTGATTATGATGGGCAAAAAGCGTCGCCTATCATGGGCCGTCATGATTGATGGCAGATCCATTTGGACACGTAATGCTGTACTCAAACACTCTCAATACGGAGAGTCACTTCGCAGATTCAAGGGTACTGAATACCGAAGGTGGGACCCTACAAGATCAAAGTTAGGAGCTGCATTATCCAGAGCGAGACGGACACAATACGATTTACTACCAGAGGAAGGTGACACCTGCCTATACCTAGGAGCAGGTCATGGAACCTCTCTTTCTCATCTCCATGACCAAGTTTGTGGGGCTGACAATCAAAAGGGCGGGAGGATTATCGCTGTCGATCTATCTCCTCGCTGTTTGAGAGATTTGGTGCACTTGTCCAAAATACGACCAGGACTGGTGCCGGTACTAGGTGATGCAAGGAAGCATTCCGCTTGGGGAGTTATGGTTGCAACTAAGGTCGATTGGTTGTTACAGGATGTTAGTCAAGCCGGACAAGCAGAGATATTCATCAATTCAGTTAATAGATTCTTGAAACCTGGTGGCAAGGGCTTACTATCCCTGAAGGCTGCATCTGAAAGATTTACAGATACCGATGAAAGAGAAGTATTCAATCAAATCAGAGAACAGTTAGAAGATGCAGGATTAACCGTTCAAGAACAAATTGACCTACACGGTCTAGAAGACAATCATTGTCTGTACTATGTTACCAAATAAGGTAATCACATATCTTCGACTCTAGGTGCAAGGAAGTACTCTACGTGCCCTGCTCCATCTTCAAAGTCGAAGGTTAACTTTAGTGGGAAATTCTCACCGAATCTTAGATTGACATTTTCAATTCCTTGGAATACCTTAGCCATTGGAGTCAAGTATGTCAAAGAATATTGTGAACGTGCTGCTTCTTTGCAGTCTATTGCTAACAATTCATCCTTGGAGAATTCAACATTTACTTCATCAGTTGATCCTTTTACGTTAACAGCAAAACTGGAATCTGTTAGAGAGAAGTGAACTAAATCTCCTGCCATTTTTGCAGCTCTAAGAGCCTGAGCAAGTTCAGAACCCGCAATAGTTACTCCACAAGGAAGTTCCAAGGATGGAACGTTTGGAGGATTAAGAGTAGTATTGTCAAGAGGTCTCACATTCAAATCGATTCGGCCGATTTTGATTGTAGCTTGTCCTGATTTATCGTTGTATGCAAGTTCGACCATGTCGCCAGCACCAGCAATACCTACAATCTCTTTCAATTTCCTCATTTCAAGGCCTAACTTTGTCTCATCAACTTCCCAACCATCGAAGGCCGCACTATCGACCTCCATCTTGATCATGGCTACGTGCGAAGGGTCAACAACCCTTACAGATAATCCATCTTCTCCGAAGTCTAGTCTTGCCTCCTCAACGACGACTCCAAGTGTATCTACTATGGTTCGCATGAGTTCTTGACGGGCTGTGACGTTCAACATGAGAGCACCCCTATACATTGTTTGCTTCTTTGGAGGCTTATGAACCTTCTAATTGAGAAGGGGCATAAAACGCGCGCCTTTAGGGTTGATTACGAATTCCGCATAATGTTGAGATGGTTTCATCAAGGGGTGCTAGGTGGCAGGGATATGGCAGATGTAACACCGCTGCTCAAGGAAGACGGCACGCCCTTCAAAGTGGCAGTATTAATTCCAACAATCAACAATGCTGATGAACTGGATATTGTGCTAGGCAGATTGGCTAAGCAAACTTACACTGACTTTGAAATTGTCATATCTGATTCAAAGTCTAAAGACCACACTAAGGAAGTTTGTGACAAGTATGGAGTCACATGGATTGATGATCCATCTCGCAATCGAGCTAATGCTTGCAATTATGCATTGGAAAGAATGGACCACGACCTTGTTCTATTCACCGACGACGACACCATTCCCCCATTGGACTGGGTTGAAAAGTTAGTTCGTTGGTTCGATGACCCTGAGGTTGGAGCAGTCGGCGGGCCTAATTTCGCACCTGATGAAGACCCATTCGGTGCAAAATGTGCAGATGTCGCATTCTGTACAAAGTTCATGACAGCAGGAACAAGATACGGCGCACAGCCAAAAGGCAAATTGGTTCCAATTACCCATAACCCTGGAGTTAATTGTGCTCACAGAATGGCAAATCTGAGAGAAGTAGGATTCTTTGAAGATGGATGCATTGGTGCCGAAGATGTTGTTCTCGATGCTAAAATCCAACGTGCAGGACACAAGTTATTCATCGACCCAGAGAATGTAATGCCTCACCGAAGAAGGCGCCCGTTCAGACCTTACATGAAGCAGATGCGAAATTACGGTTACACTCGAATGGTTGCTAACAAGAGGTGGCCAGAAATTTCAGAGTGGTCACACACCGCTATCGGCTTCTTCCCGTGGATTGTAGTCGCTGCTGCAATCAGCGTAATCTTTGGAGCAGCTACTGGGGGAGCCGCAGCAGATTTGTGGTTCACACTCAGCGGCGACTGGGACATTTCCCGCATCGCATTCCACATACCACTAGGACTCGCAGGAATTTACATCGCCATTTCGTGGCTAGGTGCAGCAATCGGAACAAGCCCTCACCGGAACATAGGGACTGTTTTCTTCGCACCTCTATTCGTATTCTTGGCGCATTGGGCATATGGAGCCGGTGTAAACAAAGCCTGGAGAGAGATTCGAAAGACCGGCGGTAGTGCTGGTGTAGGCGAACAGATTGACGATAGAATCAGAACTGCTTGACTAAACTTAAGCAGTATCCCACTAAGCCGCCCTTATGGCGCAGACTTTTCGAGAGAGAGCAGATGCGCCGGATGGCACTACTGACGAAAGAGAAATCTGGATGATGATACGAAGTTGGATTACTTTGATCAGAGTTGTTTTGGTAATTGCAATAATAATCGTAGCAGAGATTTTCGAAGAACATAGTCTGTTCAATCTATCGCTTTCAGTATGGGCCATAGTAGTAGGATTCCCACTATTTCTTCTTCTCTCAATCGCTATAATTCAGGGTGACAAAAGATTTGCACCCGACCTTGAAGAAAAGCGTCGTAAAAAAATCGAAAAATCTAGTAGGCTTTAATCGCCTCATAGTTCACCGGTCTGGATTTGCCATTGGCTTGCATAGACTCCATTATTTGCAACCAATGATTCGTGACTTCCTCTTTCTACGATTGCTCCATCAACCATAGAAATAATCTCTTCAGCGTTACGGATTGTCGATAATCTGTGAGCAACTGCAATTGTAGTCCTATCACTGCCGCTTGCCAATAGGTTCTCTTGGATTCTCTTCTCAGTCTCCGCATCCAGAGCACTAGATGCCTCGTCCAACACCAATAAACTAGGGCTCTTTAGCAATGCTCTAGCTAGTGAAACTCTTGCTCTTTGACCACCTGATAATTTAGTACCTCTATCTCCGACCATAGTATCTAATCCGTTTTCGAAATCATTGACGAATTCAGCAGCACCTGCTAATTCCAAGGCCTTCATGATTTCCGCATCATCTGCTTTACGATTGTAAGATACATTTTGCTTCAGAGTACCAAAGAATAGGAATGGTTCTTGGCTAACAAAGCCCATAGCGGCCCTTACAGAGTCTAGAGTTAGATCTTGAACATCTGTACCATTAACTAGAACTCTACCATCTTGTGGCTCATAGTATCGCATTAACAACTTGAGAATTGTAGTCTTTCCAGCACCGGTGTGGCCCATAACTCCGAGGAATTGCCCTGCCTGAACCTTGAATGAAATTCCTGCAAGAACCTTGGTTGAAGTTCCAGGATAAGTGAAGTGCACATTATCGAACTCTACTGAATTTATTGCCCCTTCCAATTCTTTAGCATCTGGTTTGTCAGTAATCGTTGGCTCTAAGTCAACTAAAGCGAATACTCTGCGAGCACTTGCTTCTCCTTTCTGTAGTTGGTTAACCAGCATTCCAAAGATGAACATTGGCATGGTCATTCTTGTAGATATTAACAAGAAAGTTACCAATTGTCCAGTTGATATATCTCCAGACTTGGTTAGATATCCACCTACTGTGACCAACAAACCGAATGCGATTCCTGCAATTGCGTATAGCCCTGGAAGGAAACGGTTTCTATCCCTGCTAGCACCTATTGCTTGCTCACGATATGCTGTCGATTCTTGGTCGACTCTGTTAGCCTCCCATTCCTGAGCATTGTATGCTTGAACAACAGATATCCCTGAAATGACGTTCTCCAGAACAGCAGTGATGTCACCTGTGGATTCTCTTTGCTGACGGTACTTTCTTTGAACACGTGTAGAAAATAAGTACACAAGTGGAATGATTAGTACAAGCGGTGCAAACAATACTGCTGTCAATTTCCAACTCATTAGTGTCAGAATCAAGAAAGCGGTTCCAAAAGTCACTACAATACGAATAATGGATGTGGATGCATCACTAATCACGTCTTCTAACTGATTGACATCAGCCGATAATACACTCATTAGTTGCCCTGTTTGTCGCAAGTCATAGTATGAGGCTTCCATGTCTATTAGAGAACGAGTTGCATCTAACCGTAAGTCGTGTTGCACTTTGTAGCCAAGGGTTTGCCAACAGTATTCACTGATGCCTTGAAAAACCGCCAAACTCGCAAATCCAAGGAAAATTAGAACACCATATCCAACTGCTAAGTTGTCGGTTAATAATGGAAAAATAGATTCGTCTAAAAAGTCCCTCATAGAACCAAAGAAACCATCTGTGTTGTTACCTGAGTAGTAGTCGACTGCAAACCCGATAAAAACGAATGGCAACAGATCTGCGAACCTAGCCATTCCATTTGCTAGAACGCCCATTAAAGCCCTCTTTTTGTAATTCAGGCCATATGGAATTACACGCCAAATTTGTTTGCCGAGAACATCGGTCTTATTCTCATTAAGCTCTTCTGGTGGAAGATGCTGATATTGAGTAGACCTAGCGTGTCCCGCTCCCATATATTCTCGCTCCCGCAGCCGGATTATGAACCTGCGTGAGATGGGAACATTCATTCCCTACCCGTTTATGACAAGTAACATGCGAGCAGTTGCAATAGTCGGACTTCTGATTCTATCCTCTTTTGGGTCTGTAGCTGCTTGGCAGCCAGCGATTGTAGAAGAAGGGGATTTTATTGGTCTGCGTAATGGCGATGTCAAATCAATTCCAATCGGTGAAATGCAAGAGACATCATATCATGGCTTTTGGATGTTAACACATGAATATCCAGTTCCTAGTGAATGGATTCATGATCTCGCTGATGCTGGAGTAGAATGCTGGTCATTCTTGCCAGTCTCATCCTTCCATTGTGAGCTAAATGGACATACTGCTTCTGAATTAGAGCGATTAGAAGTGAAAGGAATGGCAGAGATGCCTCCATCTGCAAAAATACATCCCAAAGTAATGCCTGCTATGGAGGGGGAAATCAAGCAATACATGATTTCAGAGGGAATGGGATTCTTGCAAATTACTTTGTCCGGAAATGAATTACCAGAAGGAATTGAAGACCGTGGAGACGTGACTTTAATCGACCATTCATGGAGATGGGCAAATGTTGCAGTCAGCCCATCTGGAGTAAAATGGCTCTCTGAGCAGTCCAAGGTTGAATGGATAGAACCTAATTTTGAATTCACTATGGATAATGATGTTGCTGACGGTATTATCTCAGCCGATGTATTACAATCCGCTAGCCAAATGGCGGGCATAGATTCGTCTTGGTCGGCCCTTGATGGAACTGGAGTTGTTGTTGCTGTTGCAGATAGCGGACTAGACAATGGAGTCAATAATTCCGGCATGCACCCTGATTTCAGAGACCATATTTTGGATATCAAAGCGTTCCCTGTTGCCCCTGGCCTACAGTCTCTGGTCAATCCTCCATACAATGATGGTGCGAGTGATGTTTCTGGTCATGGAACTCACGTTGCTGGTTCAGTGCTTGGAGATGGAACCGAATCCAATGGAGTAATCAAAGGAATTGCTCCTGAGGCTCAACTATACATGCAAGCTGTAGAAGTTTATGCTGATTATACAACATTTGCAGAAAACAATTACTGGTGGGCAGTAGATGGATATGGATTGCGAGGAATTCCTAGCGACGTGAACCAACTATTCGATGAGGCTGCTGCTAACGGATCAAATATTCACACTAATTCATGGGGGTCAGATGCTGATGGGGAGTATACCTCCACCTCTATGCAGACAGACAATGCGTCTATGAACCATCCAGGAATGCTAATTCTAACCTCTGCGGGAAATAATGGACATGATGGAAATGCGGATGGAGAGGTTGACCTCGACACTATGGGTTCACCTGCAACTGCAAAGAATGTATTCACCATAGGTGCTTCAGAAAATTATCGTCCTACAATATCATACGGTCACTTTGGAACTGGAGTTGATGATTGGGGGGAAATATGGCCTGCGAATTATTCAACAGCCCCAGTAGGTACTGACCATGCTGCAAATAATTCCGAAGGTATGACTGCATTCTCGAGTAGAGGTCCTGCTGACGATACCCGAATTAAACCGGATATCGCAGCTCCTGGTTCCTTCATCCTATCGACTCTAAGTCGTTCATCTTCTACAACTGGCTGGGGAACTTACAATTCCAGTTACGTATACATGGGTGGAACATCGATGGCTTGCCCAATAACTGCTGGTGCTGCAGCACTGCTTTACCAGCACATGTATGACAATCTTGGCCATACAGACCCGAGTAGCGCTCTGATAAAGGGAATTATGTCTGCCACCGCTCATGATATGACTGGGCAATATGGATCGGCCACAAATGGTGCTGGAGAAACCGCTCCAAACAATCACGAAGGACATGGATTACTTGATTTGGACAGAGCAGTGAATAGTACGTTTGTCGATAATGAATCCGTAGGCACTGGTGATAGTCTAGGATTCAGATTTGTAGTTCCAAATTCTGCACCGGATATGCATGTTATGTTATCATGGACTGATTATCCAAGCACAACTGTTGCTAGTACCAATTTAGTCAACGATCTAGACTTTGCTTTGAAAGACCCAAGCGGGAACTGGGTTGAGTATGGGAACAACATTGACAACTTGTATGGCGCTAAGATTTCATCTCCTGCCCAAGGAACTTGGGAGGTCCACATCAATGGAAGCAATGTGCCCCAAGGCCCTCAGAAATTTGCGTTAGTAATAGATGCAAATTACACTCTAACTAACCTATCAAGTGACCAAGATGGTGACGGATTCCAAGATGATAACGATGACTGCCCTACTGTCTCAGGTAGTTCAACCAATGATTTGACTGGATGCCCGGACAGTGATGGTGACGGATGGTCAAACACTGGCGATGACTTCCCTAACGAAGTCACACAGTGGGTAGATTCCGACTCAGATGGATATGGAGACAATCCATCTGGTAGTTCTCCCGACAGTTGTGTATCTCTATCAGGAACCTCAAGTTCAGACAGATTCGGTTGCGTAGATACTGATTCTGACACTTGGTCGAATCCTGATGGATTGTGGACTATTGCACAAGGCGCAGATTCGTGCGCTAGTACGTGGGGTAATTCCACAGTTGACAGAAATGGCTGTCTTGACAATGATGGGGACGGTCAATCAAACCTGAATGATGTCCTTGAAAATGACTCTTCACAGTGGCTAGACACTGACGGTGATGCGTTCTACGACAATCCAAACCCTGCAACAAACTGGGATGATTGCCCTACTGTTTGGGGTAATTCAACTATCGATTTACAAGGTTGCTTAGATTCTGATGGAGATGGTGTATCGAACATTGGAGACCCTTGGCCAAACGATCCGACAAGATCGGTTGATACTGATGGCGATGGCTTTTCAGATAACGAAGATGATTGTCCTAACTTTGCTGGAAATTCCACTTGGATTCTGCAAGGGTGTCTTGATGCTGATGGCGATGGACGAACTGTAGAGTACGATTTATTCCCTGCAGATGGAACACAGTGGAATGATACCGATGGCGATGGCTTTGGAGATGAACCTACAGGAACATTAGCTGATGACTGTGTTAGCACTGCTGGAACTTCATGGCAAAACGGCACGCTTGGTTGTCCTGATGCCGATAGTGATGGATGGGCTGACCAAGAAGATAGCTTTGAATCGGACCCAACTCAATGGCACGATGTAGATGGAGATGGATATGGAGACAATATCGGAGGGACAAATCCAGATTCCTGCCCAACTGTTTGGGGTAACTCAACCCAAACAGCACTAGGTTGTCCTGATTCTGACGGTGACGGGTGGGCAGACTCTATCGATGCACTGCCTGCCGACGATACTCAATATTCTGACCAAGATGGCGATGGTTATGGAGACAATCCAAACGGAACTGATGCTGACGTTTGTCCACAGGTGTTTGGTAACTCTACCATCGATAGACTAGGATGTGTGGATACTGATGGTGACGGAGTTTCTGACCTCAATGATGATTTCCCATTAGATCCAACAAGAATATTGGATACAGATGGTGACGGGTACGATGACGTTGAAGACGATTGTTTTGATGTGGCAGGAACATCTGTCAATGGCTCATTGGGCTGCTTCGATGCAGACCAAGATACCTGGGCCGATGCTAACGACTCTTTTCCACTCGATATGACTCAGTGGAATGACACTGACGGTGATGGATATGGAGATAACCCTCAAGGAATTAATCCAGATTCTTGTCCAACAGTTGCTGGAAACAGCACAGCAGACTTATTGGGATGTCTAGACACTGATTTCGACACATGGTCAGACTCAGGAGATGCATTCCCAACTGATTCATCAGAGTGGGTTGACAATGATTCTGATGGGTTTGGAGACAATATCGACGACTGCCCGACACTAGCAGGACTGTCAACAAACGGTAGCATCGGCTGTCTAGATGACGATGGTGATACTTGGTCAAACGACCATGATTTCCTCCCAGATGATTCAACTCAATGGATTGATACAGATGGTGATGGATTAGGAGATAACACTCAAGGGACGAATGGAGACGACTGCCCTGCACAAGCAGGTACATCCTCAATTGACAAAGTAGGATGTCCTGACAATGATAGAGATGGCTGGTCTAATTCTGGCGATGAATTCCCTGACCACGGGTCACAACACGTTGATACCGATGGCGATGGTTATGGAGACAATAACTCCCCAGGTGCTGAATTAGCAGACCACTGGCCAGATGATAGCGCAAGAAATACTGCTGAAGTGTTACTAGCTTGTGACCCTGTAGAATTCGAAATCGATATTGCATTAGACCCAAGTGTGGAATTTACTTGTACTGTAACTAACATGATTCAAAATGACTTGACTGTTAAGGTTGAATGGCGCTCAATGAATGCGATTGATACTGGTGTACGCACCCATATTCATGTCATTCCGGGCGGAGGATCACTGAGTGTTTCATTCTCTGGACAAATTGTCGAAAAAGGAGATATCAATTCTGTTATTGAAGCCAGTGAGCCGGGAGCTGTGTCATCTATGGCCTTCACATCAATTCAAATTGAAGCGATTAACTCGGCAGACGGCGATTCATTTGATGATCTACTAGAACAGGCGCAAGAGGTCCCTCACATCCAAGAAATTGTGGCGGTGACTCTAGCAGTTATTCTGGCACTATTCCTTGCATACAATGCACGCCGCAACAATCTGAAACAAAAGGCAGAGCGCAGAGAACACATCAATCAGCGCCTATCTGGCAGATATGTGATGGATGAAAATAGCAGATTTGATAGATTACCTCCGAGGAATTAGACCGAATTGGCTAAGAAGAGAACGCCCTCGGACAGATTACTTCGCGGATATGGTGAAGTGGTTATCACCTGAGGTTTCCAACCTCATGTCGTGGGTTCGATTCCCGCTATCCGCATCCACTTTCAATGAATCATGCTAATTTTTATTTTAGCAATCCCCCCATATGTTGATGAGTAACGGAATATGCGCGTAGCGCATGAACCG
>Ga0208277_1000534_pt1 | contig 22310 bp, 22 predicted proteins | sample ETNtaG_5_FD_185782 | JGI IMG/M metagenome (GOLD analysis project Ga0208277, IMG submission 185782) | Marine microbial and viral communities from oxygen minimum zone, Eastern Pacific Ocean - ETNP201406SV205 (SPAdes) (version 2) | ecosystem: Environmental > Aquatic > Marine > Oceanic ...
TTAGTTTTTTGGAAAAATACTGACATTAAAATATTCAACTATGTAAGATTACAGCAAAAGGAAGGTTAATTATAAGTTTAAGCAGCAATTACGATTCTAATTTATGAGAGGGGCCAATGGTTGACATAAAAAAATCAATTAAAGATGGTATCAAAACATTTGAAGCTGAAATTAATGGTGAAAAGATTGAATGGGATGAGGGGTTAACATACAACTCACATTTACAAATAGAAAAATTACTCTCTTCGCAGAAATTGGTTTCAGGAATGCCCGATGAGATGTTATTTGTCATTGTTCATCAGTCAATGGAACTTTGGTTGAAACTTTTTATTCATGAATTGGATTTAATTACAGAGTCAGTTAAAAACAATGATATTAAAAAGCCTCTCAAGACATTTGATCGAATAGCATCAATTCAGAGGCATATGACTCAATCATGGGAAATCTTGGCAACATTAACCTCTAATGATTTTTTAACATTTAGAGATTACCTCAAGAAAGCCTCAGGTTTTCAGTCATATCAATACAGGGAGTTGGAATTTAAACTCGGTAATAAAAATAAAGACCTTGTTGTAGTGCATAAAGAAAACAAACCCATATATGAGCATCTCATCAATGTTGCAAATTCCCCGTCACTCTATGATGAAGTTCTCATGTATCTATCTCGGCAAAATTTCAATATACCTTCCAATTTGATCAAGAGAGATTGGTCAATAACTTATATACCTAGTGAAAATGTAGAAAATATATGGCGTGATATATATAAAAACTCAGAAAAATATTGGGATATATATATGTTAGCTGAGAGAATGACCTCACTTGAATATTACTTTCAGGAGTGGCGATTCAAGCACATGAAAACAGTTTCTAGAGTCATAGGGAATAAAAAAGGAACCGGGGGCTCAGCTGGTGTCAATTACCTCGTGAAAGCATTGGATTTAAGCTTTTTCCCCGAACTCTGGTCTATGCGTACTTATATGAATAATGAGAATGCATAAATAAATCATTAATTAATTGATAGATGGAGATTTTATGGACAGGCAGATGATGCTTGATTTAGATGCTAATGATCGGCTCAAGAAGTTTCGAGATAAATTTTATATTCCTCATGATACTTTGTATTTTGATGGAAACTCTCTTGGCATGGCTCCGCTTGAGACAAAAAGAAAAATGATAGAAGTAATAGAAAAGGAATGGGGGCAAGGGTTAATAAGATCATGGGCTGATGAGGACTGGGCAATTTCAGGTCAAAGAGTTGGCAATAAAATTGCAAAACTTATAGGGGCTAATGAAGGAGAAGTTATAGCCGCTGATTCAACTTCGATTAATATTTTCAAAGCCATTGCAGCCGCTCTTCAATGCAATAGAGGCAGAAAGATAGTTTTAAGTACTGATGATAATTTTCCTACTGATTTGTATATGATGCAGGGACTAGAGAAATTTTCACCAGAAAGAATAAAAGGTATGACAGTGAAGAGTGATCAAATCCTTGATTCACTTAATGAAGAAGTTGCTGCAATTCTACTAACTGAGGTAAATTACAAGACAGGACAAATACTAGACATGAGAAAAATTACGGCAAAAGCTCATGAAAAAGGCATCCTAGTAATATGGGATCTGAGTCATAGTGCTGGTTCAATTCCTGTCCACTTAAATAAATATTCGGTGGACTTTGCTGTTGGATGCGGATACAAATTTCTTAATGGGGGCCCCGGTGCACCAGCATTTATATTTATTTCAAAAAAACATCAAAAAAATATATATCCAATACTATCCGGTTGGATGGGTCATAAAGACCCATTTGAATTTTCCAAAAATTATACGGCGGCAAATGGAATAGATCGCTTTTTGTGTGGAACACCTCCATTATTGGGTCTAATTGCATTGGAATGTGGCGTCGATTTAGTATTAGAGGCTGATCTAAAAGAACTTAGAAAAAAAGCCATTAAACTAAGTGTAATATTTATTGAGCTTATGGAGCGGCAATGCAATAAATATGGCTTTAAACTCGCAAGCCCCAAAAATAAGAACAATCGAGCAGGTCATGTTTCATTTAGACACGCAAATGGATTTTCAGTAAGCAGAGCTCTTGCAGCTGATGGAGTTATTGGTGATTTTAGAGTGCCTGATATTATAAGATTTGGAATAGCGCCAATTTATACTCGTTATCAGGACGTATATGATGCAGTTGAACGAATAAAACATGTTATGAAGTTAGAAAAATGGAAAAAATTTGATCAAAAAGTAACATCGTACACATGATACGGTAATAATAAGAGTTAATAATTTATGAATCTACCAAAATATAAAGTTGCTGCAGTGCAAGCTTCACCAGTTTTTCTTAACTCAAAAGCCACAACTGAAAAAGTATGCGACTTGATAAAAGAAGCAAGCCAAAATGGCGCTCAATTAATTGCTTTTCCCGAGGTTTTTATACCTGCTTATCCCTATTGGAGCTGGATAATGAACCCAATTGAAGGTTCTAAATATTTTGAGCGGCTTTATATGAATAGTGTTGACATTGATGGGCCAGAAATTAAAAAAATATGTGAGTCAGCAAAAAATAACAACTGTCATATTGTAGTTGGTATCAATGAAAAAGAACCCAATAAACAGGGGACAATTTATAATACAAATCTAACCATAGGTTCCGATGGGTCTATACTTGGGCGTCACAGGAAACTTGTTCCGACATGGGCAGAAAAATTGGTTTGGTCCGGAGGAGACGGCTCCACACTGGTCGTGCATGACACTAAAATTGGAAAATTAGGAACGCTTGCTTGTGGCGAAAACACAAATCCACTAGCAAGATTTTCCCTAATGGCTCAGGGAGAGCAGGTTCATATAGCGAACTATATTTCATTGCCAACGGCTCCAAAAGAATACAATATGGCTGAAGCAATTAAGTTGAGAGGGATGACCCATTCATTTGAAGGTAAAATTTATACCCTTATTTCTTGCTCAACTGTAAATGAAGAAATTATAAGTGAAATGGAGAAAGTTATACCAAATGCTAGAAAACTTCTAACGAGAAAAAATTCGGCTTTTTCAGGTATTATAGGTCCAGATGGAAGTCCAGTATGTGAAGGTTTGATTGATGAGGAAGGAATTGTGTATGCTGATATTGATTTACAGAAATGTATTAAGCCAAAACAAATGCACGATATTTTAGGTAATTACAATAGATTTGACATTTTTGATCTAAAGGTAAATACAAAAGAGCAAAAACCAATTAATTTTATATCAAAAGATCTCGATGGTGGCCCTGAAAGATACAAACAAAAAGAGAGTTAAATTAAGAATATATGAATCAAAAAGCAGCAGATCCAAGAGATTTACAATTAGGTAGATCAAACGTTAAAGATAATAAAGAACTAATTGATTTTTATAAAGAATTAGAAGGTGTATCAACCACAGCATTTTGGCGAAGAGCGAATGATATTGAACCTTGGGAGCCTGTCTCTAGATACAAATCTACGTTATGGAGGTATTCTGATCTGCGGGATTTAGTACTTAAATCTGCTGATTTGGTCACACCAGAAGAAGCAGGACGAAGGGTTATTGTTCTGATGAATGATTCCGATGCTGGAAGAGAGAATACGGCTTGTGTTGGGTGGTTATTTAGTGGACTTCAAGTCATGAAACCTGGCGAAATTACACCTGCTCATAAACACACAGCTTCTGCTCAGAGATTTATAATGGAAGGTGGAGGTGCGTATACTGTCGTTGATGGTCATCAAGTAAGCTTGAATAAAAATGATTATGTTCTAACACCTAATGGCTGTTGGCATGATCACGGTGTCTTTGATGATGGTGAGGTGTGTATATGGCAGGATGGGTTGGATATTCCTTTAATGAACTCACTCGAAACAAATTTTTATGCAGTATATCCAGAAAAAGCACAGACTCGACAATTTAATTTGGACGACTCGCCCAATAGTTATGGTGGACCCGGATTAATCCCAGTTGATAGAAAGCCCTGGGATAAACCATACTCTCCATTATTGGTTTATCGATGGAAGGATACAAAAGACGCGCTATATAATTTGTCCAAATCAGGAGAAGGATCTCCCTTTGATGGTTATATACTTAGATATTCCAATCCGGTTACAGGAGGTTGGGCAATGTCAACTATGGGCGCTCATATGCAAATGCTCAATCCAGATCATCATACTAAAGCTCACCGCCATACTGGTAATGTTATGTATAATTGTGCAGGAGGGGAGGGTTACTCCGTTATTGGCGGCAAGAAATATAACTGGAAAGAACATGATATATTCTGCGTTCCATCATGGACATGGCATGAACATGTAAATACAAGCAAAAGTGAAGAAGCTTTTTTGTACTCGTTTAATGACTTCCCGGTTATGGAATCATTGGGAGTATTCAAAGAAGAGGTTTATAAAGAAAACAACGGCTATCAACAGGAAAAATAACTATGAAACTAGTAACCTATCGTTTAGGTCAAAATGAAGCAAGAATGGGCGTCATTTCAGGTCGTCTCATCATCGATGTCGAGAAATTTGGCAAAAAAGTAAATTTAGAACTAACATCATCTATGTTGGATTTCATTGAGCTTGGACCTATTGCTGTTGAATCATTGGATGCAGCTCTCAAAGACTCAAATTCCAGAGACTATGTTGGCATATCTGTTCCTTATGAAAATGCAAAAATACTTGCACCAATTCCACGTCCCAAAAAAAACATATTCGGTATTGGTCTCAATTATAAAGATCATATAGGTGAAGCTTCAAAGCCACTTGATACATCATCCGAGCTTCCTAAAGAGCCAGTAATATTTAGCAAATTTCCAACTGCTGTGATTGGAGATCAGGATCCGATTTGCCATAATCAGAACATTACCAAACAATTGGATTGGGAAGCTGAGTTAGCCGTTATTATTGGCACGAAATGCGATAGAGTAAAGAATAAAGATGCTCTAAACAATGTATTTGGTTACACGGTTATTAATGATATTAGCGCCAGAGATTGCAGAAGAGCAGGTCAATGGGTTGTGTCAAAATCGCAACATTCTTTTGCTCCGATGGGACCTTGTATTGTGACTGCTGATGAAATTAAAGATCCTCATAACTTAAATGTATCTTGCCATGTTAATGGCATTGAGAAGCAAAATTCTAACACTAAATATATGCTATTCAATATAAATGACCTTATTGAGGATATAAGCCAAGGCATACTTTTAGAGCCTGGAGATATTATCGCAACTGGAACACCAGAAGGTGTCGGCGCGGGCAGAAATCCTCAAGAATTTATGTGGCCTGGTGACGTCTTAGAAACCAGCATAGAAGGCATTGGAAAAATTAGAAACCCAATTATTGCTGTTTAAATCCCCCTAAATATTCGTATTTACAATGAATCGATCATACAAAATTGGGCAAATTGTTCCCAGTTCCAATGTTACGATGGAAACAGAGATACCCTCAATGCTCAGAGCAAGAGAGTCGATATTACCTGAGCGTTTTACATTTCATTCAAGCAGGATGAGAATGAAAAGTGTTAGTAAAGATGAATTAATTAAAATGGATGGAGAATCTGAACGATGCGCTTATGAACTCTCAGACGCCAATGTGGATGTAATAGGCTACGCTTGTTTAGTGGCAATAATGAGTATGGGATTTGGGTACCATATAAAATCTCAAAAAAGACTAACCCAGTGCACTATTAAAAATGGTAATCCCGCTGCTGTCATAACAAGTGCAGGAGCCCTTATTGAAGGATTAAGGGTATTAAAAGCAAAAAATATTGCTCTTTTGTCGCCGTATATGAAAAATTTAGCTCAAACAGTAGTGAGCTACATAGAAAATGAAGGTTTTATTGTTAACGATTGGCATACACTTGAAATACCGAATAATTTGGATGTAGCAGCTCACGACTCCTCAAATCTTATTGACCATGCAAAAAAACTCAATCTTGATAATGTCGATGTTCTTGTTGTATCAGCATGCGTTCAAATGCCTTCATTAAGAATTATTCCGGAGCTAGAAAAAGAAATTGGCAAACCTGTAATTTCAGCAGCAGTTTGTACTGTATTCAGTATATTAAAGTCACTTAATCTTTCAACTTCGGTGCCAAATGGTGGGAGACTTTTGGCAGGAGATTATTGAATTGCCTGAATAACTCTCTCTGATAAATATTCAATGCTTGGTCTGGGAATATCAAAAACGTTCCAACCATTAAACACCATCACAAGATCGTATTCTGGAATAATCATAAGGTACTGGCCCCCATATCCACTGCCACTATACATCCACTTTTCTTTTTTATTACCGTATGGAACTAACCACCATTGAAATCCATACTTTCTGTCACTGTCTTCAATTTCAGTATCAGGAGACATGGTTAACTTTGACCATTCTTTTTTTATTATTCTGGTGTTCTTCCATTTACCATTATTAAGGTAAAGCATTCCAATTTTTGCAAAATCTCTTGTTGATAAATAAAGTCCACCTTCAGTATCTGTCAAATTTTTGGGTGTTTTTTTCCAAAAATAATTTTTTATATTCAATGCATCAAATAAATATTTTTCGGCATATTCATCAGCATGCATACCAGTAGCTTGATAAAGAATATGTGAGATTAAAACAGTGATGCCGCTGTTATAAACAAAAGTATCACCAGGTGTAAATTCCATTGGCTGGTTTAATATATATTTAATCCAATCATAACTGTTTTCCATGCTAGCAGCATTATTCCTTGGATCTGTATAAGCATGTGTGGACTCATCCCATTTGATTCCGGCTGTCATGGTTAGTAAATGTTCAATTGTGATTAATTTTTTTAATGGGGCGTCAAATAGCGATTGGTGTTCTGGGAAATAATTTATAATTTTTGTGTTTAATCCCTCAATCTCTCCTCGCTCTATTGCAATTCCTATTAATGCAGATGTGACACTTTTGGAGACAGATTGGATTGTATGAAGATTTGTAGTTTTATAGTAGGGATGCCACTCTGGATTGAAATAATTATATTGAGGTGTTGATCCATTACCATAGTTTCTATATAAAATTTTTGATTGCTCATCTCTGATTGATTCTGTGATCAGCTTATAGTCATTTTCATAGTATTGTTCGAAAATAATTTTTTCGTTTCTTATTAGTAAAAAAGCATCAATATAACCATGTTTACCGCTCTTAAATTCTTCCGATAATTTTTTTAATATTGATGAATTCACTCCTTCTTGTTCTGGATTAGTGAATTCCCATTCATTATCAGATGCATAAACATTGATACCAAATAAGTAAAAACAAATAATAAATATTATTGAATTTTTTAAGTTTATTTTTTTCATTTATCTCTGGTCTTTGTATGTTTTTCCATCTTTCATCACAAAAGCAACATTTTCAAATGTTCTTATATTTTCTAGTGGATTTTGATCAACTGCAATAATATCAGCAAGAAACCCTTCTTTTATTTGGCCGATTTTTAAGGACGAGTCGAGTAGCTCAGCAGCAACTATAGTAGCGGATTGTATTGCTTGAATGGGCGTCATTCCGTATTTAACCATTAATGGAAATTGTTTTGCATTATCTCCATGAGGATAAACACCAGAGTCCGTTGCATAAACAAGATTAACATTATTTTCGACAGCGATTCGAAAACTATTTCTCTGGCTTTCACCTGTTTCGCGATCTTTTATTAAATTGGCTTCAGGTACTCCATTCTTTCTGCCATATTCTTGAGTATAATCGGTATTGTATATATCCATGGCTAATGTCACATTATTTTCTCTAGCAAGTATTGCCGTTTCTTTATCTAAAAAAGTTGCATGCTCTATTGAATCCACTCCCGCAAGAATCGCATATTTGATTCCTTCGGTCCCGTGAGCGTGAGCAGCAACTTTTTTATCTCTGTCATGAGCCTCATCAATCAATGCTTTCATTTCTTCTAATGTGTATTGCCTTAAACCGACTTTTGTTCCGTGAGAAAATACGCCTCCAGTCGCACAGAATTTTATTAAATCAGCACCATATTTGACGTTATTCCTGACTTTTTTTCTTATTTCCCACGGTCCATCTGCAACCCCATCACTATACTGCTCAAAAGAATGATTCAAGTAGTTGCTATCACAATGACCTCCGGTAATTCCAATTGATGGTCCAGAAACCCTCATTCTTGGGCCTGGAACCTCATCAGCATCAATTGCATTTTTTAATGCCACATCCATAAAATCTGGTGCACCAACATTTCTTACTGAAGTAAACCCTGCCATAAGAGTTGTTTTTGCGTTTACCACGCCACCAATCATGGCTCTGTGAGGTGACTGAAAAAGATTTGAGAAATAGGTTTTTTCAAGCACACCTATTAAATGTGTATGCATATCAATCAATCCAGGAACAACATACATATCAGATAAATCGATCACTTTGACACCTTCGGGAATAACTGAATCTATTCTTATAATACGGTTAAATTCAATTGTGATTACTTGATTCTCTAATATCTCGCCTGAAGAAACATCAAGTAAATAACCTGCCTTTATTGCAAGTTGATTGGAGTGGGCATTCGAAAAAATAATTATGGTTATAAAAATAATAAATATTTTTTTTGTTTTTACGAAAATTTGTGAAATAGACATTATTCGGTCTCGGTTTTTTGCTTTAGTGGAGTAATTAAAGTAGCACAAAGTGATAAACTTCAATAATTTTAGTGCTTACAGATAACACAATTTTGTGATTACACTTTGTAAAAAACCTTTCCAATTAGAGATTGAATAGGTTGACACTCATTCGTTATGGATGAGTCATATGACTTATTATCACCAGAGACAAACAATCCATTCTTATTGATAGATTGTACTCTTTTTATAATTTTTCCATGGATTTTATGATTCAAAACAACAACATCATTGACCTTGATTTTTTTGGTTTTTATGCAAAATACATGATCATTGGAGCTGTAATTTGGCTCCATGCTAATACCTTTTACCTTGTATATATAGAGCAAAGAGTCTAGTTATTGTCTTTTAGTACCGGGCAAATTATTTCTAAATTTGGGAGATAAGGCGAGATTTTTGACTCTGTTTCTGTGTCTTTCGTTGCCCAGAATATTTCTGCAAAACGATTCACACCCGCTAAAAGACTAGCACCATTTTCTTTATCTAGACTCTGTTTGCATTTTGAGGCATTCATCATAATTGAGTGAGTTAACTCATGAATTTCAGGATATGCTGAAAATTGTGGCTCTTTAAAGTAATCACCCCAAATGGTTGTTATTTCATTTTTTGTTATAACAGCATGCGACTCTTTTTCAGCAACAAGTCTGACAAATTTTGCCATATTTTCACTATTGCCTAAGTCATCTTTAATATCATTAATTAAATCAAGAAACCTAATGACAGATAATGCTGAATATTGAGCTTGAGATGGGTCATATATTGCACATGGAATATCACAATGAGCTTTAACTTCTTCAAATTTATACACGTTTATATCCTATTGAAATAATTTTATAAAAAAAACCTAATACATCTTAATATATTTAAATAAGAATGAAAATTACTATAATATTTAATTAGACATTTTTTTGGTTGAAACCTTTTTTTCTAGAGATCATTATTGTTCTCATGGATTATGATTTTATTATTATTGGAGGTGGTTCCGCTGGCTGTGTTTTAGCGAACAGATTAAGTGCCTGCGATTCATATAGTGTTTGTCTTATAGAGGCTGGTTCTGATAATAAAGATATTAGAATTTCTACTCCAATGGGATTCCCCTTTATAGTTGGTAGAAAAAGTAAGTATAACTGGAGTTATGAAACAACCCCCCAATACGCATTTGAGAAAGTGATGGCTCCAGAAGTTGAATCCTATCTGGTTGACTCTTCTGGCGGGACTCACAAAATTAAACTTGATCAAAAAGAGCACAGGAAAGGGTTTCAGCCAAGAGGAAAAACTTTAGGCGGGTCTAGTGCGATAAATGCGATGCTTTATGTGAGAGGCCAAAAAAATGATTATGAAAAATGGCATGAACTTGGAAATAAAGGATGGTCTTATGATGATGTGTTGCCTTATTTCAAAAAATCAGAGAACAACGAATATTTTCAAGATAATTATCATGGTAAAAATGGACCACTAAATGTTTCCAATATAAGGAATGAGAATATTTTTTCAAAGTTCTTTGTCGAAGCTGGTTCAAACTTACATAAATATAATTCTGACTTTAATGGCGCAAATCAAGAGGGCGTTGGATACTATCAAGTTACACAAAAAAAAGGAAAAAGATGCAGTGCAGCAAAAGCATTTCTCGATCCTATTAAAACTCGAAAAAATCTGACCGTTATAACAAATCTATGCGTTCAAAAGATAGAGGTAAGAAATGGAATTGCCATTTCAATTGAAGCAATAGATAAGAAAAATGAAAAAATTAAAATCAAAGCAAATAAAGAAATAATATTATCAGCTGGTGCTTTTGGGTCGCCGCAAATAATGCTTAGATCAGGTATTGGCGCGAAAAATGAACTAAAAGCTCACGGTATAGAGACAAAACTCGATCTACCTGGAGTAGGAAAGAACTTACAAGATCACATAGATTATGTAAGAACATTTAAGTACTTTTCTACTGACGCGATAGGGTTTTCTTTCTCTTCTTTTGTTTATAAGTTTCCTCTGGAATTTCTGAAATATCTTTTTACAAAAAAAGGACATTTTGCTTCACCGGTAGCTGAAGCAGGCGCTTTTCTCAAAAGCTCTAAGAGTGAAGAGGCTCCAGATATACAGCTTCATTTTGGTATTGCAATGACGATTGATCATGCGAGAACATTGCTTTGGGGTCATGGTATTAGTTGCCATGTTTGTCTATTAAGGCCAAAATCAAAAGGTACTGTATCATTGAACTCTGAAAATCCTTTTGACCCACCAATTATAAATCCTAATTATTTATCACACAGAGATGATGTGGAAACTATGATTAAAGGATATAAGGTAATGATGGAGATATTAGATCAAAAACCTATATCTAAATTCACAAAAGAGCCGCTAGATGGTTATTCTAGACCAATGGGTTATAAGGAGATAGAAAAGCAAATAAGAGAAAAAGCCGATACGGTTTATCATCCTGTTGGGACATGTAAAATGGGTAATGATGAAATGGCGGTTGTCGACAATAAATTAATAGTTAGAGGGATAGGTAATCTTAGGGTTGTTGATGCATCGATAATGCCAACAATAGTCAGTGGCAATACAAATGCCCCCACGATAATGATTGCAGAAAAAGCATCAGACATGATAATTGAGCGTTATAAATAAAAATATGACATCATCAATATTAACGCCAGATTTTAATTCTTATCCTTCACGTAAAGTGGAAAATTTGACCGTTCATCCATTAGGTCTAGAAGTAACATATGATGATAATCAAAAAACATTCCATCTCTCATCTGACCTTCGAATTCATGCAGTTGATGACGAAACTACTCATCAAATAACGAGAGAGCCTTTAATATCTCCACTTGATATTCCTGATGATCTATCAATTAAAGATGCAAAAATTCTTAACGATGGGGCTATTTCAATTACTTGGTCACATCCTGTGACTGCAAATGACTCTGGTGTTTCAATTTTTCAACCAAGCTGGCTATATCAAACTGGCCTTTATGGAGAAATTTACCATGAAAATGATTTGGAGATTGAAACATGGGAAGCAAAAGAATTTAATAATATTATCTCTATAGATGGTAATGACTATCTTGGCAATAAAGAAAGTTTTAAAAAAATGCTTCAAACAATCATTAAGTTTGGGGTTGTTGTGATTAAAAGATTGCCAGTCAAGGAGAGTATATTAGAGGAGGTTGTTTCTAAAATAGGCACAATAAGATCATCTAATTTTGGAAAAATCTTTGATGTGAAGCTCAAAAATGATCCCGACTCTAACGCATACACTGGCGAAGAGTTACTTGTGCATAATGATTTAAGTACCAGAGAATATGTGCCTGGCTTACAATTCTTATATTGTATAGAAAACGATACAAATGGCGGTCTATCTACGTTGACTGATGCTTTTGCGGTTGCAAAATATATTAAAAATAAGAACATTGGGATATACAATTTGTTGTCAGAATACCCAATGAGCTTTGCTAACAAGAGCGCTTCGAGTGATTACCGAATAGACTTACCTATCTTCAATCATGATAATAAAGGAAAATTATCAGAGGTGAGGTGGACTTGTTGGTTAAGGTCTCCACTTCGTGGAGAATTGTCTTACATGAAGAAGGCGCACGATGCCCAGAAATATTTCTATAAGTTAGCCAATGAATCGCGATTCAAGGTTGAGTTTAAATTAAATCCTGGAGATATGATGTGCATGGATAACAGAAGAATTCTGCATGGAAGAACAAGTTTTTTGGGAAATAGTGGTTCCAGATGGTTAAGAGGTTGTTATATGGAAAGAGATGAGCTTTGGTCTGCTTATCGAGTTTCTGAGAGATCTTAAAAATGAATAAAGAATTTGTGGTATCTGAATGAAGAGAATTGCGCTGATCGGAACGGGAGTGATTGGGACTGGATGGGCGGCGAGGCTCTTATCTCAAGGATGTGTTATTTCTGCATGGGATCCAGCAAATAAGTTTGATATTGAGCTTAAAAAAAATATAGAAGAGATTTGGCCTACACTAGAAAAGATAGGTGTATCTTCAGATGCCTCGATTGATAACCTGAAAACCTTTAAAACGCTGCAAGAGGCCTGTTGTGATGCAGAGCTTATTCAAGAATCTGTTCCAGAAGATCTGAAGATCAAAAGAGATATTCATAATGCTATTGGAAAATCCTCTAACAAGGATGCATTTATTGCTTCGAGTTCTTCAGGAATTTTACCATCAGATATTCAGAGCGCTTGTAATAATCCAGCTAATTTTGTAGTGGGTCATCCATTTAATCCAGTCTATATTCTTCCTTTAGTTGAAATAGTAGGTGGGAAAGACACTTCTCAATCAACTATTGATACTTTTAGAGAGTTTTACGCTTCGATGAACATGCATCCTTTATTGGTGAGAAAGGAGATAGAAGGCTATTTATCGGATCGATTGCAAGAAGCTCAATGGCGAGAAATACTTCATTTGATTAATGATGATATTGCCAATACAAAAGAACTGGATGAGGCAATCATATATGGACCCGGATTGAGATGGGCGATAATGGGTACTTGTCTAACATTTCATTTGGCGGGCGGGCGATCTGGAATGCGCCACATGCTTGAACAATTTGGCCCAGCTTTGGAATTACCCTGGACAAAACTTAAAGCGCCTGAGTTAACTAATGATTTGATAGAGAAGATGGTTTCTGGGACATCTGAGCAAGCCGGAGAGAAAACAGTAAAGGAATTAGAGAGACTGAGGGACGAATGTTTAATTGAAATCATTCGAGCTTTAAAGAAGTTTAATGTTGGTGCTGGTAAATATATTAAATCTTGAAAAAAACAAATGTTAAATCACTCAGAAATTTCAGATTTCAACCAAAATGGATTCATAGTAAAGAAAATGCCTGTATCTCAATCTCACCTTGATGAAATGCGAGATATCGCAATCAATCATTTCGATAATTTGGTTGAACCGATAGAGTATGAAGCCGATCTTAATTACCCAGGAGCACCTGATTCAAAAAAGGCGGCTGGTGGGACAACCTCAAGACGCTTGCTTCAGGCTTATGCCAGACATAATTCATTTCAGAGATGGGCGAAAAACTCTATTTTAGCTCAAAGTTTGAGATCATTATTTTCCTCAAAAAATGAAATATTGCTATCACAATGTCATCACAATTGCGTGATGACAAAAGCTCAAAGCTATAGCAGTGCTACTTTATGGCATCAAGATAATCGTTATTGGTCATTTGATGAAGAAAATCTTATCAGTGTATGGCTAGCCTTGGGGGATGAGAGTAAGTCCAATGGATGTCTTTATGTAATCCCAGGATCACATCGTCTAGTAGTAAATTCAGATAGATTCGATGATTATCTTTTCCTTAAGAGCGATGATTTAGAAAATAAGCAGCTTTTTAATCAAGCGAAAGCGGTTGAGTTAAAAAAAGGTGAGGTTCTCTTTTTTCACAGCAAGTTATTTCATGCTGCGGGTAGAAATAACACCAGTGAGAAAAAGTTATCTGTAGTTTTTACCTATCACGAATCTGGAAATAATCCAATTATCGGATCACGATCAGCAAGACAAGCATCAATACTAATCAGTAGAGCATCAAAATCAGATTAATTGGATAATTGTAAGGTAATCTATTTTCAACCTTATTTAGGTAGTCTTTAACATTTTTATCACTGAAATCATCATAATTAAATAGATAAATAAGATGGGAAACGAAGCCATAATCGTCGCAGTCTTAATTGTCTCAAGTCCACCAATAAAAAGCAGAGCAGAAGGCAACAAACCCATAAATATTGCCCAGTACATTCTTAGAGCCCTTTTTGGGTCTTCGTCTTCTTTGAGTTCCTTGGACGAACTTGCCGCTAATGTGTAGGAGGCTGAATCGTATGTTGTGGCTGCAAAGATAACTCCAATGATAGCGAGAAGTGCTAAAAGCAATGATCCTAGTGGAAGTATCTCTATAATTGCAGCAATGGCTGATGATTGACCAAATTCATTAACATGATTTATAACTGGATATTTATTGGATAACTCCAATTCAAGAGCATAATTTCCAAGTATTATAAAGAATAACGAGCATCCTAAGCTTCCCCACCCCATCATCCCAAAAATCACCTCGCGTATTGATCTTCCTTTTGATATTTTAGCGATAAACATCCCAATAAAAGGGCCAAGAGCAATCGCCCACGCGCAATAAAAAACTGTCCAGTTTTCTACAAAATCACTCCTTTGAAGGGGGTCAGTCCATGTAAGCATAGTTATTATATTAGTTGCAATATGACTTATGGATGCAACACCCATTTCTAGGATAAATGCTGATGGACCGACAATAAACACAAAGAAAATCATAATTAACGCGAGTCTTGCATTTAATACACTTAAAATCTTTATACCTCTATTAAGACCCTTATATACACTAAACGCAATTAACAATGTCACAACAAGCATCACTATTAATCTCATTTGTCTATTATCTTGAAAGTCAGTAAGTTGAGAAATTGATGATGTGGTTAATTCAACCGCAAAAGCAAGTCCTGTGGCCGATGTTCCAATTAATCCAGTGACAAAGAAAAGATCAATAAATTTACCTGGCCATCTTGTTGAATATTTACCAAGAACCCCTTCACATACTGCGCTTAATTTGAGTATTGGTATTTTTTTGTAATGGTAGGAGATGCAAAAAGCTATGGCTGGAAGAGTATAGAGTGTCCATGTCAGTGGACCCCAGTGAAAAGCGCCATAACTTGCAGCCCATATTATAGCCTCATCACTTCTTGGTGTAAGTGAATAGGGAGGATTTTGATAATATGACACCCATTCTGTAGCACCCCAATAAAGAATAGCTCCTCCAATACCTGTGCAAAATAACATCGATGCCCAGCTAAAATCAGAATAATCTTTACTGGAATTTATTCCTCCTAGAACTATCTTTCCATTTTTTCCAAATGCAAGTAGCGCCAGAAAAGCAAGAGAAATGTTCAGCACGATTATGTAAGCAATACCAAATTCATTTGTAATAAAGTCAAATGAATTCCCAATTATGTTTTCACTCCATTCTTGATTAACAACAATCGCAATCACAATAGCCAGCAACATGATACTTCCCAGAATTACGACAAAAAAATCGATGTCACTGGATTTTTTAATTTCGTTATTATTCTGAGAAATATCTTTATTCATAAATAGCTTATCTAATAATTGGTGGAGGCGGCGGGAATCGAACCCGCGTCCGCAAGCCCTCCGCAATGAGGTCTACATGCTTATTTCATTATTAATCTCATATTAAGCTACCTAATGAAAGAGGAAAACTTAATACCAGCTCAGTAAATTTTTAATAAATTTGATTCTAAGCATATCAAACTTACTGTCCTGTAAATATGACTCCTGTTATCCGGACGTACAGGCACTAACCGGGCAGAAGGCGCTAAACTGGTTATTAAGCAGCTAGTGCGTAGTTGTCTTCGTTGGCAACTATAGTTTTTACAGATAGTTTAACGAGGTATTCTGTACCTCGGCATGCACTCAGAGTTTCGCGACCCACGTCGAAGCCATGTCGCCCCCTAAAAAAGTTAAATCTAAACAATAACTTACATTTTAGCTGTGTTTTATTAGAAATAAAAAAATTGACTTATTTTTACGTTTAAAAAAAAGAGATTAGTGATTATGTGAATCAAATCTTATCTTTTTTAATATCTAGTTTAATACATATAAAATATGTAATAAGCTATTGAAATTGCTCAATTAAAAGATTTTATCATTTTCGATTTTTGTTTTGACCAATCTTTTTCTTTCTGGGATTGGCGCTTATCATGTTTTTGTTTTCCTTTACCTAATCCTATTTCAATTTTAACATTTCCGCGCTTCCAAAATAATTTCATTGGGATCAAAGAGAATCCTTTCCTTTCAACTGAGCCAATCAATCTGTCTAATTCAGTACGATGAAGTAAAAGTTTCCTAGGTCTCAATGGATCTGGTTTTATATGCGTTGAAACTGTCTTTAGGGGTGAGATATTGACTCCAACTAGCCAGGCTTCACCATTTTTAATGTTTACGTAACCTTCTTTTAACTGTGATCGACCATCACGAAGGCTTTTTACTTCCCAACCCTCCAGAACAAGACCTGCTTCTAATGTCTCTTGTATTTGGTAGTCAAACCTTGCTTTTTTGTTTACAGCAATTTGGCTTCCATTATCTTTTTTTATGGATCTTTTTTTCATAGTTAATGCCTTAGTATAAGTGCTTATGAATAAAAATGTGAGTAATTGGAGTTGTAAGCACGAAATTTTTAATACAGAATCCATGTTGATAGATTTTATTCAAGGAAAGTAGATGCAAACTAACGAAAATACAAACAAAGAAGCAAGGCAGTCATTGCATGGTAATTGGTCATCAAGGTTAGCTTTTATTATGGCTGTAACAGGATCTGCTGTTGGATTAGGAAACATATGGAAATTTCCATATATGGCCGGTCAAAATGGCGGAGGTGCTTTCGTGCTGGTGTATCTCTTGTTTGTTTTTTTGATTGGAATGCCAGTAATGATGTCAGAAATATTAATAGGAAGGAGGGGTAGAAGAAACCCTATAGCGACAATGAAGCTTCTAGGTCAAGAGGAAGGTGATTCAGAAAGATGGAAATGGGTTGGAGTTATGGCTGTCTCAGCTGGTGTTTTAATTTTATCCTACTACAGTGTGATTGCTGGTTGGACGATTGCTTACGTTCCAAAAGCTATATTTGGTGAATTTGCCGGTTCTGACGCTCAATCCATCTCATTGCTTTTTGATAATTTTGTGAGCAATCCTTACTCAGTAATATTTGCACATACTTTGTTTATGATTATCAATTTTATGATCATAGCTTCGGGAGTAAAGGGTTTGGAAAAGGCTGTAAAATTTTTAATGCCAGGGCTTTTGCTGCTTCTATTTGTTTTATTTGCTTATTCGTTGACATCCGGTTCATTTATGGATGGTGTGAGATTTATGTTTACTCCGGATTTTGATGCATTAAATTGGGATGGTGTTCTAACCGCGATGGGGTTAGCTTGTTTTACACTTAGTATTGGGATGGGAGCGATTATGGCTTATGGCGCATATCTACCTCAAGAAACATCAATAACAAATGCCACAGTATCCGTTGTTTTTGCTGATACAGGTATCGCGATGCTTGCTGGCCTTGTAATCTTTCCTCTGGTATTTGCGAATGGTTTAAATCCCGGGGAAGGCCCTGATCTTGTCTTTAAAACTTTGCCTTTAGTTTTTGGTCAAATGCAGGTAGGAACATTTCTGGCTACAATATTTTTTGTTCTTCTTTCATTTGCCGCTTTAACCTCAGCCTTGGGCCTAATGGAGCCCGCAGTGGCCTGGATGGTCGAAAGCACTCAATATAACAGGAAGCAATCAGCTGCAACCATTGCTTTCATCATCTGGTTTTTGGGTTTAGGTACGGCTTTATCATTCAACAGTCTGTCAGAATTTACATTCTTACAAGGAACAATTTATGAAAATGTTGATTTCTTAACAAGTAATATCATGTTACCGCTTGGGGCTGTCTTTACCACAATATTTGCAGCATGGATTATGAGCCAGAACTCGACTTCAGAAGAGCTTGATGGGCATGGTTTTATTTATAAATCATGGCAGTTTTTAGCCAAGTATTTCTCTCCTATTGCCATCTTGATAATTTTTTTACAGGCTATTGGCTGGATATAAACTTTAGAATAATTGTATGCGCATTGTAGAAAGAAATGCTTATGTAAAATTCTCTGCAAAAGAGATGTTTCTTATAGTTGATAACATTGAATCTTATCCAGAATTTATTCCATGGTGTTCAGGAACTGAAATTCATCAGCGTATGGAAAATAATGTAATTGCTTCAATATCATTAAGTGGGAAGGGGTTGCAGACAAAATTTACAACTTCAAATCATATGCAATTATACGAGACTATAGACCTTAACTTGGATGAAGGACCGTTCAATCATTTTGAGGGAGGATGGAAGTTTATCGATCTCGGAGATGATGGAAGTAAAATTCAATTCAATCTTAATTTTGAATTCAAGAATAAAGTGTTGGATTTGACTCTAGGTCCTTTTTTCGAAGAAATATGCGATAAACTAGTAAATGTATTTGTTGATAGAGCGAATGATGTGCATGCAAGTTCTCGCTGACACTTGATTATAAATTCGAATTCAATTCCTGGTCATCATTGATTTCAGTTACTTGATTGTTTTTAAAGGTTAAGGAAATCCATTTTTTCAAAATAGCATTATCTCGACCCACCTTGAGGTAATAAATGTAATCCCATCTATCTTCATTAAAAGGGTCATCAATCATGGGTGTGCCGAGGAGAAAACGAATTTGATTCTTTGTCATACCAATTTCAATTTGGTCTACATCATCTGCTTCAATGAGATTGCCCTGTGAGATATTTGCCTGATAAACACAACCAGAAAATAAAACAATAGAACTCAGAACGATTAAAAAATATCTTGCTAAAAAATTCATAAAACAAAGGTTAACTTATTGGTATAATTTAAACTAGTATATGCGATTAGTTTTTTTTGAATCAAAAGGTGTTATGTGTATTATAGTTGATGATGTAATTTAAAATTATTTCTATTGAGGCAACCAGAGAATGGAACAGAGAACTGAACTTAAAAAAGCAGGCTTGAAAGTAACCCTTCCGCGCTTAAAGATACTAGAAATTCTAGAACAGAGCGATGAAAGGCACTTGAGTGCTGAGGATATTTACAAAGAAACACTCGAATCAGATGAGGACATTGGTCTCGCTACCGTTTATCGAGTGTTAACACAGTTTGAAACAGCTGGTCTTGTGATAAGGCATAATTTTGAGGGAGGGCATTCTGTTTTTGAAATAAATGACCATCCTCATTATCACCTTATTTGTGTTGATACAGGGAAGGTTACCTGTTTCCAGAATCCAGAGATTGATCGATTGCAAAAAACTGTTGCAGAAGAACATGGGTATGAGTTGGTAGATAAAAATATCGTGCTATATGTAAAAGAGAAAGACTAGTTTGATTAAATTGTTAGTTTTTCTTAGAGAGCATCTCAATCGCATGATCTCTTGTTTTATCTGTTAATTTAATTCCTCCGAGCATCCTGGCAATCTCCTCAATTCTTGAATCTTCATTAAGTTTGGTTGCATGTATTTTAGTGGTATTTTGGTCGCTTAGTTTATTAATTCGAATATGTGAATCGCCTTTGCTTGCAACTTGAGCTAAGTGAGTGACACAGAGTATTTGCCTGTGATTGCTTAAATCGCTCAGTCTTATTCCTACCATTTCTGCAATTGCACCACCTATACCACTATCGACTTCATCAAAAATCATAGTGGGGATATTGCTACCATTACTTGCGATAACTTGTATGGCAAGACTCATGCGAGATAGCTCTCCACCTGACGCGATTTTTGTAAGAGGTTTTGGCTTTTGCCCTGGATTGGCGCTGATAAGGAAATTAATTTCTTCGTTTCCGTGTTTAGAATGCCCTTGTATTGATTTAATCTCAATATCGAACACTCCTCCTGTCATGCCAAGTTCAGCCATGGCTTCTGAAACTAATTTTGATAATTTCTTAGAAGCCTTAATCCGACCGTTAGTAAGCTCTTTTGCTCGCTCATCATATAATTTTTTATATTCATTTATTTTTTCTTCGATTTTGATTATTGATGCTTCAGAATCTCGCAGATAATCAAGTTCATTTTTAATTTCTTCATGTGTTTGTATAAGATTATTTGGTTCAACCTTATGTTTTCTTGAGATTGCATGAATAGCATTTATTTTTTCTTCTAGAAAAGAGGATCTATCTCTATCAAAATCGATAGATGAGATGTATTTTGACAAAACATCCACCGCTTCAGAGATATTTATTTCCGCATCAATCATCATCTCTTTTACCTCTTTAAATTTATCATCAAAATTTATAAGTGAATTGAGGTTTTTTATTGAATCTGAAATTATAAGTCCAGCATTAGTTATCTCATTTGTTTGTAAATTTCCAATGAGCGTATTTACACCTTTTGAGATTTCTTCTGTATTACTGATTTTTTTGAATTCTTTGTTAAGGTCATTGTATTTATTATGGCTAAGATTAAGCGATTCGAGCTCTTTTTCTTGAAATTCAAGTAAGTCAATTCTGTCGACTTTGTCTGCATTTGACTCAATAATCCTATTTAATTTTTCGGACTGCTCTTTATAATTAAAGTATGCTTTTTTGGTTTCATTTGTGAGATCCTTGAGGTCACCAAAGTGATCAAGCATATCTCTTTGTATATTTTTTTTACACATTGACTGATGAAAATGTTGGCCATGGATATCGACTAATAGTTCTCCAAGAGATTTGAGGCTCCGAAGATTAACAGTGCTGTCATTTATAAAAGCTTTAGACTTGCCGTCGTCAGTGATTACTCGTCTTAAAATACATTCTTCATCATTATCTAGAGACTTTTCTTTTAACCATTCTAATGCTCTTGGATTTTTTTCTACCTCAAATTCTGCGGTATATTCAGCTCTTTTAGCGTTATCTCTGATTATGCTAGCGCTTCCACGTTCTCCAAGAACAAGGCTTAATGCATCGATAAGAATTGATTTACCCGCACCTGTTTCACCAGTCAGTACGGTCATGCCGTCACTAAATGTGATGTCAATTTCTTCTATTATTGCAAAATTTTTGATTTGTAATGAACGTAACATAATTGAATTTTATTTATTTTTTATTTAGTCGTAAATCTTGACCCCAATGGAGTTTTGATCTTAATGTTTCATAATGATCATAGCCTGGCGGGTGGATGAGAATTGTTTTTTTCTTTGATTTTGTAATAATTAATTTATCTGATTCAGAGAATTCACAAATACTTCTCCCATCTATGGTGACTTCGGATTTATTTTTATTATTTTGCTGTAATTCTATTTCAATACTGATGTTGTCTGGTAGCACTAGTGGTCGATCACTCAGCGTATGAGGACAGATTGGTACCATTACATAGCAGTCCAAACTTGGGTCAATAATAGGCCCCCCACAACTCATCGAATATGCTGTTGAACCTGTTGGTGTGGCTATTATTATCCCATCTCCAGAATGATTATTGACATATTGATTTGATACAGATGTTGTGAAGTTGAGCATTCTCCCTGTTTCGCTTCTTTGAAGAACAATATCATTGAGAGCTCTATCTTCAATGTTTTCATGATTGGATTTAATTATTTCGACTCTTAGCATCATTCGCATCTCTTCGGAGTAGTTACCGTTGAGAATGGATAAAATATTCGGTTTCATCTCCTCAGGCTTTAGGTCAGCGAGAAAACCCAATTGACCGCGATTAATTCCTAAAAGCGGTATATTGAAATCATGACTGAGATTAGCGGCATGCAGGATAGTCCCATCACCACCGACTGTGACTATTAAGTCAACTGACTTTGCAATATCACATTCATTTAATTTATTTTCGTATGATATCGGACATTCATTACTCACGATAACATTACATCCAAATTGATTTAAAATATCTATCAATTGATTTATGGACTCGATAGTGAGTTCATCATTACTTCTGTTAATAATTCCAATTGATTTGAATTTCATATTACGCACTAATGTTTTTGTTACTTATTATTAATTTATCAGATGTTGCATTAAATAAAAATCTAAAACTAATATGAAAATACTTGACCGATAGTTTTTCGATTGATAGCT
>Ga0208277_1000535_pt1 | contig 22257 bp, 19 predicted proteins | sample ETNtaG_5_FD_185782 | JGI IMG/M metagenome (GOLD analysis project Ga0208277, IMG submission 185782) | Marine microbial and viral communities from oxygen minimum zone, Eastern Pacific Ocean - ETNP201406SV205 (SPAdes) (version 2) | ecosystem: Environmental > Aquatic > Marine > Oceanic ...
TTATTGACATTTTGATCATTTGATAATTTCCAAGCCATAGCATACTCTCTACCACCTGAACCTAATATTAATACATTCTTTTTCATTTCTTTATTTGTCCATTTATTTTTATAATTTGATCTCTTATTAATGCAGCCTCTTCAAACTGAAAATTTTGAGCGCACTTTTTCATTCTTCTCTTTAATCTATCTACAAAATCTAAAGCCTCAATTTTATCAAGCGATTCAATCTTTTTATCAAACTTTTTTGAATCTATATAATCTTTGTTTTTATTATTTTTATCAACCATCATTGACGTAATCATATTGCTTGTTTTTTTTACTGTCTTGGGAACTATAGAATGCTTTTTATTAAATTCAGACTGTATTTTTCTTCTTCTCTTAGTTTCATCGATTAAGTGCTGCATTGATTTTGTAATTTTATCTCCATACATAATTACTCTACCATTAACATTTCTAGCAGCTCTACCTGCTACTTGTAATAGTGATGTTTTCGATCTTAAAAAACCTTCTTTATCTGCATCTAAAACAATAATTAATGAAACTTCCGGAATATCAAGACCTTCTCTTAAAAGGTTTATTCCAACCAATACATCAAATTCATTATTTCTTAAAGATGTTAAAATATGAATTCTTTCCATCGTATCTATATCACTATGCATATACTCAGCTCTGATACCCACACCTTTTAAATATTCAGTTAATTTCTCAGCCATTTTTTTTGTAAGAGTTGTAATTAGTATTTTTTCATTTTTTGAAATGACTTTTTTGATTTCAGTAATTATGTTATCTATTTGTCCTTTTGTTTTTCTAACAAAAATTTCTGGATCTAATAAACCAGTAGGTCGTATTATCTGTTCTGCAAACACTCCCTTTGATTGCTCTAATTCATAATCAGAAGGTGTAGCAGATACATAAATTATTTGGTTAGTAACCTCTTGAAACTCAGCAAATTTCATTGGCCTATTATCAAGAGCAGAAGGCAGTCTAAACCCATATTCAACTAATGTTTCTTTGCGAGATCTATCTCCATTATACATTGCATTTAATTGAGGAATACTAACATGTGATTCATCTGCAAAAATCAAATAATCATCAGAAAAAAAATCTAATAAAGCATAAGGTCGCTGACCTTTCTTTCGATTATCTATATGCCTAGAATAATTTTCTATCCCAGCGCAATACCCTAACTCCATCATCATTTCCAAATCAAATAAAGTTCTTTGCTCAAGTCTCTGAGCTTCTAAAAGCATACCATTCTCTTTAAGGAAAATTAATCTATCGCTTAATTCAAGTCTAATTTGTTTCATAGCCCTTTCAAGCTCTTGCCTGTTAACCACAAAATGTTTAGCTGGATATACAGATAGATGATCTTGACTATCTAAGATTTCAGATGTTAAAGCATTAAAGGTGTGTATTTTTTCAACTTCATCTCCAAAAAGTTCTATTCTTACAGGAAACTCTTCATATCTAGGGAATAATTCAATAACATCACCTCTTAATCGAAATGTGCCCGGCTCCAAAACCATATCATTTCGATTATAGTGAATATTCACTAGTTTTTTAAAAAATGATTTAATATCTAATATATCACCTACCTTTATTGAAACAAATAAATCTTTATAAGAACGTGGAGATCCTATACCGTATATACAGCTAACACTAGCAATAATAATAACATCTTTCCTGCTAGATAAAGATGCTGTTGCCTTAATTCTTAATCTATCAATTTCTTCATCTATTGATGAATCTTTTTCAATAAAAGTATCTGAAACAGGCATGTATGCTTCAGGTTGATAATAATCGTAGTAAGAGATAAACAGTTCGACCGCATTATTAGGAAATAAAGTTTTAAATTCAGAAAAAAGTTGCGCCGCTAAAGTTTTATTATGTGAAATAATCAAAGTTGGCTTCTGTACTCTTTCAATAACGTTAGCCATAGTAAATGTCTTGCCTGAACCAGTAATACCAAGAAGCGTCTGATGCTTTTCATTATTATTAATACCATCTACTAAAGAATTAATCGCTTGCTGCTGATCACCTGCGGGTTTAAAGTCGGAAATTATTCTAAAGTCTGCCATATTGGCTTATAATATAATTATTTTTTTCATATTATAAAAATAAAAAAAATATGCACATTAGTCATAATTTACTTGACTTTGTTTTTAAAAAAACTATAATTAAATTATTATGTTATTTTTGAGAGGATATATTATGAATATTGCTACTTTAGGTGCTGGTTGTTTTTGGTGTATAGAAGCTATACTTTTGAATGTTCCAGGAATTATATCAATTGATGTTGGGTATACTGGAGGACATATAGATAATCCTACCTATAAAATGATTTGCGAAGGAAGTACAGGTCATGCAGAGGTAGCTCAAATTACATTTGATAGTCAACAATTAACTTATGAGGATTTATTACTAATTTTTTTTGAAATTCATGATCCTACTACATTAAACAGACAGGGAAACGATGTTGGAACACAATATCGATCATCAATTTTCTATCATACTCCCGAACAAAAAGAGTTAGCTAAAGATATATTAAATAAATCTCAATCTGCTTTTGACAATAAAATAGTAACAGAAATTACAGCGTTTGAAAAATTTTATATTGCAGAAGATTATCATCAAAATTATTACAACAACAATAAAAATGCTGCTTATTGCAATTTTGTGATAAGGCCAAAATTAGAAAAATATTTGAATGGCAAAAAATAAAACACTAACAGATTACTCAATGCATGTAAAACTACAAACCAGATGGAGAGATTTAGATGCTTTTGGGCATGTAAATAATGCCGTCTTTGCAACATATATCGAAACAGCTAGAGGGACTTTATTTAAAAAATGGGACTTACCTTATGATGGCAAAGGAAAATCTTTAACGGTTGCAGCAATTACAATTAATTATCATAAGCAGTTAAAACACCCTACAAATATTATTATTGGACAATCAATTAGCAGAATTGGAAATACTAGTTTTGATGTTCTTTCAGCTCTATTTGATGAGCAAAACACACTTGAACCGATCGCAACTTCTAAAGTTGTAATAGTTTGTTTTGATTTTGATAAACAAAAAAGTGTGCCTGTATTTAAACAAATTATTAATGATTTTAAAAATTAAAAGGAAGCAATTTTGATGAATTTAACAAAAGAAAATAAAAATAATTTTAATTTTTGGGATGCAACACTTGCAATGATTGATAACAGTATAGATATAGCGCTTAATCATTCACAAAGTGGTCATCCTGGAGGATCAAGATCAAAAGCGCCCCTACTTTTAGCTACACTATTATCTGGTGTCATGAAATGGGATATTAGAAATCCAGGAGCAACTTTTGGTGACCGATTTACTTTGATTGCTGGACATACCAATCCTGTTGTATATGCAACGCTAGCAGTACTAAATGAATCTTTAAGAGTTAAATATCAACAAACTCAAGATAAAAAATATCTAAATCCTTTGGGGGATAAATATACACTATATTATGAAGACCTATTAAAATTAAGAAGAAGGGATGGTCTGCCTGGACATGCTGAAATGGAAGGAAAAACATTATTTTTTAAGTTTAATACCGGTCCCACAGGGCATGGTGCAGCTCCAGCAGCCGGCCAAGCTTTTGCTTTAAAATATTCTGGAGCTAAAAAATCAAAAGTTTTTGCTTTAGAAGGTGAAGGTGGATTGACAGCAGGAGTAACTCATGAAGCCAGGATTGCGGCTTATGGCCTAAAATTAGAGAATCTTGTTTATATGCTTGACTGGAATGATTTTGGTATTGATAACAGACCTTTTAGTAAGATTAAAGCTGGCACACCTAAAGATTGGTTTGAACCTTATGGATGGAAAATAAGCGGTACAGAAAATGGAGAAGATTGGAAATCTATATTAGATGCATATTCAGAACTTTTCTCGGAAAATGAACAAGATAGACCTAAAGCTATTTGGGTTAAAACTAGAAAAGGAAGAGGATATTTGAAATTTGATAATGCAAGCCATGGTTCTCCACACAAAAGAAATTCAAAAGAATTTTGGGAAACTAAAAAAGATTTTTCAAAAAAATATAATGTGGATTTTAAACATATGGATAAAGGCAGCTTAAATACAGAGAATGAAAATAAAAATCAAATGTTAGATACTTTAGAATCTGTTTTATCCCTTTACAAAACAGTTCCTGGCTTAGTTGACTATGTAGCAAATAGACTAATTGACATTGCTAACTCCATTGAAGATAATGAAGATATTAAAAAGAACTTTTCAAAAAATCCATTAAATGATAATACTTTATTTGACTTTAAAAATTATCCAGATAATCTATATAAAAAACCAGGAGAAGTGGCACCAAATAGAGCTGCATTTGGTGATTTTGGATCGTGGATAAACTCATATGTTCAAAAGAAATATAACAGACCTTTAGCTCTAGTATGCTCAGCTGATCTTGCAGGTTCTACAAATATTGCAGGATTTAGCAAAGGCTGGGAAGAAGTTGAAGATTTTGGTATGTATGAGCCTGAAATAAATGAAAATGGAACTCTCTTACCACAAGGGATTACTGAATTTGCTAATGCAGGATTAATGACTGGAATTAGCTCTGTAAATTTTTCAAAAGAACCTTATTCTGAATTTAATGGATATATAACTGCCTGTAGTACGTATGGCTCTTTTTCTTATTTGAAATACGGAGCTTACAGACTTTTTAGCCAACTAGCTCAAGATTCTCAACTCAAAGTTGGAAAAACTATCTGGGTTGCTGGACATTCAGGACCAGAAACTGCTGAAGATAGTAGAACTCATTTTGGCATATTTGCACCAGGTGTAACCCAATTATTCCCAGATCATAATATTATTAATCTGCATCCTTGGGAATATAATGAAGTACCAGCGATGCTCGCATCAGCACTTAGCACTGATATTCCAATCATAGCTTTACATTTAACTAGACCTCCAATATCTATTCCTGATAGAGACTTATTAGGAATGCCTTCTCATTTTGAATCAGCAAAAGGAGCTTACATTATTAAGGATTATAAACAAAATAAACCTAAAGAAGGAGTTGTAATTGTTAGGGGCACAAGCGTAATAAACGAATTATGTAAAATTCTACCTGAATTAAATTCTGAAGGACCTAATATTAAAATTGTTGCAGCACTTTCGTCTACTTTATTTAATATGCAAACTACGGATTATCAAGAATCAGTAATGCAAAAACAAGATTGGTTTAATTCTATGATAATTACAAATACTTCCCTTAATAATATGGGGAATTGGATTAAAAATCCTTTAGTTAAAGATTACTCTCTATCTCCTGATTGGGACAACCAATGGAGATTTGGAGGAAACCTTGAAGAAGTAATAGATGAATCACACCTTTCATCAGAATGGCAAAAAAAAGCTATATATAAATTTTGTGGTGACAAGAAAAAGAGAGCTGATATTTTAAAAGAATATTTTGAAAAAAATTAAAAAAGGATAAAATGAAAAAAAATACATATTCTGATAAATTAATTAATTTAGGAACAGAAACAGCTTTTGCTGTTTCAAGCGATGCGACAGAGCATGCTCAAAATGGAAATACCGTTTTTCCATTTCATTTAGGTGATATAAATATCTGTACACCTCAAAATATTATTGAAGCGACTAAAAAAGCAATGCATGATGAAAGAACTGGCTATGTGCCAGCCAATGGAATTCCTCAACTAAGAAAAACTATCGCAGAAGTAATAGGTTCCCAAAGGAATGTTACTTACAATATAGAAAACGTTGTAGTCCAACCTGGTGGAAAACCTGTAATACCAAAATTTATCAATACATTCATGAATCCTGGAGATGGTGTGTTATACCCTAACCCTGGATACCCTATTTATGAGAGCCAAATTGAATACAATGAAGGTATAGCTTTGCCATATAGATATATACACTCAAAAGATGGCTTTAAAATTGATAGACCACATTTAGAAAAAATGATTGATAAAAAAACTAAAATATTGATATATAATAATTATCAAAATCCTATAGGAGGCGAATCTAGTGATGAAGAAATGGAATGGATCGCCAATATTGCACAAAAACATAATCTATGGGTTTTAAGTGATGAAGCATATTTTAATATTCAATATTCTGGTACACCAAAGAGCATCGTTTCTATACCTGGCATGAAAGAACGAACTATAATCTTATATACTTTTTCTAAAACATACGCTATGACAGGCTGGAGATTAGGCGCAGCTATTGGACCTGAAAAAGTTATGAAAATATTTTCAAAATTAGGTACTAATGATGAATCTTGTACGAATCATTTTATCCAGTATGGAGGAATAGAAGCACTTACCGGAAATCAAGATGGAGCGAACAAAATCTTAAATAGACTGAAAAATAGAAGAGATGCGCTTGCAACTAGATTAAATGAAATAAAGGGTTTGCAATTATCTATACCAAATTCCACATTTTATTTATTTCCTGATATAACTGAAATTTATGAATCAATGAATGCTAAATCTTATGAAGAATTTAGAAGGAACACTCTATTAAAAACCGGGGTCTCGTTCTGTACAAGAGAACATTTCGGAAAAACTATTGAAGGTGAAAAAAGAAAATATATACGTTTTGCATTTTCAGGCATTTCAGAACATAACATCAATCAAGGAATTGAAAAATTAAAAGATTACTGGCTAAGTTTGTAATATATTGCATGATATGGATATTGATAAAAATATAGAATTAGCTAAAACACCCCCATCCTCTTTTTATACTTCTGAATCAATATTTGAAAAAAGTAAATCTATATTTGAAAACTCATACCAATTTATCTGCCATCAATCAGAACTATTAAAATCAACTTCTATCCCATTTAGTTTATTTAAAAATTGGCTTGATATACCTCTTGTTATAACAAAAGAAGATGATGAAATTTTTTGTCTGAGCAATGTTTGTACTCATAGGGGAAATATACTATGCAACAAAAAGGATCATAAAAATAAATTAGTATGTAACTATCATGGTAGAAGTTTTAACCTAAATGGCAGCATAAATCATGCTCCTGGATTTAAAAAAACTAAAAATTTTCCTTCTGAAGATGATAGCATAGATAAAAATATTAATTTAATTAATTGGAATGGGCTTCTATTTGTAAATGCTGGTCAAAATAAATCAATAATAAACGGACTAAATGAGATCAATAAGCTAGTCCATTGGTACCCCTTTGAAAAACTATCTTTTGATGAGACTTCTTCTAATACCTACAAAATTGATGCACATTGGGCATTGTACTGCGAAAATTATCTTGAAGGATTTCATATAGCTTATGTCCATCAAGGATTATCATCAGATATAGATAATCAGTCTTATGAGACTATACCATTAGAACATGCAGTGCTACAGATAGCTAAATCCTCAAATAAAGAAGACTCACTAGGTGGGAAAGACAAAATTAATGATATTCCCTTAGATAATATCTACGCACTTTATTTTTGGCTATTTCCTAATATTATGCTCAATTTCTATAAATGGGGTATTTCAGTTAATATTATTGAACCTTTAGGTAGGGAAAAAACAAGAATAAGATTTATATCATTACCTATAAAAGGTTACAAACAAAGCTCTGGCAATAGTAATAGCGTCGACCATATAGAACTTGAGGATCAGAGAGTGGTTCTTGATGTTCAAAAAGGTATTAAATCCAAGTTCTACGATAGAGGAAGATACTCTGCTGAGCATGAAAAAGGTACCCACCACTTCCATCGATTAATATCAAAATATTTCAATAATTAATTAAAGTAATACTTTAAATAAAATTATTAAATAATATATTTATTTAAACATACCCTTGTCTCTAAGCTGTCTATGAAATGTGATGGCAAAGCGATGTGATTCGTCTCTTATCTGTTTTAAAAGCACTAATCCAGGTGATGTCTTACTGATAGTTTGAGGTTCTGAAATATCAGGTTTGAAAACCTCTTCCATTTTTTTTGCAAGCCCAATAATAGGGATAAATGAAAGCCCTAAAGCATCAAGAGCACTTTTAGCTGATGATAATTGCCCCTTCCCTCCATCCACCAAAACAAGATCAGGCAAAGGTAATTTTTCATCGATAACTCTCTTGTAACGCCTAGCAACTATCTCTTTCATCATTGCAAAGTCATCAATACCTTTAACCTCTTTAATTTTAAATTTTCGATACTCACTTTTTCTAGGCTTTCCATCAATAAAACACACCATACTTGAAACAGCATAAGTTCCCTGAAGATTTGAGTTATCAAACCCCTCAATTCTTCTAGGAGGAACATCAAGAATTAAGTCTTTTTGAAGAGCTGTAACCATTTTTGAAACAAACTCTTTCCTTCTTTTCTTTTTTGATAGAATACGTTTTAACTGGAGTTCAGAATTTTGAATGCATAAATCTAATTTTTGTTTTTTATCTCCTATTTTTGGAACTAAAATTTTAGGTATCTTCCTATCTAAAGCTTCCATCCATTGATTAATGTCAGATTGAGCTATAATGTCATCTTGAACAATAATCTCCTTAGGAAAATCAAATGTTGATAGATAGTACTGTTTAATGAAACCTACAATGTTTTCGTTATTATTATCACAAGTGTTGATTTCAAAAGTTTCTTTTGATATCAGCTTAGAATTTCTGTATTTAATCATAGTAAATACACCAATATCATCTTCATAACTAACTCCTAAAAAATCTCTATCAACAGAATCTGTTAGCTTATGGTTTTCTGTTTTGTAAAAATCTTTGATTAATAATATTTGATCCCTCAATATTGCAGCCTTCTCATAATCCATACCATCACTTAATCTTTGCATTTCAAATTTTAAATATTTGACTACGCTCTCTGTTTTACCCTTTAGAAAATCAATAACTTGATTAATTATATCGCTATACTTTTCTTTACTTATTAATTCTTTGCTCATACAGAAATTACAAAAACAAGATTCCCTTTGTTTTAAATCGCACGTCTTAATAGGAAAAACTTTATATAAAAGCTTTATAACTCCACGTAAATCTCTAGCTTTAGTGTATGGACCAAAATAAAGATGATTATCTTTATTAAAATGTTTAAAACGAACAATTTCAACCTTTGGGTATTTTTCTTTGGTAATTCTTATATAGGGATAAGTTTTATCATCTTTTAGATAAACATTGTAACGAGGTTTGTTGATTTTTATAAGATTTGACTCTGTTATCAATGCCTCTGCCTCATTTTTTACAATCAAGAAATCAATTTCATGAATATGTTTAACCATAACACGTGTTTTAATATCATGTTTTTTATTATTAAAGTAACTACTAACTCTCTTTTTAAGAGATTTTGCTTTACCTATATAAATAATTTTATCTTTTTTGTTTTTAAAAAAATAAACACCAGGAGCGGTAGGGATAGAACCAAGTTTATCTTTAATTTTTTGAGCCATAAATTATTAGGCTCAAGCCTCTTGACAAAGCTCTAATAACATACCTGGGGTAGAATGTGGATGAATAAAAGCAATTTTCATACTATCCGCACCTTTTTGAGGGGTTTCATTGATTAATTTGACATTTTTTAACTTCAAATAGTTTAGAGCAGCATCTAAATTATCAACTAAAATAGCAATATGATGGATAGATTCACCCTTTTTAGCTAAATATTTGTTAATTACTGAGTCTTTATCGGTGGCAGATAAAAGCTCTATTTTTCCGGAACCTGTATCAAAAATTTCTGTTAAAACCTTTTGCTCATCTACAATTTCGGTTTTTTTTGACATATTAAGTGTGTCTTCAAAAAAGGAAGATAGCTTATTTGAATCTTGATTTTGAGCAATACCCACATGCTCAATTCCTAAAATTTTAAAATCCATTAAACTACCTTTCCAATCAAATCATATTCTTGAGCAGAATCAATATTAACATCATAAAACTTTCCAGGTTCTAAATCTTGATTAATTTTTACGTAATTATCAATTGTCGGAGAATCACGAAAAGTTCGCCCCAAAGATAAACCTTCTTTTGAAATATCAATTAAAACTTTTTGCCTTGTGCCTATCAATGATTGATTTTTCTTGAAATTAATTTTTTGTTGAAGAGCCATAGTCTCATCAAGTCTTTGTTGCTTAACATCTTTTGGAACCTCATCTTTCATAATGTCCGCTGCTAAAGTATTTTCTTCATGAGAATATTGAAAAACACCTAAACGATCAAATTCAACATCTGAAATAAAATCTAGCATTTCATTAAATTCTTTGTCTGTCTCTCCTGGATGACCAACGATAATTGAAGTCCTGATTGCAATATTACTATTTGCGTTTCTAAGAGCCTCTATTTTCTTTTTAATACCATCTGATTTTAAACCTCTTCTCATAATTTTCAATACTTTATCAGAACCATGCTGTATAGGCATATCTATATATGGGATAAGTTTCTCAAGTTTTTTAAAATGATCAATCATATTCCTATGCAAATTTGAAGGGTGAGCATAATGAAGACGTAACCATTCAATTCCATCAATTTTATCCAGTTCAGAAAATAATTCATGAAGAGTTGTTTTAGGTGAAGCATCCCAACCATACGATGTGGAATCCTGAGCAATAACAAGCAATTCTTTAACTCCTCTAGATGCTAATCTCTTTGCTTCTTCAACATTCCATCTTAACGGTTGACTTTTCTGTAAACCTCTCATAAGCGGAATCGAACAAAAAGAACATGCATTATCACATCCTTCAGCTATTTTTAAATAAGAATAATGACTAGGAGTTAATGAAGCTCTAATAATATCAGGGTCATCTAAATTAAATTCCTTACCTGAAATATATCGAATAACCGCTTCATGCTCTTCAGATCCAAAAAATTTATCAACACCTGGAATTTCCTTTTGTAATTCATCACCATAACGTTCAGCTAAACAACCCATCACAATCACTTTATCAATAAAACCTTTTTGCTTTTTCTCTTCTATTTCTAATATTTTTTCAATACTCTCTTCTCTTGCAACATCTAAAAAGCCACAGGTGTTAATAATCACTACGCTAGAGCTGTCAACATTATTAGTCATAGAATACCCAATATGTTTTAATCCAGTTACCAAATATTCTGAATCAACTAAATTTTTAGCACATCCTAAAGTAACTACCGAAACATTTTTATTTTCATAATTATTCATTTGAAATTAAACCTTTTAAAAAGATATCTAAGTCAAAAGGTACAAAATCATCCACACCTTCACCAATACCAATAAAATCTATAGGGATATTCAATTTATCTAGCATTGAAAGAGCTATACCCCCTTTAGCAGTACCATCCATTTTAGTCAAAATAAGAGAATCTACTGGAATAAACTTACTAAATTCTAAAGCTTGATTCATACCATTCTGCCCAACATTACTATCAACAACTAAGACTACTTTTATTTTTTCATTAAATTTACTAGAAACTTTATACAACTTTTCAAGCTCCTGCATTAAATTAACTGAGTTATGCAATCTTCCAGCTGTATCGATTATAATTTTATCGTAATTATCCTTTAAGCCTGAATTTATTGCATCATACGCTATTGATGACGGATCCTTAGTAGACTCATTAGAAATAAACTTAACATCCAATTTTTTGGACCATAATTTAAGCTGCTCTATAGCTGCTGCCCTATAAGTGTCTGCACCAACAAGCATAGTTTTAAGTGATTTATTTTTATAGTATTTACATATTTTAGCTGAAGTAGTAGTTTTACCTGTACCATTTACTCCTATTATCAAAAATATTTTATGATCATCAATACCCTGATCCAGCTTGCCAATTTTTGTTTTTAATAAATTAACAAACCTATCTTCCCAAGATTCATCTCCACTTAAAGGTTTATTTTGAAATTCATCAATAACATCAGAAATTAAATCGTAACTTAAGTCAGATTGAAATAAAACAGACTCTAATTCCTCTATTTCACTATCATCCAAATATTTTTTACCATGAAAATTAGAAAAAGCATTAACAATATTTTTCCTGGTTTTCTGAAGTCCTGAAAAAGTTTTTTTGATAAAATTAAACATTATTCTTCCTTTAATAAGAAATAATACATTGAAAAATATTTATAAGTTGCTAAAAGGAAAAATATCCAACTAAAAACATAAAAAATACTATTTAACAAATTTAAGTAGCCATATTCTTGATTTATAACGTCAGGTATACGTACAACCTCTAAAATCATACTAATAGCAATAAAAAATAGAAACCATTTACCAAATATATTGGCTTGGAAATATTTACCTTCTTTTTTAACAAAATAAATTGACATAACAGAAACGACTATATCTCGTATCAATAAAGCTAAAAATAAAGATGAATAAGTAAACCCAAATTGCATCGATAAATAAACTACAAAAACAAGAACACAAATCTTGTCAGCAATAGGGTCTAAAAATTTACCTATATCAGTAACTGAATTAAAAAGTCTAGCACAATAACCATCAAGTATATCTGTAAGAGCTATTAAAAAACATAAACCCAGAAACCAATAAATGACATAAATATTACTATCTTGATTTATAGAGGACAAAAAGTTCCATAATGGTATAGATAAACACACCCGAAAAAAAGTTAATGAATTAGCAATATTAATAATATCTCTCAATTATGTAACCCTCAACAAATTAAACTCCAAGACTGTAATTAAAGCTTCTTTTAATTCAGAATCTTCAAAAACCTCAAGCTTTTGTCTTGCTTTTTTTGAGACTTCTAATAATTTAGATTCTGCATATTCAATTCCACCTTCATCTATAATAGTATTTTTAATTTTATTGAAATTATTTTTTCTTAACATCATTTTTAAATTAAGCTTAAATACCTTTCGTTCTAAATTGGTTTTTTTATCTAATATATATATTAATGGAAGTGTTAGCATATTTTTCTTTAAGTCATACCCGGACGGTTTACCTGTGTTACCTATATTGCCCACAATATCAAATAAATCATCTTTTATTTGATAGGCCTGACCTAAAAACTCTCCAAATTGAGAAAGAGCATCAATTTTTTCTGGGTCTTTTGTAGCTGTTATAGCCCCAAGTTTACAAGAAGCAGAAAAAAGTGAGGCAGTCTTATCACTAATCATTTTAAAATACACCTCTTCATCAATATTTTTACTTAAAGCTTTTTCAATTTGCAATATTTCACCTTGACTTAACCTCGATGCTAAATTGGCTAAAATTTTAACTGAATCCATAGAATCAATATCTGCCATATTAGTTAACGCCTTTGAAAAAAGATAATCACCTACTAAAATACTTAGTTTATTTTTCCATATTCTTCCAACTGACGGCCAACCTCTCCTTAAATCCGAATCATCTACAACGTCATCATGCACCAATGTTGCCACATGTAAAATCTCTAATAAAGATGCCACTTTATAAGTCTTTAAATTTACATCACCACAAATTTTTGCTGATAATAAAGATAGCCTAGGCCTTAGCCTTTTACCTTTTTTTCTAACTAGATATTTTACTATAGTATTAATTGTTTTAACCTCAGAATCTAATGATTCATTAAAACATTTATCAAATTCTTCTAGATTTAATTCTATAGGTTTTGAAATTTTATTCAACATACTTTTCATTTTTCTATCCTAAATATATAACTAACCATTATTCCTAATTCGTATAACATATAAAGAGGAAAAGCTATTAATAGTTGACTTAATGGATCTGGAGGACTTATTAATGCTCCAAAAACAAGAAATAAAACAAAAGCTATTGAACGCATTTGCTTTAAAAACTCATAATTAATTATCTTTAATTTAGTTAATATTAATGATATAATAGGCAATTGATATATAAAACCACTAACCACAATTAACCAAAATGAATAAAAAATATAATTTAACCGTTCAGGGTTAAATTCAATTTTTGGATCAACCAAATTTATAAAAAAAGATATTGTAGATGGAAATAAATAAAAGTAACCAAAAGCACAACCTATTACAAAAAATATAACAGAAAAGATAAAAATTATAGATAAATATATTTTGGATATTTTCGGAATAGCTGGATATATAAATTTTAAAATTTCAAACACAAAATATGGGAAAACAATAATAAGTGAAGTAAAAAGTGAAATAACAATCTTAACCATAAAAGGGCTAGTAATTTTAATGTCTTGCAACTTGAAATTTTCTAAACCAAGACCATTAATTGGCTGCATAATAAAATCTTGAATAATATCAGAATAAACAAATGAACAAACCATAAGTATAGATATTATTAAAAATATCCTTATTAATGCCCATCTTAATGCTTCTAAATGCTCTATAAATGTCATATCATCTTTGGGAATCATTTTTTTAGAAGTCTATTTGCCATCTCATATGGAGACGTCCTTTTATTATATTCTAGATTTAACTCTTTATCTATATCAATATCAATCTTGTTAGACCAAAATTGTTCAATTAAAAAGTTGCTAATAAAAGACTTTACAGTTTTAATATATCGTTGATTAAGTTTTCGGGTCCCTGCTGTAGATGAATCAAGAAAGTCTTTATGTTTCATAATAGATGAATACAATAAATCTACACCTTCAGAAGTAGTAGCTATAGTTTTAATAATATCGGGTGACCAATCAGATTGATCATTTAATTCTAAGGTTTTATTGAGAGATGTATATAATCTGTCTGCACCTTGCCTATCAGACTTATTAATTGCATATAAGTCTGCTATCTCCATTAAACCACCTTTCATCATCTGAATATCATCACCTGACTCAGGTACCAAAGTCACAACCACAGTATCAACCGCTTCAATAACATCAATTTCTACCTGACCTACACCTACTGTTTCAAAAATAATAACATCAAAATTACAAGCATCAAAAATATCAGAAACTAATTTAGCCGATATAGCAAGTCCTCCTTGGGAACCTCTAGTAGACATACTTCTAAAAAATGTATCTTTATTTTTAAAATCATTAACAAACCTTACCCTATCCCCTAAAATAGCCCCTCCATTAAAAGGACTACTAGGATCAATAGCAATAACTGCTACAGACAATTTTTTTTCAAGCATAATTTTAATTAATTGATCTGTTAAAGTGCTTTTTCCTGAACCTGGAGCACCAGTTATGCCAATACGATAAGCGTTACCTGTATATGGGAAAATAGATGAAAGAAACTCTAAATATGAATCTTGTTGATTTTCAACTAAAGATATACATCTAGAAATAGTCCTGTTATCTCGTTTTTTCAGATTTTGTATTATATCTTCAGTCATTATATACTAAAAATATTAAATAGACTTACCAAAGATTTGCTTAAAAAAAGCATAGTCAGGAATAACTAATGTATGACCTACTTTTGAAATCATACTCTTATTCTCAAGTATTTTAAGAACACGAGAAACAGTTTCTCTAGATGTTCCAGCCATATTAGCAATATCTTGCTGAAATGGTAAATTTTGAATTGTAACTTGACCTTTTCTGATCACTCCCATATCTTCAGCTAAATTTAATAAAGAGACCCCTATCCTATGTTCAGCATCCGATAAAGATAAAGCTTCAATTTGTTGGTCTGATTTTCTTAATCTTTTTGCTAATTCACACATAAGATTAAAAGAAACAGAAAAATTATGTTTTAATATATCTAAAAAATCTTCTTTATTTATTGCTAATAGTTCACAATTTTCTTGTGCCAATGCATTTGCAGATCTTGCTTCTCCATCTAAAATTGCTAATTCTCCAAATATCTCACCAGGACCTAATAAAGCTAAAATAACCTCTTTTCCTTCATCGTTAACTCTAGTAATTTTAATAGTTCCAGATTGGACAACAAAAACCAAATCACCATATTCCTCCTCTAAAATAATCATACTATTTTTAAGGTACTTCCTTGGTTTAAAAAACTTTTTCAAAGAATCGCACTGCTCATCTGATAAGCTAGAAAATATGTTTATAGAATTTAAAAAATTGTCTGTCATAATAAATTTTCTTTCTAAATTTGAATATAAGTTAAAATGAATAAGAGCATTAAACAATAAAATTAAAACTATTATTTGTTATTTTCAGAAGACATTCCATATATTTGGGTCCTGATTATCATTATTAAAATAAAGAGGAAAGAATGAGCGCAAAAGGAACAGTTTTAAAAAGAGTTAGACAGTCTAGAAAAGCAAATGCTACAAACAAGCATTATAAATCAATTGTTAAAACAGCGATTAAAAAAGTTTTAAATGAAACTAATAAAGAAAATGCAACTAAAGCTGCTAGCTCAGCCTTTTCTTCTATAGATAAGGTAGCTTCTAGAGGAATTATACATAAAAATAAAGCAGCTAATCAAAAAGCTAAAATCTCAAAGCATTTAAGCAATATCAAGTAAATTAGTATGGCTTTCTGTAATTAGGAGCTTCTTTAGTGACATCTAAGTCATGAGGATGACTTTCGATTCTACCAGAACTCGTAATTTTAATAAATTCAACTTTTTTAATAAAATCTTCTAAGTTTTTTGCACCACAGTAACCCATAGAAGAACGTACGCCCCCAAGCAATTGATGAACCAATTCAGACAAAGCACCTTTAACTGGGACCATTCCTTCTATACCTTCAGGAACTAATTTTTTATGTTTAGTGCCTTTTTGAAAATATCTATCACTACTGCCTGATGTCATTGCTGATATAGAACCCATACCTCTATAAGTTTTATAGCTACGACCTTCCCATAAAACAATTTCTCCAGGACTTTCATCGGTACCTGCAAAAATACCACCTAACATTACAGCATTAGAACCTGCAGCTAATGATTTAGCTATATCTCCAGAATAACGCATACCACCATCTGAAATAATAGGAATGTTTCTTTTTTGAGCAATTTCATACGAGTTTAATATAGATGACAATTGAGGGACTCCAACTCCAGCTACTATTCTAGTTGTACAACTAGAACCTGAACCAATACCTATTTTAACCGCATCTGCCCCACAATCTATCAATGATTCAACAGCTTGAGGAGTAGCAACATTACCAACAATCAAATCTATATCTGAAAAATGTTTTTTAATATTTTTGGCCATATCCATGACAGATTTAGAATGACCATGAGCTGTATCAATAACAATTACATCTACATTGTTATTAACTAATTCCGAAACCCTATCGATTGTATCAATATCAATTCCTACAGCAGCACCTACCAACAATCTACCATGCATATCTATTGCAGCATCGGGAAAATTTTGTTTTTTTAGAATATCTTTAACTGTTATTAAGCCAGTGAGATCACCACCATCATTAACAACTAATAATTTTTCTACTCTATTTGTTTGCAATACCTCTTTTGCTTCTTCTAAAGTTGTTCCTTCTTTAACTGTTATCAGATTTTGATCAGTCATTCTATCAGAAACTTTCAAATCTAAATTAGTTTCAAACCTAATATCTCTATTTGTAAGAATACCTTTCAATTTACCTTGATCAACTACAGGAACACCAGAAATATGATATTTTGACATTATTTTTAAAGCATCTTCCAAAGTTTTTGAAGAATTTATTGTAACAGGATCAAGAATCATTCCACTTTCTGACCTTTTAACTTTATCAATTTCAGCGCACTGCTCAGCTATAGTTAAATTTTTATGTATAATACCAATTCCGCCTTCTCTTGCAAGAGCAACTGCCATTTTACTTTCTGTAACTGTATCCATAGCAGCGCTCATTAAAGGGATATTAAGCTTAATATTTTTTGTAATAGAAGTAGATAAATCAACTTCTCTAGGTAAGACCTCAGAATACTGAGGAACCATCAAAACATCATCAAATGTTAAGTTTTCTTTAAAATCCATAATTACTCCTCATAAAGATTTCCCAATTTTTGTTCAATTACATCTACTATTTCACAACTTTTAACTAATTTTTTCATTGTATTATGATCCTCATATAGAGGTCTATCAATATCAAGAAAATCAACATATTTTCTAATAAGGTCCTTCGCTAACTGAACACCATCTCCAAATTTGTGTGTTCTAAAATCCAAAGCTTGAGCAGCAGCCATTAGCTCTATACCTAAAATACCATAAGCATTATCTAATATTTGATTATTTTTTAAAGCAGTATTCATTCCCATAGAAACGAAATCTTCCTGATCTGCAGCAGCAGGGATAGACTGAATACTAGCAGGAGCTGACAAAATTCTTTGCTCTACAATTTGCATGTCAGCTGTATATTGACTTAGCATCAAGCCAGAAAACATACCTGCACCCTTTGTTAAAAAAGCTGGCAACCCATTACTAAGAGCTGGGTTATTAAGTCTATTCATTCTTCTTTCAGACAAAACAGAAATCATAGTAACTGCAGCACCTAAATTATCTAAAGGCAGAGAAACAGGTGTTCCTTGAAAATTTGCACCTGATAACTGTATACCTTTATCAGCAAAGAAAATAGGATTGTCACCCACTCCATTTAATTCAATCTCTACTTGAGTTGTACAATATTCTATAGAATCAATAACCGCCCCAATAACCTGAGGAGTAGAACGCAAAGAATAGGCATCTTGCAATTTAGTTTTAATTTTTCTATCTATTAAGTCACCATTTTCTAAATTTTTCCTTAAAGCACAAGATGATTTGACTGCACCAGAAAAACCTCTAACTTCATGAATAAGATGATTAAGTGGCCCTGGGTTTGCTAATAAAGCATCATATGACATCGCAGCTGCAATTTCAGCTTGCTTAACCCATTTAATAGTATCATATATAAAAAGAGCGCTCATAGAAGTTAATAAATTTGAACCATTTATAACTGCTAAACCATCTCTAGCCTCTAAACCAGGTATAGCAATACCTGCTTTAGACATAGCGTCTTTAGCATCAAATAATTCATCATTATAATAAGCTTTACCTTCTCCTAATAAAACAAGAGCAATCTGTGACATAGGTGCCAAATCTCCACATGCACCAACAGAACCTTTAGTACATACCTGAGGTGTAACACCTTTATTTAGCATTTCTACTAATGTTTCAGTAATTACCAATCTACAACCAGACATACCTTTAGCATGCACATTAATCCTGCTAAACATAGCAGCCCTAATATGTTCTATAGGTGCTGGATCTCCAATTCCTGCTGAATGATTATAAATTAAATATTTTTGAAAATCTTTAATTTGATCTGGGTTTAAAATGGTTTCAGAAAATTCACCAATACCAGTATTAATACCATACATTATTTCACCAGCATCAATTTTATCCTCAACTAGTTTTCTGCATTTTTCAATTTTAGAAATTGAATCCTCTGATAAAAACACTTTTTTACCATGCCTTGCAACATCAACAAGTGTCTCAATATTTAAATCATAACCTGTAATTTTAATGCTCATAAAAATCCTAAAAAATTTGGACTTAAGTTATAAAAAAAAGATACTATTAACCTAAAAAATTATCTATCTCATTTATTATTTCTGTTATATCTGAATAAAATTCCGGCTTCATAGTTAATTCATCGAGTATAAACTTACCATATCTAGATTGAGAAAGTCTAGGATCTGTGATAATGCATACACCACTATCTTTATCGCTTCTAATTAATCTACCAACTCCCTGTTTTAATTTTAATATTGCGTTAGGAAGCTGTAAATCATAAAAAGAATTACCACCTTCACTTTCTATTTTATTACTTAAGTAATAATTATATGGATTAGATGGATTGACAAACGGTATTCTAATTATAAATAAAATCTCAAGAAGACTTCCTCGTAAATCTACCCCTTCCCAAAATGTAGCTGTTGCTATTAAAATACCTGTCTTAGTTTTTTTATAATTATCTAATAATCTCTTTTTACTAAATTTAGAAGTTTGTGTAAAAATAGTGTTTTCATCTAAATTACAATTATTAATCAAATTGTTTGAAATAGATCTGACCTGTTTATATGATGTACATAAAATTAACATTCTTTTTTGTGAGGATGTACTGACGTTCGCAATTTGCTTACTAATGTCATTAATATAATCACCTGAATTAATATCAATTGATTTATTATAAATATAAAATTTACTTTGATCTTCATAGTAAAATGGAGAATCATATATCTTAGTCTTCAAATCACTCAATTCCTCTTTGGGAAACTCAAACTTATTAAAAAAGAAATCAAATGAATTGTTAATAGTGAAAGTTGCAGAACACATTAAAAAGGATGGGTAGGTTTTATGTAATTTTTGAGTTATAAAGTCTTTTATATCTGTATTAGATATATATACCTTGAAATTATGATTATGACCCCTTTTATATATAGAAATCCATTTCATATAATTTGATTTATTCTTTGAAAATACTTCAGCGATATGCTTTAATTCTGAAATTTCATAAATCGCAAGCTGTAGTTGCACTAGTTTACTGTTACCTTCTAAAATTAATTGAATAGAGTCCTCTAGTTTAGATATATCAGAATAAATACTACTTAGATCAAAACCATTGATTTTAAATTCTTCATTAGATAAGATAATATCACGTGTGCCGTATTGCAAATTCAGATAATCTTCCTCAAAGTTATATTTAAATAGATTAAATATTTCCTTACTATTTTTTAATAAAGAACCAACAATTGAATTCATTTCTTCTAATAGGGCATAATCATCATATTTAACTGATTGTGTTATTTTTTGTATTGATGTTATAGATTTAATAAATCCAAAATCTGAGAAACTCGATGTAAGCTTATTCTGTATAGCGTTAATCAAATTATGCCCCTCATCTATAACTAATACAGAATCTTCAGGCAAAATAGAAGAGTCTCCAGAAATATCAGAACATAGAACTGAATGATTAACAATAATAATATCTGAAGTACCTATTTGATTAACAATCTTTTTATAATAGTCATTTTGAGCAAAAAATTCATATCTATTTACATCTAAATTTGCGTCATCTTCAAGTTTTGGATATGTCAATTTATTCCATAAATTACTTATTCTTTCTCTGTTAATACCATTACACTCCTCTATGTCACCGGTCTTTGTAAAATGAGCCCAAACTATTAAAGTAATACATTCATAAATTTCTTTATCATCCATAAAAATATGGTCTTTATCTAATATTTTTTTTAGATTCTCTTTTGAGATATAATTATTTTTTCCTTTTAATATTATTGACTTTAAATTTACATTTAACTTCTCTGTTAGTATAGGTATATCCTTATAAAACAATTGCTCTTGTAGAGTTTTGGTAAAAGTTGAAATAATAAGCTTTTTATTATTTTCTTTAGCATATTTTAAGCCAGATATTAAATATGATAATGATTTACCCAAACCTGCGCCCGCTTCTGCAATCATTACGGATTGAGAGTTGAAATTATCATATAGATCATTAGCAAGCATCTCTTGCACATCTCTTTTTGAGTAATCATCCCAAACTTCAGATAATTTACCATCATCACCAAACCAAGAGCTTATATCTTCAGAAAAATCATTAATAGCACTATCTGTATTATCCAATATGTTATTTCGCAACACAAATGATTCTATAGGGTTATAGTCAGTAGCAGTATTTAATTTTAAATAATTATAAATATTGGATAGCAAAAATTGATTATACAGATTCTTTTTATGATTTAATTGATTGATTTTCTCGTGAACTACAAAAGGAATTGAAAGTATTTGCTGAATTAGCTTAATTAAAACTATCCCTGTATTAATAGCATCTGATTTAGCTCTATGAGAATTTTTGATGTCTAAATCAAAGAATAATGATAAATATTCTAAATTAAATTTTTCGAAATTAAATAAAAATGAACGAGACAATAAAAGAGTATCACAAGTATGCTCAATATTAATTTCCTTATTATGCTCATTTACTACCTTACTTATAAAACTTAAATCAAATTCTATATTATGAGCCACTAAAACACTATTACCAATAAAAGATAAAAACTCATCCAATACACTTTCAATTAAAGGTGCATCCGAAACCATTTGGTTATTAATACCTGTCAAATCTATAATTTGCTTAGAAATTTCTTTTTTAGGTTTAATGAGGGTAGTAAAATCAGAGTGATATTCACCATTAACAAATTTTACAGCTGAAATTTCAATAATTTCATCTTTATCAACATTAAGGCCAGTCGTTTCTAAATCAAAAGAAATAAAATTGCTAAAACCAATGTCATTTAATATATTTTCAATATTCAATTAATCGTTTTCATCAATTACAAACTTTGGAAAATGCATATCAAACCTATGCCAATAGTAATATTTGGATATATAGAAGACTATAAAAACAAATAGAAACAGGTAAGGAAATAAAGTCCATGATAGAAGAATATTAAT
>Ga0208277_1000536_pt1 | contig 22247 bp, 18 predicted proteins | sample ETNtaG_5_FD_185782 | JGI IMG/M metagenome (GOLD analysis project Ga0208277, IMG submission 185782) | Marine microbial and viral communities from oxygen minimum zone, Eastern Pacific Ocean - ETNP201406SV205 (SPAdes) (version 2) | ecosystem: Environmental > Aquatic > Marine > Oceanic ...
TATATGGTTTTACTTACTAGTATTTGTATTTACCATAATAATTATTTTACCATCTTTTATTTTTGTTGTTATAAATAAAGGATGGTATAAGCATTTTTATAAAATGGGAGTTCTTTGGTCTGATTTAATTTTATTAGGAATGGGCTTGATACCAATAAAAAATAAATCACCAAATACAATAAAAAATCATCCATATATTTTTGTTGCTAATCATGTTTCAATGATTGATGTTATGCTTTTGGTTTCAACTATTAGACAAAATCCTCTTGTATTTATTGGGAAAAAAGAATTAGAAAAAATTCCAATTTTCGGTTTTATATATAAGCGTACTATGATACTAGTTGACAGGTCTAGTAATGAAAGTAAGAAAAAAGTTTTTGAAGAAACTAAAAACAAATTAAATTCAGGAATAAGCTTGGGAATTTTCCCTGAAGGCACTGTCCCTGGTATTGAAGTGGAATTAGCACCATTTAAACATGGCGCCTTTACAATGGCAATTGAACATCAGGTGCCAATTGTCCCAATGACCTTCCTAGATAATAAAAAACGCTTCCCTTGGAGTTATGGAGGGTTAATAGGTGGCTCAAAAGGCTCTCCAGGAAAATTAAGGGTAAAAATTCATGAACCTATAGATACCACTGGAATGGTTAAAGAAGACAGGGTTGTTCTAAGTGAAAAAGTCAGAAAGATAATTTTAGACGATTTAAGAAATACTAAATAACCTCTTTTAATTTTGTTTCTAATGTGTCCATTAATTCAGGATTGTCTTTTAATAAGGTTTTAACAGCGTCTCGCCCTTGTCCTAATTTCGTTCCTTCATAACTAAACCAAGAACCACTTTTATTTATTATTTCCGCTTCTACAGCTAGGTCAATTATTTCCCCAACTTTTGAAATACCCTCACCATACATTATATCAAATTCAGCTAATTTAAAAGGAGGAGCAACTTTGTTTTTAACAATTTTTACTCTTGTTTTATTTCCCATAACTACACCATCACTACTTTTTATTTGAGTAGACCTTCTAATATCTAACCTAATAGAAGCGTAGAATTTTAAGGCATTACCTCCAGTTGTTGTTTCTGGATTACCAAACATTATTCCTATTTTTTCTCTTAACTGGTTTATAAAAAAGACAGCACAATTAGTTTTACTTATTGAAGCTGTAAGCTTTCTTAAAGCTTGAGACATAAGCCTAGCGTGAAGCCCCATCTTTGAGTCACCCATTTCACCTTCGATTTCACTTTTAGGTGTTAGAGCCGCAACAGAATCAATTATTACCATATCAATTGCTCCAGATCTAATTAAATTATCAGCAATTTCCAAAGCCTGTTCTCCGTGATCAGGCTGAGATATAATTAGATTTTCTATATCAACACCCAACTTTTCTGCATAAAATCTATCAAAAGCATGTTCCGCATCTATAAAAGCTGCAATACCACCTTTTTTCTGACATTCAGCAATAGCATGCAAAGTTAATGTTGTCTTACCTGATGATTCAGGACCATAAATTTCTATAACTCTTCCTTTAGGATATCCACCAACGCCTAACGCGATATCCAAACCAAGTGATCCAGAAGAAATTGATTCTACATTTTCATTTGGAGAATCTCCCATCTTCATTACAGTACCTTTTCCGTAAGTTTTATCTAGTTTATCTAGGGTTAATTTTAATGCTTTTAATTTATCTGCTTTTTCGTTGGCCATAACTAATTATTTTACATTACTAATTTAGGATATCTTTTTACACAATACAATATAGAAAACGAGGATTTTATCTTTTTTATCTACTTTTGTTATTAAATCAAAAAAAGTATAGCATGCAACTGTACAATAAATTAAGCTCTGAAGAGCGTTCAAAGATTTTAGACGCTTCAAATCAAAAGAGAATTACACTCTCATTTTATCAGTATGCAAAAATAAAAAATCCTAAATCTTTTAGAGATGAGTTGTTTATATTTTGGAATAGTATTGATGTTTTAGGACGAATATATATTGCTAAAGAAGGAGTTAATGCTCAGCTTTCTTTACCAGAGGAAAAAATAAAAAACTTTACAGAACATTTAAACTCAATTTCTTTCTTAAAAAATGTTAGATTAAATATTGCTCTTAAGCATGAAGCAAAGTCGTTTCTTAAATTAAAAATTAAGGTTAGAGATAAAATTCTAGCTGACGGTTTAAATGATAAAACATTTGATGTTACAAAGAAAGGGGTTCATTTAAATGCTGAAGAATTTAATAATTTGATGGATGATAAAAACTCTATTTTAATTGACATGAGAAATCATTATGAAAGTGAGATTGGACATTTTAAAAATGCAATTTGCCCAGATGTAGATACATTCAGAGATTCTTTAGATCTGATAGAGAATAAATTAACTAAACATAAGGAAAACAAGAATTTATTGATGTATTGTACTGGTGGAATCAGGTGTGAGAAAGCTAGTGCATACTTTAAACATAAAGGCTTTAAAAATGTATATCAGCTTGAAGGAGGAATTATAGAATATGTGAGACAAGTGAAGGATAAGGACCTAAAAAATAATTTTATTGGGAAAAACTTTGTTTTTGATAACAGAAGAGTTGAGAAAGTAAGTGAAGAAATTATTGCTAAATGTCACCAATGTGGAGCCCCTTTCGACATTCACACTAATTGCGCAAACGACGCATGTCATTTGTTGTTTATTCAATGTGATAATTGTAAAGAAAAGATGAAAAATTGTTGTTCTTATAAATGTCTCGAGATAAATGATATGCCTTTTGCTATTCAAAAAAAATTAAGAAAAGGTCAAAAAAATAGTAATGATATTTTCAAAAAGGGCAGAACAAATAACATAACAACTTTTGATTAATAGTAATGAGTTGTAAAAATTGTAATACAGGAAACAATGGATTGCCTAAGGGCTGCAACAACAACGGAAGTTGTTCTAGTGGCTCGTGCGGCACATTCACTGTTTTTGATTGGCTTGCAGATATTTCTTTAAATATTTCAGACCAATTTAAAATTGTTGAAGTTAGATTTAAAAATGGAAGAAAAGGATATTTTCGAAATAGTGATTTACAAGTTTCGAAGGGCAATCCTATTATTACTGAAACTGAAAATGGATATGATATAGGAGAGGTTACACTTACAGGAGAACTGGTAAAACACCAAATGAAAAAGAAAGGTATTAATATTGAGGATGATTTATTTTCGTTGCTTCGTTTCCCAAATGAAAATGAAATAAAAAAATGGCAGGAGCTCATAGAAAAAGAGTCTTCAGTTCAGGTTAAAGCTAGAGTCATTGCAATTCAGTTGGGCTTAAAAATGAAAATTTCAGATGTTGAATTTCAAGCGGATGGTTCTAAGGCGATATTTTATTATACCGCTGATGGTAGAGTAGATTTTAGAGAATTAATTAAACGTTATGCAAAGGAATTCAAGACTAGAATTGAAATGAAGCAAGTTGGGCTGAGAGAAGAAGCCTCCAGGCTTGGAGGAATTGGTTCTTGTGGTCGAGAGCTTTGTTGCTCAACATGGTTAAATGATCTAAGAAAAGTAAATACTTCTTCAGCGAGATACCAGAAATTAGCCATTAACCCCCAAAAGCTTGCAGGGCAATGCGGTAAGCTGAAATGCTGTTTAAATTATGAATTGGACACTTATTTAGATGCACTAAAAGATTTTCCTAAAAAGGACTTTAAAATAAAAACAAAAAAAGGAGTGGCTTTACTTCAAAAAACTGATATTTTTAAGAAAAGAGTTTGGTATTCTTATAAGGATAATTATAAGGACTGGTTTGAGTTTAGCTTGAAATCCTTAAATGAAATGATAGAGATTAATAAATCTAATCATGAGGTTTCTTCTTTAGAGGACTATTCTATTTTTAATCAAGATGAAATAAAACAAATCCCTGAAGATAGTATAACAAGATTTGATAAAAACAAAAAAATAAAACATGCGTAAACACATAATTTTTGCTTTTTTACTTTTATTTTTTTCATGTGATTCTAATATTGAATTCATTAATTATAATTCAGTCAATGGATCATGGCATAAAGACTCAATTCAAGATTTTAGTTTTGAGCTTAATCATTTACAAGAGGAGGAATATAAGACATACATTAACCTGAGAATCAACAACGATTATAAATTTAGCAATATATTTCTTATTGTTGTTTTAAGTGATTCTTTGAATATTATTACCAAGGATACTCTGAATTTTAAATTAGCTGATAAGTCTGGAATATTTTTAGGGGATAAAAGAATTAATTTGATTGAAAACAGCTTATTACATAAAGAAAAGATTAGTTTAGAGAATAACATGAAATATTATGTTTCAATTGAACATGCCATGAGGGTTATCAATAAAGTTGGAGGCTTGGAGTATTTAAACGGAGTTGTTGATGTTGGATATAAAGTTGAAAAAATAAAATAGAATTGGAAAAAAAGTATAAATTATATTCATTTTTGTTGTGGTTATTTTTTTTAACCCCGATTATAATTATAACATTTATTTTTTATCATGCATCCGTTGGGGGGTTTGGTGACATGCCCGACTTAGAAGTTTTAGAAAATCCTAAAACTAATCTTGCTAGTGAAGTGATTAGTTCAGACGGTAAAACTCTTGGAAAATATTATTTTAATGACAATAGAACTCCTGTTACTTTTGAAGAGCTTCCAACCCATCTTGTCGACGCTCTTATAGCTACTGAAGATATCAGGTTTTATTCACATTCTGGGATAGACTTTAAAAGAACATTTGGAGCAGTTCTAAAGTTTGGAAAAGATGGAGGGGGAAGTACAATTACTCAGCAATTAGCTAAACTTTTATTCACTGGGGAAGGCTCTAGAGATATTATCGAAAGATTATCGCAAAAATTCAAAGAATACATTATAGCTGTTAGGCTAGAGAGACACTATACAAAAAATGAGATTATAACCCAATATTTAAATTTATATGATTTTGGAAATAATGGGGATGGTATCAGAAGTGCAGCTAGAATTTACTTTGGAAAAGAGCCAATAGATTTAGACACTAATGAGTCAGCAATTTTGGTGGGGATGTTAAAAAACTCATCATTATATAATCCAAGACCGCATAGAAATCCTATAGGTGTTAAGAATAGAAGAAATGTTGTTTTGAATCAAATGAAAAAGTATAATTATTTAGACAAAGTTATAGTTGACTCGTTAAAATTAGAACCTCTAAACTTAAATTATACTCCTGAATCACATCGTGAAGGGCTGGCAACTTATTTTAGGGAATTTTTAAGAGCTCATATGAAATCGTGGATTAATGATGAGAATAATAGAAAACCTGACGGATCAAAGTATAATCTTAATACTGATGGGCTGAAAATATATACAACAATTAACTATACTATGCAAGAAATAGCAGAAAATGCAGTTACTCAGCATATGCCAAGATTACAAAAAGAATTTTTTGAGCAAAACGAAACACTTGATGATTCTATAGCTCCATTTAGAGAACTAACAACCGGGGCAGTAGATACTTTATTAAGGCTTTCTATGAGAAGGTCTGAGAGGTGGAGAAAAATGAAATATGATTTAAAGAAAAGTAATGAGGAAATTGAAGAATCTTTTTATATACCAAAAGAGATGACTGTGTTTTCTTGGGGTGGTGAAATTGATACCATAATGACTCCATTAGATTCTATGAAATATTATAAATCTTTTTTTAGACCTGGAATGATGTCAATGGACCCTACTAATGGATATATTAAAGCCTGGGTTGGGGGAATGAATTATCGCCATTTTCAATACGACATGGTAAAAAAAGGAAAGCGCCAAATTGGCTCTACTTTTAAACCATTTGTTTATGCAGCAGCCATTGACCAATTAAAATTGTCTCCATGTGATACATTCCCAGACAGTCAGTTTTGTATAGAAAAAAATAAATTTGGAAATGTAGAGCAATGGTGTCCAAAAAATTCAGGAGATAAATACGGCAGGACTAGAACTTTAAAAAATGCTCTTGCAAATTCTGTAAACACAGTTACGGCTAGATTAATGGATAGAATTGGGCCACAGACTGTTGTTAAATTAGCTAAGGATTTGGGGATTGAACAAAGGATTTTAGCAGTACCTTCTATTGCTTTAGGCACACCTGATTTAAGTGTTTATGAAATGGTTGCAGCGTATTCTACATTTGCCAATAAAGGAGTTTATACTCAACCTGTTTTTATAGAAAAAATAGAAGATAAAAATGGTACAGCATTATATGAAAATCAGCCTATTACAAGAGATGTTTTAAGTGAAGAAGCTGCCTATGTAACTGTAAATCTGCTTGAGGGTGTAACAAAGGCAGGTTCTGGCACAAGACTTCGGACAACAGGTGCTGATGAGTATAATCGGGCTTATCAAAATATTGTTACAGGTTATCCTTATGAATTTACAAATCCAATAGCTGGTAAAACAGGCACAACTCAAAATCAAAGTGATGGCTGGTTTATTGGTATGGTGCCAAATTTAGTTACAGGCGTATGGGTTGGAGCAGAAGATAGAGCTATTCATTTTGAAGATATTGCTTATGGCCAAGGAGCATCGATGGCATTACCTATTTGGGGTGTATATATGAAAAACGTGTATCAAGATTCAACACTTATGATATCAAATGACTATTTTGAACGCCCTGACAGATTGACGATAGAACTAGATTGTAATAAGTTTGTTGCTGATAGTATTGTTGGGAAAACTACTGATCAAGAGATTTTAGATATTGATTTTTAATACCTATAAACTCGTCAATGCATTCAGGGTTTTTCATTGCACCTTTTGATATCACATCTGTTACTTTTTGACCCAACAGGATTTTCTTTATTGGAATTTCCATCTTTTTCCCGCTTATTGTATAAGGAATTTGAGAGACAGAAAATATCAAGTTTGGTGTGTGTCTTGGAGAACATTTTGTTTTAATAAGATTATGAATCTTACTTTTTAGTTCGTTATTAAGATTAGAAGTCGTTTGTATGAACAGGATTAATTTACTAGAATTATTAATTTCTAAATCAATTATTAGAGAGTCTTTAACTTCTTTTAATTTGTCTAAAACAGAATATATTTCAGATGTGCCGATTCTAATTCCATTTCTGTTAAGCGTAGCATCTGACCGCCCCTGCATTAAAATTCCTTTATTTTTATCTATGAAAATCCAATCACCATGTGTCCATACTCCTTCATTTTTATTAAAATATGAATCATGATATTTTTTAAAATCATTATCTCCCCAAAAAAATAATGGCATAGAAGGGAGAGGTTCTGTGATTACTAATTCACCAGTAATTAGTTCAACACTTTCTCCGTTTTCATCCCATGCTTCAATTGAAGCTCCTAACATATTACATTGCAGAAAACCGGAATAAACAGGTAGTTTTGTACACCCCCCAATAAATGCAGAACAAATATCTGTGCCACCACTTAAAGATATAATTTGTGCATTTGGAAGCTTTTTTTGAATCCACTCAAAAGCTTCTACTGACAAAGGCGACCCAGTTGCTCCAATTGTTTTAATACAATTTAAATCTTCATTATTAACATCTTTTATATTTTGCTTCATACTGGCAATAAATAACGGGGATCCATTTCCAAAATGATTTATTTTAACCGACTTGGCAAATCTCCATTGTACTCCAATATCTGGGAAATTAGCTGCCCCATCATATAAACAAAGTTTTGCACCACAAAGAAGTGATCCAATAGCATAGTTCCACATCATCCACCCGGTTGTAGTATTCCAGAAAAATCTATCACCCTCACGGATATTTTGATGTAAAGAGTGTGACTTATATTGTTCAATAAGAATACCTCCAGTACTATGAGTTATTGCTTTTGGTTTTCCAGTAGTTCCAGATGAAAATAAAACCCAAATAGGATGATTAAATTCTACAGAAATAAAATCAAAATCTATCCAATATGTAGAGCTAAAATTCCAATCATCAAAGTCTGAACCGAACAAAATCATTTGTTCAACAGAAGGAAGCTTACTTTTTAGTTCTTCTATTTTTTTATTTTGATTGAATATTTTTCCATTGTAAGAATAGCTTTTATGAGCTAATAAAACCTTGGGCTTAAGCTGATCAAATCGATTTACAATACTCTCCACTCCAAAATCAGGAGAACAACATGACCATATCGCACCTAAAGAATTTACGGCAATAAACGAAGCAATAGTATCAGGGTGATTTAACAAATAACCCGCAACTACATCTCCTTTTGAAATATTAGCAGAAATTAATTTTTTTCTTACTTCGTTTGCTTTTTCTAGTAAACTATTCCAGGATATATCAATAACATCAGAATGCTCATTTTGATATATAATAGCTGTTTCATTATTTTTTGCATAGCGCAGAAGATGATTAACATAACTTAATTCAGCTTCATTAAACCATTTAGTTTTATAAAAAGGGATGTCTTTTTTTAAAATATATTTATAGGGCTTTGAAAATTCAACTTTGAAAAATTCAGAAATTGACAGCCAGAATTCTTCAAGATTATTTATCGACCAACTATGCATTTCGGAATAATCTAAAAAATTTAAATTATAATTTTTAGAAAGAAATGATTCAAACTGAAATAAATTTGAGGCCTTATAATTATTTGGTGTCCAAATTTTATTCATATTTAAAAAGAAGCTTTTATTAGTTTTTTTGTGTATTCATCTTTAGGATTTGAGAAAAGCGAATCGGCTTCTTGATATTCTACTGCTTTTCCGTTGTAAAGTACGATAATTTTATCCGACATATATTTAACTACGGATAGATCATGCGATATAAAAATATATGTAAAATCATACTTTTCTTTTAAAGAATTTAACAGATTTAAAACGGTTGCTTGAATTGATACATCTAAAGCTGAAACAGATTCGTCGCAAATTAAAATCTTTGGGTTTACACTAATAGCACGTGCAATACACACTCTTTGTCTTTGTCCACCAGAAAGCTCGTGCGGATAACGATTTAAATAAGTGTCATCGAGACCTACATCTTTCATTAGCTCTTTACACTTCTCAAAGATATTATTGCTGTCACATATTTCATGAAATCTTAAAGGTTCTGAAATAATTTGTTGGATTTTTTGCAGAGGGTTCAAAGATGCATAGGGGTCTTGAAAAATAATTTGTATATTTTTTCTAAAGTCTAATAGTTTATCACCTTTAATTGTAGAAATGTCTTCACCCATAAATGTAATTTCTCCTTTTTCAAAATTGTGAATTTTAAGAATGGCATTTGAAAGGGTGGTTTTTCCCGAACCAGATTCACCTATAAGCCCTAAGGTTTCTCCCTTATATAATTCTAGGTTTATATTGTTTAGTGCTTGAAAATCTTTCTTGCTTTTAAAAATATTTTTAGCAGTATTGTAATATTTAGAAAGATTTTTGATTACAAGAATTGGCTTGCTTGAATAGATTTCATCTAATCTTTTTTTTCTTTCCCTATTTGATTCGTATACATTTTCCAAATTAGCATCAAAACTTTCAACTGTAGGCAAAACTTTTAATCTTTTTTTATCATCAATAATTATTGATAATAATGCCTTTGTATAGTCTTCCTTTGGATTGTTAAAGATTGACTTATTTGTTCCGGCTTCGACAACCTCCCCATTTCTTAAAATCAGTATTTTATCAGAAATTTTTGAAACAAGTTTTAGGTCATGAGAAATAAATAGTATTGATAGATTTTCACTTTGTTGTAAGTCTTTAAGAATATCAATAATTTCCTTTTGAATTGTAACGTCAAGAGCTGTTGTTGGCTCATCTGCTATAAGAAGTTTTGGGTTTGATGAAAGCGCCATTACTATCATTACTCTTTGTTTTTGACCTCCCGAAATTTCATGAGGATATTTTTCAAGAAGATTTTTTACATTATTAAGCTTTACCTTTTTTAGTAGCTTTTTTATTCTTTTAACAGTATTTTCAAAAGATAAATTTTTATGAGCTTTAAAAACTTCGTAGAGCTGTTCTCCTATTTTCATTGTTGGGTTTAAAGCACTCATTGGTTCTTGAAAAATCATAGAAATTTTAGAGCCTCGAATTCTCATTATGTCCTTTTCTTCTAGATTTAAAATATTTTCTCCTTCAAAAACAATTTCACCTGAAAAATTAAAATGTTTTTTTTCGAGAAGCCCTAGGATGCTTAATGATGTTAATGATTTTCCACTTCCTGACTCCCCAATTAGAGCAACAATTTCATTTACCCCTATATTAAATGAAATGTTTTTTAATAACTTTTTATTATTTGATTTTTTGGCAAGGCTAACGCAGAGGTTATTTATTTGAAGTAATATATTTTCCTTTTCTTTCAACAATTATTCGATTGATTTTGCGAGTTTATATCCTTCGGATATATATTTATATAAATCACCTGAGCCGTTACTAACTCTCCCCTTTTCGTTAAAATTCCCTTGCCTAACTATAATTATATTTTCATTTGGGAATGATATAACAAATTGCCCACGATGACCATTCATTGTGAAAACCTTTTTACCTTTATAATTATAAAGCCACCATCCATATCCATAATATGGACTATCCTCAAATGAAGGTTTTATAGAAAGTTCTACAAACGAAGAGTCTAAAATAACTTCATCATTCCATTTACCTTTATTGATATATAATTTACCAAATCTTGCAAAGTCTCTAGCGGTACTCGCTATGCAACAATATGCCTTTTCCATTCCATAACTATCACTGTCAAGCTGCCAAAGAGCAGTGTTTTCTGCCCCCATAGGTTCCCAAAAATGTTTAGTTAAATAATCAGACAATGTTGTTCCAGTAGCTTTTTCAATTACCATCCCCAATAACTGCGTATCTCCACTAGAATACCTAAACCCCTGACCTGGTTTATTAATTATTTTTTGTCTTAAAATTACTGATCTCAAATCATTAGTGAAGTAACTTTCAGATGTAATATTTATAACACTGTAATATTTTTCATTCCATTTCATTCCTGATGACATTGTTGCTAAATCACCTACAGTTAATTCACTTGCCAATCCTTCATTATACTGCTCAAAATAATCACTCACAGGCTGATCAAGGCCTTTTATTTTACCTTCCATTATTGCTTTGCCCAACATGCTTGTAACAATACTTTTTGCCATGGAAAAGGAATTAGATATGCTATTTTGATCATAGCCATCATAATATTTCTCAAACAAAATACTATCATTTTTAATCACAAGAAATGATTTAGTTTCTCTGTCTGTATTGAGCTTTTGTAGTATTTCAGACTCAGCTATTTTATTGTATTTTTTGTGAAGTGCCCACGGCTCAGGATTCGAACTTTTAATTTCACGATTGTCAAAATATTCATAGTCTGAAATAAAAGCAGTATTATTTCCAGTCAAATAAATTGTTCTTACTCCTCTAATGAGATATTCAATATTAAAAGCATATATTAATAAAATAAGTGCACCAAAAATCATTAATACCCACTTCAAAATCTTAGCCATAGTCTTGTTATTTTTGCCAAAGATATGAATTTAATATTCTAAATTTTTTCATAAACAGGATGCTAAAATTTCGAGGTCAGTAAATTATTACTAAATTTAATTATATGCGAGAAAATAATATATCACTTAGCTCAAGGATTTTTTATTATATGATGGTATTTATTGTAGTTGAATCTATAATGATAGGTGGTGTGACTTTATATCAATTTAACAATCAAAATTCTGAATACCATGAAGGAAGACTTGAACGAAAAGAAAATCATTTGCTGGTAGATATAAAATATGAAATTCAAAAAGCTGGTATAAATTCCCTTAGCTCATTAAATAATAGTGTCATTTTAGAAATGGCAGATGTTCATAATTTAGAATTCGAACTTTATAATCTTGAAGGAATATTATTAAAGAGTTCAACTGCTGTCACAGGGATTCGTGGAAGAACTGTGTTAGACGAAGAGATAATTGACTATTTTAAAAATGACAAACCAATAAGATATGTTGAAGACGATAAAAATACAAGCTACTTTAAATCTTCATATAATTTAGTTTCAAATTTTGAAGGTAAGCCATTGGGAATCATTTATATTCCATATTTTGCTGATGATACTAGTAGTAAGCAAGAACTAAGCGGGTTTTTAATTAGGCTTGGTTTCGTACACGGAAATATGATACTTATTGCTTTTATTATAGCTTACTTTATATCAAATTTTGTTACAAAATCTTTAGATTCAATTGGGGATACTATCAAAAAAACAAATCTTCAAAACCAGAATGTAAAAATTGATATAGATAATACTCCGAAGGAGGTTGTAGCACTTATAGATTCTTACAATACTATGATAGATGAACTTAAAAGTAGCGCTGTAAAATTAGCAAAAAGCGAGAGGGAAACAGCTTGGAGAGAAATGGCTAAACAAGTTGCACATGAGATTAAGAATCCTTTAACCCCAATGAGATTGAGCATTCAAACTTTTGAAAGAGGTTATAGTAAAGGAGAGGATTTTAGCAGGAAAAGAATTAAAGAATTTAGTGATTCATTGATACAGCAAATTGACACTATGAGTTCGATTGCAACTGCTTTCTCAGACTTTGCCGAAATGCCTGAGCCTAAAAAAGAGATACTAAATGTAGTTGAGGTTGTAGAATTAGCCATAGATATATTTAATAGAGATCATATTAGTTTTAAAAGTAATTCGAAAAAAATAGAAGCAAATTTTGACAGGACACAACTAATAAGGGTAATTACAAATTTATTGAAAAACGCATTTCAAGCTATTCCAGAAGGTAGAACACCTGAAATTAGTGTCAACATTTCGGATAATTCTTCATCGGTAAAAATTACAATTTCAGATAATGGTTATGGTATTTCAAAAACTGACATGCAGAAAATATTTGAACCAAGCTTTACAACAAAATCTAGTGGAATGGGCCTAGGTCTTTCCATGATAAAAAGTATTATTACAGCTTATAATGGGGATATTACTTTCACGTCTAAGAGTAATATTGGAACCACATTTAATATAACATTTCCAAAAAAATAATCAATATGTCATATAATAATTTAATATACGCAATAGAAGATAGTGTAAACACTATTTCAATCAATAGACCTGATAAACTAAATGCTTTAAATATTGAAACCTTTTCAGAAATAGATCATGCTATTAAGTCATCAGTTTCAAATCCTGAAGTTAGATTAATTATTATAACTGGAGTTGGAGACAAAGCATTTGTAGCTGGTGCTGATATAAAAGAGTTTGTAAATTTTACAATGGAGCAAGGTTTTGAGTTGTCGGAATCAGGACATAAAATTTTAACAGAAACTATTGAAAATTGTCCTAAACCAATCATAGCGGCTATTAATGGTTATGCTCTTGGAGGAGGTTTAGAGATTGCAATGGCATGTCATTTAAGAGTAGCCTCTGAAAATTCAAAAATGGGTTTACCTGAAGTTTCACTTGGGGTAATTCCTGGATATGGTGGTACTCAAAGACTTGCACAACTAATCGGTAAAGGTAGAGCTCTAGATATGATTATGACTGGAAAAATGATTGATGCTGAAAAGGCTTTAGATTATGGTTTAATAAATTACAAAACATCTCCAGAGCAATTGATGATTTTTACAAAAGAGTTGACGGAGAAAATTTTATCTAACTCGTCAAATGCAATAAAACATGCAATTAAAAGTGTTAATGCAAATTATCAAGATGGTTTAAATGGGTTTGAAATAGAAATGAATGAGTTTGGCAAGTGCTTTGAAACGAAAGAGTTTGTTGAGGGCACATCAGCATTTTTAAATAAAAGAAAACCTGACTTTAACTAAATATTATGGGTTTTTTAACATCCAGTTGTTTAAAAAATTAAGATATTCGCAACAAATTTTATCTATTGAAAAAAGTATTCTTCCTTTTAACAATTTTTGCAATTCAATTTTCATATTCTCAGGACACAGATTTTGTCGAAATTAATATTAATGCTCAAGTCTTGGACTATGAAAGCAAAACTGCAATTCAATTTTCTGAAGTTAAATTCTTGGATAAAAATATAGGCGCCCTTACCAATGAAGAGGGAAAATTCTCTTTGAATTATTTACAGAGAAGTATTGATAATAATGATGTTTTTATGATTTCAGCTTATGGGTACGAAACGATAAAAACAACTGCTAACAACCTATATAAATTTTTAAACAACACAAACATATTCTTTTTAAAGAAAGCTAATAATTCAAGTTTATGGTTTAACGAAGAAGATACAAAAGACAATTATATTTTTGGAAAAGTTTTTAGTGTCAAAGGACCAATACAAGGAGCTTCAATAAAAATTAAAAATTCTTTGATTGAAGCCAAATCTGATTTTGAAGGATTTTTTAAAATAAAGGCAGATATAAATGATATTCTTTCAATCAACTACCTTGGAATGATTGAAAAACAGTTATTTATTGAGGACTTAGAAGACAAGTACATTTTATTAAAGACTGATGCTCAAATTTTAGATCAAGTAACGATTACAGGGACTTCTGATCTTAGTGATGAGGTTGAAACAAGCTATGGCAAGAAAAAGAAAAAGTCAGTCGGATATTCAACATCTACAATTACATCAGAGGATATCTCACCCGGAGCTGTTACAATAGTAGATGCAATTCGTGGTAAGTTTACAAATGTACAAATTGCATATAATCAAGATGGGGCTGCAACAGGAAACAAGGCTCAAATCTATGTAAGAGGCGGTACACTTTCAATAAATAATTCTGCTGCAGCTATATTTGATGTAGAAGGTTTAATATATAATGAAGTTCCTGATTTTATAGATCCTCAACAGATTGAAAGTATAACGTTGTTGAGATCGATGGGAGCAACAAATCGATATGGAAGTCAAGGTAGAGGAGGAGTCTTTTTAATCAAAATGAAATCTCTTTCAAGAAAGGTTCAAAGACTCTTAAATACTTTAAAGGTTAAAGGAAATGATTACAAAGAACAAATACCTAGTATTGCATTTGATTCATTAAAACCATATTATATCAATGACTACGAAGCTGTAGAGTCTGTCGGAGAAGCTAAAAACCAATTTTTAAGTTTAAGTAAAGGAGTATATGAATTGTCTGTTGCATTCCACATCGAATCATTTAATTATTTTAAAAATATTGATAAAGAATTTGCTGTTAGCATATTAAAATCAATTGCTAAAAAGGCAAAGGACAACCCAAAGGCATTAAAAACAATAGCATATCATCTTGAAAAGATTGGAGATTTTCAAACTGCCAAAATAATATATCAAAGACTGCTATCAATACGTCCAATGGATGAACAATCTTACAGAGACTTAGTTTTGATTTATAAAGAAAATCATGATTACGAATTGGCAGCTAGTCTATACGATTTAATGTTAAATAATAAGCTTAAGAATGTTAATATGCTTGGTCTCCAGGAAACTGTTGTCAATGAGGCCGCCCATTTATATTGGACTAAATTCGATAACCTAAGCCAAACAGATTTTCCGTTAAAAACTTTAAAAAAATATGTTCCAAAAAATGACTGGAAAAATTTTGGTTATGATTATAGAATTATTTTTGATTGGAATGATCCTGCAGTTGAATTTAATGTCCAATTTGTTGACCCAAAAAACAAATACTATAACTGGTCTCATACTGTTTTAGATGATAAAGACTTACTAGAAGATGAACTTAATTACGGATATAATACGGAGGAATTTATAATTGAGAAATCAGACCGAGGAAAATGGATAATTAATATTGAAAATTATTCAATTCAAGATGAATCAAATCCAACTTATATAAAATACACAGTATTTAAAAATTATGGTAGACCTAATGAGATAAAAAAGACAGAAGTAATTAATTTAAACAAACTAAAACAAAAGGTAAACCTTGATATTTTAAGATATTATAACTAGCAGTGCTCGTTATAAGCTCCTTTCAAATTTTGAGAAATCATTTCAGCAGATCTTCCTTCAATATGATGTCTTTCAAGCATATGGACTAACTCACCATCTTTAAATAATGCAATTGCTGGTGAACTAGGCGGAAACGGAGCTAAGTAATATCTAACTTTATCTACTGCTTCGCGATCAACTCCTGCAAACACAGTTGTTAAATGTTCGGGCTTTTTAATATTAGACAAACTATTTATTGCACCAGGTCTAGCATTGGCAGCAGCACATCCGCAAACAGAATTTACAACAACCAAAGTAGTTCCTTTATTTGAAACCATATTGTCGACATCTTCATTAGATTTAAGCTCGCTAAAACCTTGATCTGTTAGCTGTTTTTTCATGGGGTATACAAGTTCTTCAGGATACATATGTAGAATAATTATAAATTACAGCAAATATATGATGTTTTCTGATAAAATTTATTTTGTTTTACTATTTTCGTCAAAAGTTAAGCATGGAAGACATATCATCATATTTAGAAAATTTTTTTAGGGAGCTAGAGAACCCAATTTTACAAGCTTTTGTTGCAGGATTATTCACATGGGTTTTAACTGCAATTGGTGCATCACTTGTATTTTTCTTTAAGTCTGCTAACAGAAAAATTTTAGATGCTTCTCTAGGTTTTACTGGAGGTGTAATGATTGCTGCAAGTTTTTGGTCACTATTATCGCCAGCAATTGATGCTGTTGAAAAGCAGCACGAACTTGGACTAACATCTCTTCCTTCTTTTTTACCTCCTGCAATAGGATTTTTTCTTGGTGCTTTTTTTCTATATTTTTTAGATAAAAAAATACCTCACCTACATTTATTTAAGAAGATTGAGGAGGCAGAAGGTCCAAAAACTGATTTAAAAAAAACAGAGTTATTAGTTCTGGCGATTGCAATCCATAATATTCCTGAAGGTTTGGCTGTTGGTGTTGCTTTTGGGGCTTTAGCTTCTGGAATGGATATCGGCTTTACTCTTGGTGGCGCAATTGCTCTAGCTATAGGAATGGGATTACAAAATGCACCTGAAGGGTTTGCAGTTTCTATGCCAATGAGAAGAGCAGGATTTAGTAGGTTTAAAGCTTGGCAATGGGGACAACTTTCAGCAATTGTAGAGCCAATTTTTGCAGTTATAGGTGCCGCAATTGTAATTTCAGTTTACCCTGTACTTCCTTACGCATTGGCTTTTGCAGCAGGAGCAATGATTTTTATTGTTGTTGAAGAGGTGATACCTGAAAGCCAGAGTGGGGGAAACACTGATATTGCAACAATGGGCTTGATAGCAGGATTTATTGTAATGATGTGTTTAGACGTAGCTCTTGGTTAAACTAGTTTCGGGAAGCATTAGCAATTTCTTCAAAATCGACATTTTCATAAGAAAATGAATATTCTTTCATTAAACGTCCTCCGTAATTATCTAGCCAGTCTTTGTGTAATGAGAGTTCAATATTAGTAGGTGGTAAAACATTAAATTCAACAGAATATAAATCGTCTACTTTTCCTGGTAATGAAATATTTCTAGCATAGTGATAATTGTCAATTAAATTTATATGTGGCAATAAATCAATGAATGTACTTAATCCCGTTTCTTGATTTATAAGTTTTGCAGTAATGTGCAGATATGCCACAAAACCGCCATGAGGAGTTCCATTTGGAACGTCTTTAGTATCCCAATTTACTCTTGCTTCAATATGTATATTCGTTTCATTTTCATTTAAATGCATTCCGTTTGGCATTACATGATCTTTTATTGCGCCTTCAAAAATAAAAACTATTCCAGGTTCGATAGTTTCTTCTCCAATTACTAATTCCTGAGCGGTTAGAAAATTGAGATTTATCATTATTATGGTAAATAAAATATATTTCATTTTTAATTAATTATTATAAGATTGTTTTAATATTCCTATGTCTTTTAAAAGCCTTTGTATTTCTTCAGTATTTGTGCCGTCATAAAATCCTCTTATTTGTTTTTGTTTATCAATTAACATAAAATTTTCAGTGTGAATCATATCAAATTCACCAAATTCTACATCTTCTACAGCAAGATAAGACTTCCGCGCTAAGTCATAAATCTGTTTTTTATCTCCGGTTACCAAGTTCCATCGTGATTCATCAATTTTATTTTCAATAGCGTATTTTTTTAATTGTTCAACCGTATCAATTTCGGGTATTACTGTGTGAGATAAAAATAAAATATTATTATCATTTTTTAATTCTTGTTGAAGCTGATACATGTTTTTTGTCATTACTGGGCATATGTCTTGACAAGTTGTAAAAAAGAAATCAGCAACGTATATTTTATCATTATAGTATTCTTGAGTGATCTTTTCTCCGTTTTGATTGGTTAATTTAAAATCAGCTATTTTGTGATACTTTGAAACATGAATAATTGACGAATCCACCAATTTTTCGTTGACTTCAGCAGGCTGATAAATTGGCAATGTTTCAAGAGGTTTTAATATATAATAAAATAATCCAATTGCAAATGCTGCAAAAAGCAAAATAAATCCAATTGTAATAAAATCTCTTTTTCTAAATAACTTCAAAATCAATCAATTTTGTGGTATCCAAAAATACAATAGATTTATTTTAAATAATCAAATTAGATATTTTTAATTTACTATTAATCAATTACTTTTGTCAGCTAATTAATTACTATATGGAAATCTTTATTAAAGTTTCACAATTTATTTTAAGCCTTTCTTTAATTATTGTTCTGCATGAATTTGGACATTACTGGCCAGCAAAATATTTTAAAATAAAAGTTGAAAAATTCTATTTGTTTTTTGACGTAAATTTTTCATTGTTTAAGAAAAAAATTGGCGATACTGAATGGGGTATAGGATGGCTGCCTTTAGGCGGGTATGTTAAAATTGCAGGAATGATTGATGAAAGCATGGATAAAGAACAAATGGCAAAACCAGCACAGCCTTGGGAATTTAGATCTAAGCCAACGTGGCAAAGACTTATAATTATGCTAGGGGGCGTTACGGTGAACTTTATTCTTGCTATAGTAATTTATATAGGTTTAGCATATAGCTATGGTTCATCTTCAATATCATTGGATTCAATACAAGATGGTTATGTAATTGATAATCCAATTTTATTAGATGCAGGATTTAAAACCGGAGATAAAATATTAACAGTTGACGGAAATAAATTAAGCACTTATTCTGAGTTAAGAAAATCAATAATTGGTTCATCCAATTATCAAGTAGAACGTGATGGCCAAATCATTGATATTGTTATGCCAGTTGATTTGCTAGGACAATTATCCTCTAGCAACAACATTACATCATTCGAATTTAGAAGACCTTTTATAATTCAAGGTGTTTCAGAAGAGTCTTTAAACAAAGATTATGATATTCAGCAAGGAGACATTATAGTGTCTTTAAACGGAAATGAAATTAAGTATCAAGATCAGCTGTTCCCATTACTAGTGGAAAATAGAAATAGGACAATTGATGTTGAAATATTAAGAGATTCTTTTAGAATTAAAAAAACATTAAACGTTAATGAAGATGGAAAATTAGGTTTTTTCTCTAGTTCTTCAGTTAAAGATTTAGTTGATTTGGGATATTTAGAAGTTGTTATAAATGACTATTCTTTTATCGAAAGCATAGGTGTGGGAACAAGTAATTTCATTTCGTTCATGGATTTTTATTTTGACCAACTAGTCGCAATATTTAATCCAAGTACAGGAGCATACAAAGGCCTTGGAGGTTTCATTGCTATAGGAAATATCTTTCCTGCTACTTGGGATTGGCAGTCATTTTGGGGTACTACCGCATTGCTTTCAGTGATGTTGGGGGTTTTAAATTTACTCCCTATTCCAGCATTGGACGGAGGTCATGCTATGTTTTTGGTTTATGAAATGATTTCAGGAAGAAAGCCGTCTGATAAATTTATGGAAAGGGTTCAGCTTATAGGATTCATTATATTACTTACATTAGTTATTTACGCTAACGGAAATGACATTTATAAGTTATTTAATTTTATAAGCTAATATGTTTTCGTTCTATAACTTGTTGCTTCTTTGGATACTTATAGGCCTAATTACCTTTTTATATTTAATTTTTTCCAACACTGTTGCCCCTTATGGAAGGCATTCTAGTTCAAAATGGGGAATTACAATTGATAATAAGTGGGGGTGGTTTTGGATGGAACTTCCTGCACTAATGCTAATGCCATTAATAGTTTTATTTTCTTCTGTTGAAAAAAACAGTGTTGTCATATTAATGCTTTTTCTTTGGGTTTATCATTATTTCTACAGAACAATTTTATTTCCGTTGAAGCTAAAAACAAAAGGGAAAAAAATACCAATTGTGATTGTAATTAGTGCATTTATTTTTAATCTTTTCAACGGGTTTTTTGTTGGCTATGAGATAGGGTATATTTCACAAGAATTTGATTTTGGACCAAATACAATAATAGGGTCTTTAATATTTTTCTTAGGGATGTATATAAACAGAACTTCGGATAATAAATTAATTTCATTAAGAAAAGAAAATAAAGAGTATCAAATCCCTCAAGATGGCATGTTTAAATATATATCCTGCCCAAATCATTTTGGAGAAATTATAGAATGGATTGGCTTTGCAATTATTGCATTTAATCTAGGGGCTTTAAGTTTCGCATTATGGACTGCTTTTAATTTAATTCCAAGAGCTATGAATCACCATAACTGGTATAAAAGTTATTTTACGGAATATCCTAAAGACAGAAAAGCTGTAATTCCTTTTGTATTTTGAAACTATAGCTCAACAATTGATTTGAAGCTTTCCTTATCTGTATCTCCTTCAGTATTAAATAATAAAATTCTAGATTTTGAATTTAATCCAATGTGCTCATTTAACTTTGACATTCCTGGATCTTTTATGCATTTTATAAGACCGGCTAGGCCTGCAGATCCTGATTCACCGGAAATAATTCTTTTACTATTTTCTTTAGGTTTATATAAAGTTCTCATTGCATTCCTTGCATCTTCATCAGAAATTGTCATAACCGCATCACAACCTTTTTTTATAATTTCCCAAGCACTTTTTGAAGGTATTCCACAATTTAAACCTGCCATAATTGTTTCAAAATTACCTTTTGGTGAAACTCTTTGATTATGCATAAATGAGCTTAGCACTCCAGAAGCTTCATTTGGTTCAACTAAAACTATTTTTGGTCTATTTGTTCTATATCTATTCAGATAATACCATATACATGAAGCTGGCCATGAACCAACTCCACATTGAAGAAATATAATATCTATTTTAGGTTTTCGAAATAAATTAATGGAATCTTCCATTTCTTTAAAATGTGTTAGATATCCTGACATTATTAAGGCTGGAATTTTCTCATACCCATCCCAGGAAGTATCTTGAACAAGCATCCAATTATTTAAAGCACTTTGCTTTGCAGCATGATTACATGTTTCTTCATAATTCATGTCAAGCTGTATAACTTCTCCTCCGTATTGAGCAATTGCATCTATTCTTTCTTTAGTAGTATCTTTTGGAACATATACCACAGATTTTTTTTTGTTTATTAAAGCTGACCAAGCTACTGCTTTTCCATGATTTCCATCAGTAGCAGTACAAAATACAGATGTTTGCGGATCCTCAATTAATAATTTTCGGATTGCATATGAAGCCCCAAGCCCCTTGAAAGCATTTAAATTAAATCTTGTTGATTCATCCTTTAAATATATGTTATCAACACCAAGTTTCGTTGATAAATTTTTCAGTTCAAATAATTTACTATTAGAATAATTAGGTAATGTTTTATGAAATTTTATAGAATCATTTTTTGCTAAGATTCGTTCAGTTAGAGTATCACCTATCTCATTATTTGGAATGTTTAAAAAAAAATCCATTCAAGTCAATTTATTTTTGAAGGTAAAATTAAATTAAATTTTAAAAATATTATATATATTTGCCCTCACTGAAAAGTAAATTCCTCCTTAGCTCAGTTGGTTAGAGCATCTGACTGTTAATCAGAGGGTCCTAAGTTCGAGTCTTAGAGGGGGAGCAAGCGAAACCGCTACACTACACAGATAAAAGCCTTCGAGAAATCGGGGGCTTCTTTTTTTACATCAATTATTAATGAACTTGCTTAAAGTTAGTAAAAAAGTGGCAACTATATGGCAACTCATTTGGCACTCTTTAAGTATAAAGTGAAGTTAGTAATAATCATCAAGGTATAATCCGAATGACGAGCCCTTACTTTTTAGTTTACTTTTTGGTTTACTTTTTTTACTACCCCATTTCTCTGTACTGAAATCAAACTCCATATCTTCTATATTTAATATGATATCGACATCAGTTATTTTTTTATTAAACGGAATAAGAAAATATCCCTCCAAAGTATTATTTGGA
>Ga0208277_1000537_pt1 | contig 22232 bp, 18 predicted proteins | sample ETNtaG_5_FD_185782 | JGI IMG/M metagenome (GOLD analysis project Ga0208277, IMG submission 185782) | Marine microbial and viral communities from oxygen minimum zone, Eastern Pacific Ocean - ETNP201406SV205 (SPAdes) (version 2) | ecosystem: Environmental > Aquatic > Marine > Oceanic ...
TGTATCCCATGTTAATGTTCTACGAAGAGTCTCAGCAAGATACTCTGCCTGATTGACAGACATTTCTTGCTTAAGGTGTTCACCTCTTGCCCATACTAATTCATTGAGATCTATTGTGATCTGTACGTTAGTATGGACACCAGTATTAAAATCGTATGGTTCGGTAGTCATTATTCCTCCTCGAAATAGATACCATGAACAGTATTAAATGTATCTAATGATAGGTAATCATCTTCATGTAATTGAGCGTCCTCAAATACAAAGAACTCTTCAATGAAATACCTTACATTAACACCTAATTGATCTGCTGCATTAACCATTTCACCAATTTGTTTGTCGTTCAACTCATAATCTTCTATGAGTGAATGTAGATCCTCTAGAAATGAATCAACTTCGTTCATGTTAGTCATTTAATAGTACCGATTTGAATAGTTTAACAATGGATTTGATTTTTTCTTCGTTAGGTTTTCTAAACGAATAAGTTGTTCTCTCTTTGTCTAGTGCATCAATAATAATATTGATGTCACTACGTTCTAGTTCAAATTTAAATAGTTTCACTTGTTCCTCTGTGATAATAACAGGCATACGTTTGTATCTTGCTGACACTATAGTAACCTCCATTCATTCTTCTCGATCATATCACCACAATGAACACAACCCAATGCTGACCATGCGAAGTGATAAACGGTTTCGCCTTGGTGACATTCTGGACATATTATAAACTTACCATTATTACCTGCTCTAGTTCTTGAATTTACATTCTTAGAACCGATTGTTGTGGACATTGCCCACTCTTGATAAGTTGCCATAGAAATTGTTGTAACATAGGTATCATACATCAACAAAGTGATCTTTCAATGAGGAGTGTGACAGTTCTTTCTCTGGTACACCCTCATTGATCCTTTGCTTCATTAGTGTACCATAGTCTTCATGTAACTCACAACCAATGTAATATCTCTTAAGAGACTTTGCAACCATAGCAGTCGTGCCTGATCCCATAAAAGGATCTAGGATGATGTCACCCTCCTCTGATCCTGCCTTAATACAAGGTTCGATCAACTCAGGTGGATACACAGCAAAATGACTGCCTTTGTATGGTTTACAGGTTACTTTCCATACTGATCTCTTATTCCTCTTGTCATAGACCATCTTACGAGGTCTTGTGAGTCCTGAGAATTGGTTACCAGTATCCTTAGTATTATTCATATTGATAGGAGTATTTCCTCCCCAACGCTCACCTACTGCCTTCTCTTTGATCGCTTCGTGATTGTAATAGTATTTCTTATTCTTACTTAAGAGAAAGATATACTCATGTGATTTAGTACACCTATCTTTAACTGACTCTGGCATTGGATTTGGTTTATGCCAAATAATATCTTGTCTTAGATACCAACCATCTGCCCTCAATGCAAATGCTAACATCCAAGGGATACCAATGAGATCCTTCTCTTTATATCCTTCTAGTTTGTTACCTCTTCTTGCACATTTATCTGGTAGATCTTGTTTAGTCTTTGATACAGATTGTTTAACTAATCCCTGTCCTTTTCCTGGTCTATAGTTATAATAACTATCACCAATATTGACCCATAATGTACCATCATCAGATAGCACATTCCTTACTTCTCGGAATACTTCTACTAGGTTTTGAATATACTCTTCTGGAGATGATTCTTGACCTATTTGGTCACCCTCCCCTCCATAATCTCTTAGACCGTAGTAAGGTGGAGAAGTAACACACATTCTAGGAGTAACACCAAATTCTTTGATAGTCTTACGACAATCACCAAATAATATGGTGTCTGTTAAATCACTTCTGTTCATTACGTCTGTTTTTAATGTATTTTAATTGATGCCAAGATGATTCATAACATAGTAATAATGTATGAATCATTTTATGTTGTTCATTCCTAGTGTAACGACACTTAGGTTTTGGTTTAACACCAGTTTCTATAGTAATGTATCTGGGATGTTCCTTTCCTCTGAGATCATACGATTTCTCATCTCCTTTAAAATATACCCAACCTTCATCTTTGCCATACTCCCCACGATCCCAGATAACATAGTCACCGACTTCAGGTTCATACATGCTAATCCTCTGATTTCTTTATGCCTGTGATTTCATCATAGAACTCAAATGGTTCACGATCTTTGTTACCTTCTTTCGGTATTTTGAAGATGTTTCTAAACTCCTTCATTTGATCTAATTGATCTTGCAGTTTATCAATCTGACGTTGCAGTATCTCGAAGTTTGCTTCATTATTATTCTGCATCATCAAGAAATTCTTAATTGCTGCTTTGAATTCTTCTTCTCTCATAGTAATATACTGGTGGCAGTTATGGGTTGATAATTGACATCAAATGCTATAGTTATTCTAGGAATATCTGATTGATGTACTGATGTGTAGTGTGCTAATCTAGTAGGAAATATTGTTAATTCTCCTACATTATTATCTATCTCAAATGTATTACCAGACTCGACAAGTTGTCTTAATCCTGTTGGTTCCACAATAGAAAGAAAGAACTCTTTGATATTAACTGGGTTAATATATCCAGTACAAGTATCATCTGATTGTACTGTCACATGACCACTAAGATAACTATATTCGTGACAAGAATGTAAGTGTGGTCTTATTTGTCCTCCTCTTCTTAATACATTGTACCAACAGTTGATATACAATTTATCAGGTGTGCGGTTACCAAAGTGTCCATTATACTCCTCAACAGCATCTTTTATCTGATACTGTAAGTTTCTGATCTGTGGTTCATATTTCCAAGACAATATATTAAAGTTCTGAAATCGTGCAGTAATACTGTCACGACCAGTTCCAGTACCTCCATCTGTAAAATTACCATTTGCATCTGTAGATACTGGTAATTGTAATACTTCAGGTTCTTTGTCTAATAGTAACTTAGTGAGAATATTACAGTCAATTTGTAATACTTTATGACCTAAACTTACATCAACAAAAGGTGCATAAGGAGTCTTAGGATTAGGAGTCTTTAATTGATAGAAATTCATCAGTATCTTGATGGTATTTCATCATATCTATCGGTTGAATCTTCCTTTGATTCTTTACATTTAGTGTCCAAATCTTCCTTTGATTCTTTACATTTAGAATCAGAATCTTTTGGTCTAAGTTTCATTTTTCTAAACCTAATTTGGATTTTACAAAATTACATAACAGTTTGACAAAAGATTTAGAAGCACTACCTTCTAACTCTTCAAACATATACATATTCAACTTGAAAGCATAGTTTGCTTCGCGTATGATAAGGTCTACGTCATCTTGTGCTACGTCAAGACCGTCTAAAAGCTGACGGTACACTTTTTTGTAATTTTTAGAATCTGAGATTTCTGAAAAATCATAAAAACTCAATCCTTTACCTTTTTCAGGTTTAAGAGAGTTCTCAGCGATACCTCTAAGTATTTGACCTCCTGAGAGGTCACCCAAGTATCTGGTGTAATGGTGACCAACCAATAGGTTGGGATCATCTTTTGCAATTTCACGAATCCTGTTAACATACTTAACACATGCCTCTGATTGTTTAATCTCGGTCTCCCAAGATGGACCATAATAATAAGACAGATCCTCCTTGAGTGACTCTTTACGAGGTAACTCTGGTAAGTTGATCTTACCAACTACAGGATGATCCTTCAATGCTTCTACCTCTTCCTCCATTGCAGAGTAAACAAAGTAGAAGTTAGCAATTAGTTTACGATATTCTTGTGGATCTAAGACACCACGAAGAAATGAAGCAACAAACTTGGTGTTCTCTGCTGCTGAGTGAGACTCTTTAGTCCCTTGTTTAATTTGTGCTGCAAAGTCTGCGACTGCCATAATTAATCATCAATATATTTTCTTGGGTTTTGTATGCCCTGAACCATCTTAATTACTTGTTCACGTATCTCTAACAACTCATAATAACATTTCTGATTATGAGCACAACCTCTGAGTCTATCGTCAGGTTTATGTAATGACTCTAACATGAGAGTCTTAGCACGATCCCATTTTTCAAATGATTCAGAAGGTTCGGTCATGTACTTTAGATTAGTGTAAGTATATTATAGGTGTTCTTGCAATTCAATGGGGTCTGCTTGTGACACTTTTTGTGGTGTACAACCAAACCCTCCTCTTTCTTCTCTTCGTGTATTATCCAATGTAGATTGGAGTCCACGCAATTCTGATTTCATCTTATGCAATTCTTCATCAGTATAGAGGAACCCATTGGATTCACCTGCCTTGACGCATTGCTTAAGGAGTTTGGCTTGTGCTTTCAAGCCACTAGATTCTTCCCAGAAGTAACTACTCATTGGTCTACCATCTCGAACTCTTCTATGTTTTGTGAAGGAAGTAAATGTCCTTCTATCTCATATATATGTTCTCCGTTAATAGAACCTTTGTACTCAATGCCAGTAAGACCACCATACTCACGCATGGCTGCCTGAATCTTTAAGTGCATCAGTTGTCCTTTATCAGGTACTTTCATATTATAATGCTGCTGTGTTTATATGCTATCGCATTGGATTAAATTTGTCAAGTCGCGTCATCATTTACATATGGTATCGTACCATCTGGTTTGACCACGTATGCGTAGATCCTATGGTTTGCATCTGGTAAATTCTTTGGTTGAGGGAACCACTCACAACAGTTATCAACTGCCTGTTGTTCTGTATCAAAGATATAAAATATATCTTCAGCAGCAAATATCTCATCTATTTCTGCCTCTGGTATAATCCATTGTGGATTACCTTCAGCATCATTATCAGTATAATATGCTTTAACTGCTGTCTTCTGATCAGCAGTCAGGTCTGAATACTTACTGTTATCAATAACTAAGATATATTTCTGTTGTTCTTTAGCGAGTAAAGCAACAATATCATATATGTTCTTTGGTTTTAATGATATTAATGCCATTATGATCCTCCGTTCTCAAGTTGTTCTAGTATAGTATCTAAGTTTGTGCTTGCATTAGAATCATATATTCTTGATACAGGCATAGAATCAATAGTCTCTGTGCTAATAGCAATAGAAAGGTATGTTAATATTCTATCAGAATACTTTCTATAAACACTCTGATTTAAGTAGAAGAAATGATTGATTGTGTCTGCCAAGTAATCATAACTATCACCAGCAGTAAATGTAGCACCAGTTAGAGTAGCATTTAAGTTTCCTGTTACTCTGTTATTCAATGTAACAGATGTACCATCAACTTTAGTAACACATGCATAGTCTGGTAGTACTACCACTCCATCACTTTGTGTTCCTTGAGCACTAATCGTTACTCCAACACCAGCAGCAAGTTTTGTAACATCACTTGCATTAGTAATAACTGTGCCGCCAGCAGTAGAACCAGGATCATTATTTGCCTGATTACCATTGTCAATCACTTGTAAATTACCAGTGAATGTACCTGCAACTGCTTTCCTCTGCTTATATTTTGATGGTGTTATTGGGAACTTAACTTCTGGTGCTGGTACACCTTTCTGTCCTAATGGTGATGCTTCGGTAATATCTCTTAGTTTCTGACGATAGGTGACCCACTGTGCTTTCTCTTCGGCAGTAATTGGTGCATCAGCAGTTTGTGTCCAATCACTATCAAGTAACAGGAACTTCCTAATCATTACAAGTTTGTTCCAGTTAATATAATTATCCTTGGCATATAATGATGTTAATGCCTGTTCTAAATTATAATCTTCAACCTCACGGTACTCAGTATATTTTCTATCTAACTTTTCCCACAACTCATCTAATTCAGTACTTGTAAACTGATTAGTATCTAACTGATAGGATGACCACGAATATACACCAGTCTTCTGGTTACGAATATTCTTATTCTTATTGATTACTGTAGCACCAGCTTTGTATCTGATATATGATTCTAATTTATCACGATCAGAGTCCCAAACTGGATAAAGTATAGGGACAATATCACTAGTCCAAAAGTCATCATTGATGGCTTTAGTGACACCATTCTTTTGAATCGTTCTGTCTAGAGCATTAACATATAATGCTACTTCTTGTCCAGCCATGTTTGCCATATTATTGTACCTTAAGAGCCCATCCTGTCAATATGTATTTATCTTGTGTAAAAACTGTATTGCCACGATGAACATGTGTCAAACCAGCAGGAAAGATACACATCATACCTTGCTCTGGTTTAATTCTTCTCTTTTGATAAAGGAATTCTGTTTCAGCCTCACCATCAGGCATATCATTTAAGTATATAGTCCACACTAACTCACGTTGTGCAGTTTGGTGTGAAGCATTTTCATAATGCCATTCATGGTATCCACCTGAAGGTGGAGTTTTTTGTCCTTTAACAGTGTATGACATCAACTTCACATTTAATAGTTGACTGTACTGCATACAATAATGTTTAAGACAACACTTCAAATAACCATTGAACTGATCTGTCAGTTGTTGGTCATAATCTTGTAGAAATACTTGATCATCACCTCTTCCCATTCTTCTATTAGGAAACTGACTGTCTCCATCACCAATTCCACTTGTATCAGTGGAATGATTTAATATATTATCAATTTTATCTATGGCATCATTACAAAGTTGTTTTGGTATAAACTTTCTCCAGATGCCAATAAAGTCATCAAACTCTCCAACCATCTTGTCGATTGGAAAGATAAATTGTTCACTCATAATTAAATTGCTTTTATCAAATATTTTACCCTATGGTATCTAGTAATCAACGGAATGTTGCTTTCTGGAGACGCAACAACTGATGTTGTTATTGGAGTCGATGAACTCATTGTGAATTTACCATCACCTGCTAACATACTAGCATCAATTGGTGTGATTGTTGTATCTATTTGATCAATACCACCAATTAAACTACCACTAGCAGGAGTAAATACTTGATTAGTTTCTTCATCATAGAATAGATGAATACCTGCTAATCCATAGTTATCTTCAGCATCATTGCTATTATCATCTTGTCCAGCAGTTCTATTTTGTCTCAAATATAGATAGACACCATTCTGTCTAATATTATTTCCTTCTGGTAATGCTATATTATAGAAGTCCCAGTCATTAGAAGTGGTACTTGCAGGAACAATAGTGTTTAACAATGTGGTAGTATTACTTCCATCCAACTGCCAGTATACCATAAGATCCTCTTCTGGTATAGCCCCTCCATTAGAACCATTACCTCTGATAACTGTAAATCTCATATTATTTACATTGGTCAAATTAAAGGGACCAACATAGTATTCTCTTAAATTATTCCCTGAACTATCTCCAATCCAAGGCAAATATTTTGTTACCAATCCACCATATGAAGGAGCACTAGCACCAGCAGCAATGGCAAATTTATCACTAGAAGTAGATCCTGGTCCTGGGACTGTCTCTACCATATCATCATTGGTTGATGACTGCCATATATCACCATCAAATGCTGAACCTGAAGGAATACCTGCTGGATCACACAAATAATACTTACCTGCTGGAATAGAAGGATTACCTGGAGTTGATCCACCTCCTTCACTACCAGCATATCTAACTTTAATATAACCATTAGCACCATCTTCTGCTAATCCACCACCGTTACCTGGAGATTGTAAACCAGCAGTTACAGCAATATTCTTTCCTATGATACTACAGATAGCAACAGCACCCTGTCCACCTCCACCACCATTAAAACCATACTGTGTTGCATTTACAGAAGTAGTGATACTTACAGATCCATCTTGACCTGGTGCTGAACCATTAGCAGACCAAGTTGCAACACACATATCTGATCTGTATGCAGAATCTCCTCTTGCTCCACCAGATCCACCACCATTACCATTGTGACCAACACCAGCAGTTCCACCAGATCCACCATTTGCTGCACCAGAAGGACCGCAGCCACCGCCACCTCCTCCTCCACCACCAGCAGTACATCCACCAGCAGTTCCGTCAGCACCATTAACAAAGTCCATCGCACTTGTCATAGAATGTAAGTTAGTACCTGCATTTAGACCAGCACCACCAGCGTAGCAACCATCAGTAGTTCCACCACCATTGTAACCACCACCTGATCCACCGCCACCGCCTCCACCGCCAGCACCGACAAATACGTTACCACCATTGAAGTAGACACCAGTAGCACCACCACCTGCACCACCTGTTGCACCATTACCCCATGCACCACCACCAGAGTTACCACCAACAGCAGGTCCATTACCACCTGACGCACTACCACCAGGTTCAGAACCAGTACCATCAGTATAACCATCTCTAGCGTTCTCTCCTACTCCACCTGCTCTACCAATTTGCATTGTGATAGTATTAGGAACTGATGCTAATGTTGCTGTAATTAATGCACCATTTGTTGCTGTTCCACCAATAGCAGTACCATCACTAGGAGAACCAGATGAACCTGGTGGTTGAGTTGATCCTGCTTCACAACCAGAGTTAGCATTAGGGTTACCATTACCTCCACCAGCACCTGCAACTGAAAGGACAATATTTCTACTGGTCTCACCAGCTATCTGTGGTGGGTTAGTCCATGTATCATTAAATGCAGTGAATGATTGTGTTCCTAAATTAACCACAGTTGAGAAACCATTTGCTCCACCATCACCACCAGATCCTAATGGTTTGGGTGTGGTTCCTGTATCTCCTCCACCATTTGTCTCACTTAAATTTGTACCTTGAGTACCACCACTGTCTCCACTAAGTCCTGTTGTGTTCGTACTAATAGAAAACCAATCCTCATTGTCTAATGAAGGTGGATATGAGAATGCTCCTCCAGCACCTCCAGCACCTCCACCAGTACCTGGTGCAGTAAATGTAGTTATTCCACCAGTACAGTCAGTTCTAGAATTAAACATGACTGAATTATTATCATTTCTTGTAGCATTAAATGCAATACCGCCAGGATTATCTGCCCAAGTATTATTAGTAGCAGCAGAGTTCTTAACTCTAAATTTCAACTGATTCCAACCAGTAATAAGAGTATTTGCAGCAACAACTAATGTTTGACTGCTGGTAAAAGGTACAGATGGTCCTGAAGTATTTGGTGGTGTTGCGTTACCTTGCTTCCAAGTACCATCAGGATTATACAAATCCAGTTCAGATAAACCATCACAATGGAATTCAACATTAAAACCAGCAGCAGCAAGACCTGCATCTACATTAATACCAACACCACCTTCTACCCACTGATCTAAGTTAGGATCTGTAGCAGTAAGTGCTGGAACTACTGGATAAATTGCATTGTTCAACATAAATGTTGACCATACAGCAGCAGTACCAGGAGATATTTGGTTTGATCCTACTGGAAGCCAATTTCTTGTTTGTAATAATGCTTGTCCACCAATACTTCCTGCGGTTCCACCAAAACCACCATTCGATGTAACAGTATATGTTGTACCATCTACAGTAAATGTAGCATAAGCATATCCTGCATCTCCACCAGAATTATCACTATCTGCACCACCTCCACCTGGAGCATACAAAGTTAAATCTATTTGTGTTACTTCCCCTGAACTTGCAGGAACTGGGTTCATAGTAATTGTTGATGGAGTAAGTGCATCTTGTTCTTGGAATGTAACTCCTGTTCCTGGATTAACTATAACTGTTGCTTTACCACCAACTACTGTCATTTGATTGGTAGCATAAAATCTTGGTTGAGGAGTAGAAGTAACCTCATCAAATGTTCCAGATGCTAATTTAACTATTGGATTACCACCAGCAGGAGATGTACCAGGAGGATTTGGTTGTGAATCTGATGTTGGATCATACTCAAATCCTTGAGTAGATAAACCTGTACCTAATACTAAGAATGATCCATTATATTCTCCTGGAGTTGCACCTTGAATAGTAATCCAATCTCCAGAATTATATCCATGAGGTTCTGCTGTTGCAACAATACACTTATCATTAGGAGCATCATAAGTAATACTTGTTATATTGATAGATGGAGCTGATGTAACATTCCATTTCTTTGGATTACCACCATCATCTAAACCAATGCCAGCAGTATTACCATAAGTTGCCATGTTACCATCATTTAACATAGTAGCAGACAATCCATGTGAGTGTCCTAATGCTACTCCACCTGAAACAGATGGTTCAAATGGTATAACATTCGATCTTGATTTAGTATAGATCACACCATACTTATCAGAAGGTGACCCACCAAATTCAACAGCCAATGACTCATCTGGTTCTGATGATAATATATTATGATAGTGTTCTATTGGTCTTGAGAATATATGATCATCAATTGGACCAACTGTTGTTGAAACATCTCCAGTAATAAATGTAGATATATCAGCTTGAATACCAGTATATCCAGTTGTCTTAACGTTACCTATATCAAAAAATATTCCACCATTTAATAACTGGTTCTGTGCAATATACCAAGAACCACCAATCTGTCCAACTGTATTATTTAAACCATCCTCTACTGTGGAGGATCCTAAACCGTCTACTGCACCATAACCTACAACTAATTTCTCTCTATAATCTGGTAAGAAGAATGTTCCAATACTACGTGGAGTATCCCTACTATTAAAACTCCTAAACATTGTAATGTTAGGATGAACAACACCACCACCAGTGAAGTTAACCGTAAACTGTGGTAATGTCGCAGGATCTACTCCACCTGGTAATCCAACTTCAGGAAATACTATCTCGTAACAGAATTCATTAGCAGCAACCTGTGCATTAACATTCTCTGTTGGTAGTTTAGTTTGATAGTAATTATTAAATTCAAATACACCTGGTCCTATTGATCCAAATCCTACACCAACACCAAACTGAGCACTGACCTGAGAACCAGATCCACCAAAACTATTGCTTAGACTAACACTAAATGCTACTGGATCCTTACTCAAGACAGTAGTATTAACTGGAAGTGTTACTGTACCATTATTCCCCATCAATTCTACTACATCACCAACATTCATCTTATTAATCTCTGTTGATGGTATAGCAGTTATATCTGGTGAACCAGCAGAAATATTACCAGTGAATTGTGTTGTTTGTCCTACAAATCTTACAGATGAACCATAAGGATATGGCATCTTTGATACTGCTGCTATACCAGGATCTCTATAAAAATTTAAAAATGCTTTATCATTAATCCAAAATAATTTTCTCAATCCACCAGGAGATGATGGTTGTGCTGGAGAATAAGTTGTATTACCACCGTAAGTATTACGAACTGCTTTGTATAGTATAGGATAATCTCTAATGTTTAATTCTCTTCCATCACAATAAAGATAACCTTGATGCGAATACTCTTCTATCTCATTTCCTGCACCAGAATTTACATCAACAAGAACAGGTAAAATGGTTCCAGGTGGTTGATGTTGACCTCCCTTGTCTTGGTAATAATTCTGATATTTATTGCGGTATGTGACAGTCATTAATACTTAATTAAGAATTCCTGGACGATATAAGGTTGAATAAATTGATCTGCTTTATTCTCAGTATTAACACTAATGCTAATGGTAGATTTCAAATCAATAGCAGGTATAAATGCTGGATTTGTATTCACTACATATGTATGCTCGGTTGCTGAGAAATTAACAAAGTGACGGTGAGTACCATCATTACCAGTAGCCTCAGATTGATTAACAACGTTGTTAATAGCACCATAGTAACTATCTTCTGTACTATCAGCAAATCCATCGTAAGGTACGTTTGGATCTGTATAGTTAGGAGTCAAAGTTATAGGACCAGTCTGTGGGTTAGCAAGATAACCACCCAACCAACAACCTGGCCAACCTATTCCTTCACATTTTACAGCAACAGTTCCTGTGTATGTAATAGTACCGTAAGTATATGATTCCAAAGAACCAGAACTACCACCACAACCACTATTCTGTCCACTCCAAACTGGCCACTGTCCACCATATCCTGTTGGTATCAAACATTGGTTAGAAGATAAAAATTCACAACCACTGAAACATCCAGCATAATATGTTCTTCTACAACCACCAGCAGATTCTGATTGTGTTGTTGATGCTAATCTCTGTCTAGTTGCTTGTAGATAACACAAATCCTGTTTAGTATTCTCTGACCATTCTTGAATACACAATGTAGACTTCCTAGTGTATGAGTTTCTACCAAACATTGCAAACTCATTACCAACACTAGATGCTACCCTAGTTCTAGTTCCATCATGGAAGTGAGCGTGTGGCATGATTGCAGTTTGCAATACATCTATACTTTCTGTATAGTTACCAGTAGTTCTAGTAAATCCTGGTTGACCAGTTATCTCAATAGTTTGTGCTGGTAAGAAAAATGATCCTTGATATAATATTTCATAAGATGTTCCTATATTACTCTGAACATCCAATCCAACACCAGATTTTGTAATGGTATTTGGTGGATCATTATCATCTTCAAGATAAAGATCAATAGCATCTCCTAAGTTCGCTCCACTAGATGCTCTTATTTTCTTAGATCCTAAATCTGGTACTTGAAATTGATTGTCAAGTAATGTTTGAGTTGGTTTTCTATATCTACAGAGTTGTCCAACTCCTAATATCTCTGCTAATTCTGGAAATATTTCAGCAGAATATATTCCACCATCACACCTTAAGTATCCAGCAGGTAATTCATCTTTAGTATTCTGATCATCTGGATCATTAGATGTTAATTGCTTACTCCAATTCAATATCGTACCAGTGGTAGTACCTACCTTTGATTTTTCTCTTTGATAGAATACTGCCATTAGTATGCCCTCATTACAATAAGAGTAGTTAGTGACGGAGTATTAGGGTTAACTTGCACACTTAATGCCTTATCAACACTCACTGGAGATATAGTTCCTGTCGTCATATTATTTATGAGAACAGTGCTAGGAACTCTCATTTGACCCTTATTCATACTCACATCAATCGTGAAATGATTATGAGATCCAAACGATTCAGAATTCCATACGTCTGCCTGATGGTTCAATGTAACTGGATAAGGATATAATTCTCCATCACCAGCACTTCCACCAGTTCTTGCAGTATCTACATCACTACCAGAAGTATAATGGTTTCTTTGACCCATATATGATCCTGCTGGTGGAAATGGAGCTGTTACTGCTGGCATCTGCTGATTAATGATACATGTATTTGGATCATTATAACTACCATTATTCAATGGATCTCCAGTATTACCATATCCTGCAACAACTCTATTAGTATTAGGAATTACAGGAACATCAGTTACAGAGTTTGTAAAATCTCTCCATCCTGACATGTCAGGTAAAGTTTGACCAGCCTCATCATACCAAGTAACTCTTGCTGTACCTGGAAGAAATACATCTGCATTAGATTCATTAGGGTTAATTGCTATTGCACTAGCAGTAGTCCACTCAGCATCCTGAATATCATAGTTTCCTGCTTCAAATAATCCTACATAACCACCTGCAATAATTGTAGATGGATACTTATCAGTTTCTGGTTGTGCATGACTATGAGATGGAGTATGGTCAACACCTAATTTTCTAGGAATAACTCTAACCGTATCAAAATACACAGGATCTTGAATTGAAAGACCTGTAACCTTACCTGCTAATTCACCATCAGTTTCAATGGAAAAATTAACATCAACATATGATACAATATTAGTCAATGGAGAAGCATCAGCACCATTCTCTGTAACATATGCACCTATAACTGCCATATCTTCTGGTGCAACTCTTGATGATTCAATATCAACAAGTGCAGTTTGATTTAAATTAGGTAATGTAAACAAATCAGTATCTTCATAGAGTGGATACGGATTTTGTATTCCTACTGGTGGACCACCTGCAACTTGAAATGGACCATATGTATTACCTAGTAATTGTGCAAGCAATGGGTATTCATTTGCTCTAAGTGTTTGACCACTACACACAATCCATCCTTTTGGAACAGCATCAATAGTTAATGCCGATGAACTGGAAGATCCAGTCCAAGGCATTATTGTTCCTATAGGAGAAACTTTTGATGATTTTATCCTGTTATAACTTGCCATTAATTAAACCTCCATTAACCACCAACCAAGAACAGAAGTTGGAATTCCAACTTGAGCATTACTATCAGTTGGTCCGAGATATATTAAAGCAAATGCAGCATTTGGAGTCTGAACAACCAATTCACCTGAAGGATATGGTGTTAACCTATCACCAAGTAATGTTCCTGTATTATCTCCTTGTATTGGAGTTCCAGAAGACTCAGGTGTTCTTAAAACCAAAGTTGTATTGTAACTTAATTGTCCACCAACCTCAACTATCCTTATGACATCTCCAGTTATAGGAGCAGCTGGTAGTGTTAGAATTAATGTAGAAGTAGACTGAACATTGACTGTGTATACAATGTTAGCAATCAACTGTAAATCAGCTTCTAATGATGCAGATGATAGGTAACGTGTGTGTCTACCACCATTTGCAGTGTAGAAGTTAGTAACACCAAATGAATCTATAGAGTTATCTTGCTTAATAGCGAACTTCTTAGTTCCACTAGGACCGAGATTCTGAATGGAAAGTTGTTCAAATGATGTAGAAGGAACTGTTTGTGCTTCACCACTAACTGTGAATGACTTCTCAGAACCAGCATTACCTAAGTTATCAACGAAGAATGATGGAATGTTATTATCTGGGTTGAGAATAACGTTCTCTGGGTCACCACCCTTGAATAGATAGAAATCACCTCGTGATACAACACCAGCGTGCCATGTCATCAATCCAGAGTGATCAGCGTGACCATCATCATTGATGAATGAGAACATTCTAGTCTGATTAACAGAGTCAAAGATCTCAATACTACCACCAAGCATTCTTAGATCTTCAGATATATGAAGACCACCAGTTCTGAATGGAATAGCACCATCTCTAACCTGCTCATTCATCACTGACTGATGAACTACTCCCTCTAATCTACCTCCAACAGCAGCCCAGAGTACAGAGTTGCCATTTGCATCAGCAAAACAAACCCAGTTTAGATAGTCAAGTTTCTGCTGTACAATATATCCTCTATCAATAATAGTAGAGTTGTATGTAGAAGAAGCACCAGACTTAATTCTAGTTCTCTCCTCGGAATCAATTACATTAGCAAACTCTTGATGCTTAATAAGTCTTTTAACAATGTTACCACTTGCGAATACCGCATTAGTAGGATCAAATGGTTTGTCAGTATATAATCCATCTCCTGCCTGTTCAATAACAAGTGTTGGGTTAGCACCTGTAACTATGTTAGTAACCTTACCAACGATGAAGTCACCGATACCAGTTGCAGAAGCAGTTGTTGTACCAACAAATACTATATCATCAACTTTAAATGCACCACTTCCAACACCAAGACTGTTAACTGGAACCTGAACTGAACCACTTGAACCTTGAGCATTGCCATTAACTGTTGTGCTAGGACCACCAGCAGCATCAGTTTGTGGATCGAACCAGAAACTATACATTAATGGAATAGAACCAGCATCAAATGCTGTCTCTATAGCAGCAGTATTAGTATAATTGCTTGCCTGTCCAAGAGAAGCAAATACTAAATCTAATCTACCATAATGTGTTCCGATATGAGTTGTACCAGTACATGTATCAGTCTCGAATGTAGTAACATCGTTACCGTTATTAAGTACGAACTTCTCATTTCTCTCTGCTTCATATGTTGTGTTAGCAGCTTGTGCTCCACCAACAGGTTCACTCAACCAAATCGCATTATTGACAGTATCAACGTATGTGATATAAGTGTCATGTATAACTGTCTGTGGAGACTCATTAGTGATATTTTTAAGATAATCACCAACTGCTATGTCATTAATTGTCTTATTAGAACTTGTAACAACAACATTAGTAACGAATCTATTACCAGCAGTAGAATCAGCAGTAAATACAATCTTATTGAGAGTACCACAACCACCATCTAGTGTTAAAGTACTGTTAAGTACAAGACCAGATCCAGGAATTTCAGGGTTACCAACCTGAACTGCACCAGTTACAGAGTTAACCTCAAATACTGTTAGATCAGGATTACCACAGTTAGTAACTTTAAGTGTTTGAACCTGTTGATCAAGTTGACTAACAACTCTAATAACCTCACCTACACCTGGTGCAGCAGGGTCACGATCAATGATTACATAATCAGAAACTGTAAGTTCTCCACCAAACTCAGCAAGATATACATTATCTTGTGGTCCAGTGTTGTCAAGTGCTTGCTCTGTCCATGTAGAATCAAACTGAACATTAACCTTAAAGATAGGTGTATTATCAGGATGATTATCTAATTGAGCAGTAAATGTTCCAAATGGTTGACGCTTAACCTTTAAGTAGTAAGGTGAAACTGCTGTTCTTGTTAGTTCTACAACCTGAACTATTTCAGGATGTCCACTAGCAGATACACCACTGTTGATAATAATATAATCATTTTCGCTGAAGTACTGATCACCATTAGCAAGAACAGGTTGTTGTGCTAAAGGTAGATAGAATTCATCAGTACCAGTTAATGCTGGTAGATCCTGTGGTTCAACCACTGGGCTTCCACCAAGACCAGTTTTTGCATTCTGGAAGAATGAACCACCCCAATTTCCTTGACCAGCAGTATCAACTTCATTGTATCCAGGATCAGTAATGCCTAGAACAATTACATTAAGAATATCAATATTCTTATTGAATACTGTGGAAGAAATTACTCCATCAGCATGATTATCAATAGCAGATCCTAACTGTCCTCTTTCACCAACGAATGAGAAGGAAGCGAGTCCACCACATAACCACATATCACCAAGGAACTTAGCAGATGCCTTGACTTCAAGTTGGTTATTGATAGTTGTCTGACCACCTTGACCAGCAATGTTAATCTCAGATGCATTAGTAGCAAACTGAATAGTGGAAGGACCACCAGAGTTAGAGAAGAAACTAACCTCACCTGCATTACTGAATAGATTTACACTATCGTTAGTAGTTCTTCTATATCCTAACCATGCATCACCATCAATCTTAAGTGACTTAGATCTTATTCTAGTGAATGATAAGGATTCTGAACTATCCCATGAACCACCAATATCAACCTTGGTGATTGTTTGTGCTCCATCTGATACACGAGCATCAGGAGTAACACCAATTAATGCATTGAAATGCTCGGATGCTGAACCAAGAACAAAGAACTGATCAGCTGTTCCTTCATCCATGATTCTCATGTACTGAAGGTTCTTACCAATCTCTAGTCCCTTACTATTTGCCTTATCAAGAGCACCAGCAGAGAGTACTAATTGACCAGTAAATGTAGAATCATTAACGAAATCAAATCCACCTGTTGTAATAGAGGTTCTAATTTCAGCAGTTTCTGCTCCTCCACCACCGTTAACATCTATATCACGCTCAAACTTAGCATCTTCAGTAAATCTGGAGTCACCCTTGACTACCAATGCTCTGTCTAATTCAGCGTTAGTTGTGTTAATACCAACCTTACCATCATTATTACCACGACCACCTTCTGTGATTGCTACTTCTTCAGTAGAAACACGCAGTGCTGCTGCCTCTGCATCAATCTCTGCCTTAGTATCAAGGTTAGCATTGTCTTGATAACCAACTACAAGAGCATCAGAAATTCTATTCTTCTCTCTATCGTTGTATGCAGTATGATCTAAGTAATCTGTTGTGCTGCGACCACTGATGTATGCATTACCAATTACATCTAAGTTAGCACGAGGTGTCGTTGCATTAGATACAAATCCGTTAGCATATGCATCATGTGCTGACCTTGTAACGGTGTTAATACCGAGTTTGTAGTTACCAATAGCCTCGGATTCTGTTCTCAATGCCTGAGCACCAAGTACACCTACTTCCTTCCAATCAGAGTTAGAGAACTCAATAGTTGGAACTGGTTGACCGCCTGGTGTACTGTCTACTATTCCACCTGCTCCATTCCAAAGTTCGGTAGCATTAGTAATAGGATCAAATACTTGGAACTCAACCCAGTTATTTGTAGGAACAAATGTGGATGGTAATACCGCCCAAGCACGGTTGAGAACTGGCTGATAGTAGAAGTTATTAAGTTTAATCTGAGAACCAGATGTAATACCTCTTCCTGGTAGATCCTCGTTAGCGATATCTAATCCAGTATTAGAATCTCTCCAAGTAAATCTAACAACATTACCATTAAAGTTAATGCTTAATATGTTACTTGCAGGAACTGAAGTGAAGTAGTTAGAGAAGATCCATCCAAGAGAACCAGTCTGATTGACTGATGAACCCTTAAGTAAAATATCTCCTGGTGATGGAATAACACCATCATATGTGACGAACTGCTCAGAAGCGATTCTAGTACCACCACCAGAGATCAATACATCTTGGTTAGGAGTTACATTAGATGCTACTCCACCAGCAGTATGTGTCTGCATCATGTATGGTTGACCATTGCCTCTGGCATTAAATCCAAATACAGCAGCTTGAACTCTGTTCTTACTTAACCTAATGTCTCCACTAGTTGCAGGAACAAATGAGTTTCTATCTAACTGTCCATCCTGTTCTAATAATGTTACAGGATCAACAGAACTTACATTAGAACGTATGATTAAAGCATCTTTAACCTGAGTAAAGTCTTCATCCTGTACTGATATAACAAGAGGAGATTCAATAGTATTAACTAACTTACCATCTCCACCAACAACTGTAATATTCTGGTTGAATGTTACAGGAGTATCGAAGGTAGTAACTAGACTTCCGATTACATCATCCTCATCCCCATCATCTGCCAATACAGCAGCATCTATGAATGTTTCTTCACCTGTGATAGCATTGATTCTTCTGTTACCAATGTACAAGTCACCTTGTGAGTTGATTCCAGTGTAGAATACAATACCAGCATCTTGCTTCTTAGACTGTGCATAGAAGTCTTCTTCTGGTGATAGCACAACTTCCTGTCTTGCTGGTAAACCAGTTGAATAGTTACCTGGTCCGAAACCAAGATATTCAAACGTATGGTTACCTGCTCTTGCTATGGAAGGTCTTCGTAATTCAACGTAGTATCTCTGATCTGAGAGAACTGTGCTGTTACCTGAGATAGGAATTAATCTATCTTCGGACCCAGATGTTGCATTACCAAGTTGTGCCTGAATCTTGTTAACACCAGTATATGTGTTATCAACAAATGCAGGTTGTAATACTAAATCTTCAACACCTTCTCTTGTTACAGAGTTCTTATAGTCGTTAACTGTAACTAAACCATGAGTATAGTTATCAGCAGCAGAATATGCTTGAGGTGGATCAATTAAGTTAGCATAAACATTCTTCTCTTCTGGAGTTGTACCATTGTTCTTGAACCAGAGAGGATCATTTCTGTAGTTAAGAGGATATAGTTTGCTAACTGGTTGAGAGAACTTATATTTCCTAAAGTTATTACCATTACCAGCTCCAAGAGGGAATGGTGAAATGTTACCACGTAGTGCAGTTAGATAGTAAATACCATCTTGCTGACCTGCGATACGTTTCTGTAGTGTCTCGTAACCGAAGATGTAGAATGTATCATCAATGATACCAGCATCAGCAACAGACTCAACATAGTACTCAATACCAGCATTATCCTGAACACGATCACCAGGAGTGATGGTGTAAACATTAGCACCACCCTGTGCATAGTAATACTCAGGATATCCCTTCTTGATTAAGGTCTTAAGTGGTAGTGACTTACCAAAGTCTTGATCTTCTACCATATCAGCGAAGATAGCACCTTGAGAAAATCTAGTTTGAGTGAATTCTGAGAACTCTAATTTTCCCCCGCGAATATTTTTCAGAATTACGTAATGGTCACTTCCAACTGAGTAGTACGCATGAATATTAGCGATACCAGAGGAATTACCACTCCATTCAATTCTGTTAGCAGTAATACTTTGTGTCTTATTGGTTATGAATGCACCACCTTGAGGTGATGTAATCTTAACTGTACGGAACTGCTCATTTCTAAGTCCAGGATAGTTCTGGATGTCAATAGCATGGTCATGTACTGTTATTTCAAGGTACTTAATAGATGGATCCAATGGATCTTCTACATAACGACCACCCTGAATTGTTGCCTGAATACCACTGCTAAACTTAGCAAATGCTCTGTATTCAATACCAGCACCAGTTAGATCCTTCTTATATGGATCATATGAAGCAGACTTATTAAGACTGTTGTTGGTGAAGTCATTATCAGTGTATCCAATGTACTCACCAGCTTGTACTGGGTTCTCAAATCTAGCACCAAATACTGTTCCACTAACAGGCTTAAGAAGTAGTTTCTGTGGAACTAACTTACGTGTATCGTCAGTCCTTGTCTTAAGAACAAATCCATTGATAGGATCTCTTGCATTCTCAATATACTTAGGAATAACATAACGAATCTTGTATGTTCTTTCGTCTGCTTCACGAGTATCCTTAAGACGCTCATACCACATGTCAGTGGTCTTAGGTCTATCAGCATAATCTGTCTGATGAATTCTCCAGAAGATATTATTCTTCTTAATGTCATCTACCTGACCTGTAACTTCATCCTTACACTTAACAAACCACTTACCAGATGATGTAGTATTGTCAGTGAATCCAGGATCATACTGGAATGGAATTCTACGCTTGTTGGCGAATACACTAAAGTCAAACGTTTGACCTGAAGCAAATGTAATTGGATTTACATTGTTTATAGCATCAGCATGTGTTTCATGAATTGTAAATACCTTAGCATTCTGATAACGAGCATAGAACTCAGTGTTACCATTGATTCTACCTGTTGCAATGTCAGCAACATTAGAATTATTGTTGGTAACATAACTGGTTGATACTAGAGGTAGATCACCACCTTCAACTGCTCTAAAGAATACTCTATGAGGAGTTGTAGATGCAGAAGGTACATCAAATATATTTGATATATCAGTTTCAATACCAGCATTAACTGTGTTAGTTAAGTTACACTTATATGTGTGAAGATCGTACTTATCATCAAGTACGAACTGATAGATATCAATCTCTACATTAGGATCAATACCATCTGTTTCAGATGCATAGATGTAGATACCAGCAGCAGCATTCTCTCTAGATGTTGCAAGCATCAACTTAGTCTGATCACTACCATTAAAGAATGTAGTGTTGTTATAATTTTCAGGTATTGTTGTTCTACCTGGAGCAATTACATAATATACTTGGTTGGTAGTAAATCCGTTAGGTAATCTAACAAGTCTCTTATCAACATCAGCATACTTGCCTGTAACAGAATCAAATCTTGGACGAGGAACCAATCTTACAGGAGTTCCAGTCTCAAAGTCGTGAGCATTAGATGAACCAGCACCAGTTGTATCAATAGTAAATACTGTTGCTCTCGAAGCAAGTGAAGCAGTATTAACTGTCTGCTCTTGACGAGTAACAGATCCAATACCACTGTTAATGATGGTAGTACATACTCCAATCAATGTGTCAATAGCATTTGCTGTACTTACACACTGTAGAGATCCAGGAGCAGTTGTTGTATCCTGTGTTATAGTAAGATCAGTTGTTGGTAGTGTATCTGCCCATATTCCCTTAGTATAAGCAAAGAATAGATTGGTTGTTGTGCTTGTCTGTAGAGCATTAACTGTGTTACCAGTTGTTAGTCTAGAATTAATAACACCAAGTTCAATTCTTGTATTGTCAAGAATATTCTTAACATATGTTCCTTCAGGAATGTTAGAGTAGATAGGAGTAGCACCAGCTTGTAACGCACCGTTAACATATGGTGATGCACCACTCTCATCATATTCAGTAACACTCATACCGATGATAACACCTCTTGTGTCACCTACATCTACGATAGCAGATCCAGCAGTAGTATCACAATTGAAGTAAAGAACATCAAAGTTCCTCATAGCAGCAGTTGCTATTGAACCTGTGTACTCATAAGCATCAATAGTTTCTGATTTCTCAGCATCAATGAAGTCTAAGTTGTTACCAACGAAATAAGATTCACCTGCCTGAATACTGTTGATGTTACCACCAAGTCTCAAGTCATTAACAACCGCATCTGTAATGAATGCGATGTCTCTGAAGCACTTAGAAGACTCATTGTTAAGAGTGAAGTCTCCTACGTTAATTGTAGGTAATGCAGAAGTATTACCAGCAGTAATAGACTCTGTTATAATATCATATAGTGTCTCTAGTGACTGACGAACGTTAGCACAATCCCACTCACCACTGCTTAGTGATGGTAGAGTATCTAATGTACCTGCCTTCAATGAATCACCAACGATACCAATCAATGTATCGACAGTAGCAAGGACATCAGAACAATTACC
>Ga0208277_1000539_pt1 | contig 22171 bp, 20 predicted proteins | sample ETNtaG_5_FD_185782 | JGI IMG/M metagenome (GOLD analysis project Ga0208277, IMG submission 185782) | Marine microbial and viral communities from oxygen minimum zone, Eastern Pacific Ocean - ETNP201406SV205 (SPAdes) (version 2) | ecosystem: Environmental > Aquatic > Marine > Oceanic ...
ACAAACCTTCTGAATTAAAAAAAACAGATACCGTTTTTAAAAAAGAAGAGATGTCTTTTAAACCAAAAGAGCTAATAGTGATAATAAAAATTTCTTTTATTTTTTTTATTCCAACAACGGGTGTTTTTTGAGCCAAAAAAGCAAGCTCTTTACATTTAAAAACAAGCAACATTGAAGAGGGGAGAGGCCCAAACAAATCTGAGGTTTCTTTTAATAAAAGAGATAAAGAGTCTTTGTTTATACAATCAAATATTTTTTTATAATAAAAAATTTGTTGGGATTCATCCTCCATTAAGCTTTGTGGAATGTATGCGTTGTCAAAACTGACAACAGGATCAGGTTTATCAAGAGCAGCCCTGCCAAGACTCATGGTTTTTGATAAAATTTTTGAATAATAATCAAAACCAACAACAGACTCTCCGCTTTGACTATATCCAAAAAGAGAACCAGAGCCCCTTATTTGTAAATCCTCTAAAGCAAGGCTATAACCAGACCCAAGAGAGGAATGTTTTTTTATGGATTTTAATCGAGCTTCACCATCTGCTGTTATTTTTTTGTTTTTAGGAATAAGAAGGCAAGCATATGATTGTTTGTTGCTTCGCCCTACTCTCCCGCGCAACTGATGAAGTTGAGAAAGCCCAAACATGTGAGCGTTATTAATTACAATAGTGTTTGCAGAAGAAACATCAATTCCGCTTTCAATAATGGTTGTAGAAAAAAGAATGTTTGTTGTTTTGTTTCTAAAGGCCAACATTGCAGACTTGATGCTCTTTTTATCCATTCCGCCATATAAAAAATCACAAAAAATATTAGGAAGCCTTTTTTTAAAAAACAAATACTTTTGTTTTAGACTATCAACAGAGTTATCAACAAAGTACACCTGCCCACCTCTGTTTATTTCTTTTAAAAAATAGTTTTCAACCAAAGACGTATCAAAGCCGTGAATATTTGTAATGATAGGCTGTCTTTCAACTGGAGGAGAAAGAAGAGTGCTTATGTTTCTTATGCCAGAAAGGGCGAGCTGGAGCGTTCTTGGAATAGGAGTTGCGGACATGCTTAAGTAGTTACAGCCAGGAGAAAAGTTCATTATTTTTTCTTTGTCCTTTACGCCAAAACGGTGTTCTTCATCTACAATTAATAAAGAAGCTTTAGACAAAACCTCTGGGCTTTTTATAATAGAGTGGGTTCCAATCAAAACGTCTGTTTTTTCATTTATAAAAGAAGAAATGCTGCTTTTGTTTTTTTGTGTTAGTCTTGAAATTTGATTAATTTTACACCCAAAAGACGAAAGCCTTTGACTAAAACATGAAAAGAGCTGTTGGGAAAGAAGAGTAGTTGGGGCAAGAACAATTGATTGTTTATTGTTTGTAAACGCGTGGAAAACAGCCCTTATTGCAATTTCAGTTTTACCAAAACCAACATCACCACACAACAGGCGGTGCATTGGACGCTCAGAACAAAGGTCTTTGAAAATTTCTTTCCACGCCAAGGCCTGATCAGGCGTATCTAAAAAATTAAATTCAGATAAAAAAAGATTAACCAGGCTTTGGTTTTTTTTGTAAGGGAAAACAAGAGAAGACTCCCTTTTTGCATAAGAAGAAAGTATTTCTTTTATAAAAACAGAGGCGTTGTCTACGGCTTTTTTTCTTTTTTTATCCCATGATTTTTTTTTGCTTAAAGAACCAAGCTTGCAAGCAGCAGAAAGAGGAGCATAAAAATAAATTTGACCCAAAAGATCTAAATCTAGGCTTAGTTTTCCATCTTCAAATTTCAAAGAGACAAAACCTTTTTTGTTATTAGAAGAACCCGGAACACTTCCCGTATATTGGCAAATGCCGTACTGTTCGTGAACATAAAAATCACCAACATTTAAAGCTCCAACAAGAGGAATTTTTTTAACTATGTTTTTTTCACTTTTATTAGAAAACCAGTTTGGCAAATAAAAAGTTTTTTCATATTGGAAACCACGCGACAATAAAGAAGAAGAAAAATAAATGTTTTTGTTTGGATTTTTTTTATATGAATTATAATCAATTGATTTAAAGTGTTTTTTATCTGCGCTTGTTGTTTCTTTTAAAACAGAAAGGTTTGTTATTTTAAGGGTTTTTTTAAAACATCTCATGCTAATTTTAATTTTTTTAGACATATCCCTTATTGTATAAAGCGGTTTTTTTGGGTTTGCATATACCCGTCCGGCCTCAGACTCTTTTAATACACTTCCGGTGTTCGTATCAAAATACAATGCACCGCCGCCGCCGCCCAAAAAACCCACGCGAAAAGGAAGCGAAGACCCAAAAGAAAAAACGTCAACAACACCACCCCTAAGGCTGTATTCACCTGGTTCATCAACAACATCAACCCTGCTGTAATTGTTTTGTAGTAAAAAATCCAAAAGAGGCTCTTTTGATTCTCCTCCACCCAAAACATCTAAAAAACCATCTTTTTGATTATAAAAAAGAGGCGTATCAACTGCCCCGCTATCAACAATAAAAAGATTTATTGTTTTAAAGGAAGATGAAATCAAAACAGACGCCCTTTCAAACATTTCTTCGTGATATGTTTTAGAAAAAGAGGCTTTTTCTTTTGAAACATCCGGAACAAAAACACTTTGATCTGAAAGAAAGTCAAAAGAGGAAACAACCTCATCAAAACAGCCCTGTTCGCACTCTATAAAGCATGGCTCCTTAAGAGTTTTTACTATAAGAGGAAGAGCACTCCAATCATCCAGCGTACACAGCGTTTGTTTGTTTTTTAATACTCCAGCAACAAAGTTTGTCAGGGGTTTTTTTATTTTATTTTGTTTCACGTGAAACGCTTTGTTTTTTACGAGCAATTTTAGAGCCTATTATTGTTATGTCTGTTGGCCTAATACCGTCAATTCTAGAGGCCTGTCCAAGCGTTTCGGGATTAACAGAGGACAGCCTTTCTATAGATTCCGCAGAAAGACCGGCTATGTTTTTATATGAAAAACCAAAAGGAATTAAAAAGTTTTCTAGCTTTTTGTTTTTTTCTATTCTCTCTCTTTCGTTTTCTATATAGCCAGCATATTTAATTGTTGTTTCAATTTCAAAAGAACAAAAACTATAAAAAGGTTCGTTTTTTAAAGAAGACATGTTTGCTGTTTTAAAATTAAAATCTGGGCGTTTTAAAAGATTTTTTATTTTTTCTTTTTTGTTTTTAAACACGAATGATTCATTTGTATTTAGGAGTATTTTTTTAAGTGTTTTTTTATATTTGTTATATAAAAAATCTTGTTTTTCTGTATAAAGACCAAGGCTTTGTGCCGCGGAAGCAAGCCTTGTTAAGGCGTTGTCTTGCCTTAAAAACAGCCGGTGCTCAGACCTGGAGGTAAACATTCTATATGGCTCATCAAGGTGACTAGTTACAAGGTCGTCAATCATAACCCCTATATATGAGTCTGTTCTTTTAAACAAAAAAGAGGGCTGTTTTTTTATAAACAGAGCCGCGTTAATGCCGGCAACAAGGCCCTGTGCTGCGGCTTCCTCATATCCAGATGTTCCATTTATTTGACCAGCAAGAAAAAGACCCTTTATTTTTTTTGATTCTAGAGATCCTTTCAGTTGTCTTGGTGGAATATAGTCATATTCAATAGCATAGCCCGGGCGAACAAACTGAGCCTTTTTGAGGGCTGGAATTGTTCTGAGGGCTTCTTTTTGTGTTTTTTCTGGCAAAGAGGTTGAAAAGCCATTAATATATATTTGATCAGCACCCAGCCATTCTGGTTCTAAAAAAAGATGATGCGAGGATCTTTCGTTAAAGCGAAAAACCTTGTCTTCGATACTGGGACAATACCTTGGGCCAACGCCCTTTATTTTTCCCGAAAACATAGAAGACTCTTTAATATTATTGTTAATAAGTGTGTGAGTATCTTCGTTTGTGTTTACTAAAAAACAAGTTTCGTTGGTTTTTGAGGGGTTTTTAGAAAAGATAGAAAAAAAAGAAGGGTTTTTATCACCTGGAGCCTTCTCGCACAAGTCTAGGTTTATGCTTTTTTTGCTTATGCGCGGAGGTGTTCCTGTTTTTAGTCTTCCAGAGAAAAAACCATGATCAACAAGCGACTCTGTAAGGCCGTACGATCCTCTTTCTCCCATTCTTCCCGCCCTATAGTTGTTTATACCTATGTGGATTAGTCCGTTTAAAAACGTTCCACAGGTAATTATAACGGCTCGAGAGCTAATGCTTCCATGTTTTTTAAGTTTTAGACCTTTAATTTGATTGTTTTTACATATAATTTCAGTGGCCTCGTCTTCAATTATTTTAATATACTTGTTTTTGTTTATTAAGCTGTTTATGTAAATAGGATATTTTTTTTTATCTACCTGTGCTCTTGTTGCCCAAACTGCACGACCCTTTGTTTTGTTTAATGTTTTAAATTGTATGGCGCATAAATCTGCGGCAACCCCCATTATTCCACCAAGAGCATCTATTTCTTTTACTAAATGGCTTTTTGCAAGTCCTCCAATAGCGGGGTTACACGAAAGCCGACCAACAGCCTCTTTGTCTAGGGTTATTATGGAACAACAAATTTTCATTCGGCTTAATGCCATGGCAGCTTCAACCCCTGCGTGCCCACCACCAACAATTAACACATTATTTTCCAACACAAAAACCCTTAAATATATTGTTTATAATTTCATTTTTATTATTATATCCTTGAAGCTCCTTAAACATATTAAAAGACTCTCTTAAGAACGAGGCTGCAACAGCAAGGTCATTTGTGCTTTCATATGAAACAATTGTTTTTTCAAGCAAAGAGGCCGCCTGCTCAAGAATTTTCTTTTGTCTACTATTAATTAAAAATAAATTATTATCAATAAAATTTTTTAAATAAACATCCACCTCTTCCTTTATTGTTTTATATACCGCATCAAAACCCTCGCCTGTTTTTGATGATAGGGAATATGATCCTTTTTCTTTAGAGTGTGTTTTTAAATCGCTTTTACTATTAATAAAAATTATTTTTTTGTCTTTTAATAAAACTTTAAAGTTTGCAAAACTCTTTTGCGGTGAGCGGCTATCAACAAAAAGAACAATGTCTGCCTTTTTGATTGCACGATATGTTCTAGACACACCCTTTCTTTCAACAATTTCCTTGGTTTTTCTTATTCCGGCAGTATCAATCAACTCAACGTTGATTTTATTTATTACAATTTCTACTTCTATTGTGTCTCTTGTTGTTCCTTGTTTGTTTGTTACAATAGACCTCTCTCTACCTAAAAGACTATTAAAAAGACTGGACTTACCAACGTTTGTTTTCCCAGCCAAAACAATCACAAGGCTGCTTTTTTTCTCGCTTGCTAAATACGAATAACTGATAATTTTTTTTATTGAGCTAATTGTTTTTTTTATATTCTTAATATATTCTTTTTGCGATTTAAAATCAATTTCACCTTCATTAAAATCCAGCTCATGTTCCATGTGGGTTAAAATGTTCTGAATTTCTAGGGTTGCTGCAGATGTTTTTCGAGACAAACTTCCCTTAATATTGTTGATAGAATATAGTGCATCTAAATTATTTCCAGAATCAACAGCAGACTGTATAGACTCCGCCTGCATAAGGTCTATTTTGCCGTTTATAAAAGCTCTGTATGTAAATTCTCCAGGAAAAGCCTGTCTAAACGAATGGTTTTCAATACACTCTATTATTTTTTTTACTATTACTGTGCCACCATGGGTAGAAATTTCAATCATATCTTCACCTGTATAGCTTTTTGGGCCCTTAAAAAAAACAACCATACAGTCATCAATAATCTGTTTGTTGAAATAGGCAGACCTGCGATGAAGAAAATTAGGAGAGGGAGTTTTTGTTTGGTTAAACATTTTTTTATATAACAACAAGGAGTTTAAACCCGAACAACGAACAACATTTAAGGCTGATTTACCCGGGATTGTTGCTAGAGCAACAATGTTGTCGCTGGTGTTATACACAAACTATTTTCCCTTAATTGACCTTTGTTGAAAATAATTTAAAAAATTATAGACTGTATAATATAGGTTGAGACCAGAGGGAAAGGAATTAAAAAGAATAAAGAAAAAGCCGGTCATCATATACATCATTGGTTTTGTGTTTTTGTCCATTGTAGCCATGGATAGACGCTGGGTCATAAACATTGATATTCCTAAAAGAAAAGGCAAAAAAGCCACCTGGTTTCCATAAAGAGGCACAGAAAAAGAAAGATCAAAAATAGTATCTGGCTGAGAAAGGTTGTTAATCCAACCAAAGAAAGGGGCCCCCCTAAACTCAATTGTAGATCTAAAAACAATAAACAAAGAAAAAAGCAGAGGCATCTGTATAATCATCGGAAGACAACCACCCAAAGGATTAACCCCCGTCTCCTTGTAAAGCTTTACCATTTCTTGGTTTAGTCTTTGAGAGTCTTTTTTATATTTCTCTTGAATTTTTTTCATTCGAGGCTGAATTTTTTGCATTTTTTGCGTTGACTCAAAGCTTTTTTTGGTCAGAGGGCCGGTTACAACCCGGATTAAAAAGGCAAATAAAATTAAAATAATTCCATAGTTTATCCCAAGAAGATGTAGTTTTTTTAATAGCCACAATACAGACCTGCTAAATGGCTGAATAGGCAGCCAACCAAAGTTCATTACCCTGTCTAAGTATGTTTTTGAAGACTCAATAATATCAACATCGAGAGGACCAAAAAACTGAGACACAGAAATTTTAGAAGAAGAAAAATCTAGCCCCATTGAATAAACAGGAATAACGCTTTCTTCATTAAGATTAGCAGCTGAAGCAGACAGTGTTCCGCCCAAAGCCTGATCTGATATTAGAGCATTGATAAAATATTTATTTCGTATAGCAACCCAGTCTGTTTTTCCACTATAAAAAGCTGGCTTTTCTTTTTCATCAGCGCTTTGTGGAGAAAAAGAAAGAGAGTTTATTTCTTTTTCCTGAGCAACATAGCCACTTGAGTAGGTAAGCTCTTCAAAAAGATTTTTTTCTGTCGTTTTTATTCCATCAGCCCAAACAAGAGAAACGTCTTCAGGGGCGCCCGTTAAAAGAAAATCATGTTTTATAATATATTGATTTCCATAAAAAATCATTTTTTTTCTTACAGATTGGTTATTTATCGCGTGTTCCATTATAACTACAAGAGAATCCCCCTCTTGCAAAGAAATGGTTTGTCCCTCATTAATTCTTGGGCTTACTATTTTAAAGGGAACATAAAAAAACTTTTCTTCTGAGGATTGTAAGCAGGGGCTACAGGGTGTCTCTGTTGGAATTGAAAGGCTAAGATTAATGTCTTTTGAATAATTTCCATTAACGTCATAACCACCAAGGTATTTATATTGATCGTCTTCAAAAGAATGCATTATAAAATTAAGAATAGACCCGCCGCTTAGATTCGATATTGTGGCGTTATACTTGTCTGTAACAACGAAAAATTTTTGAGTTTCAGCTGCCGCCAGGAGTTGAGGCTTTTTTGTTTCAGGCTGTAAATCAGGATATAAGGGTTTTTGTTTTACGCTTAGCGGCTCGATTTCAACAGCGGGAGCCTGAGAAACATCCTCTTGTTTTTCAGGAACGACACCAATCAACTGTAAATAAAATGGAATTGCCAGCGTTAACAACCCTATAGCAAGCCCTGTTAAAATTGTTCTTTTTGTATCGTTCATTTTATTTTTGTTTTTTGATTAAAAACTCTTGAAATAATTTAAAATGTTTTATTGGATTTTTAATTGTTTTTAATTGTTTTTTTGGTCTAATAAAAACAGCGGTTTTATTATTAAGCTGCTTAAATATAAACTGCCTTGCTCTTCTCTTAAAAAGATTCCGTTCAACCGCAGACCCAAGGCGCGCACTAAGACTAAAAACAACTCCTGTTTTTTCAGCGTCAATATATTTAAAAGAGATTTTGTTTGTTGCAAAGGAGTTTGGACTTTTAATGGCGGCAGATATATCAAAAGAGCTTAAAGAGCTTTTCAATCGCTAACCGTTAAGCGTTTTCTTCCTTTTTTCCTTCTTTTTGCCAAAACAGCCTGGCCCGCTTTTGAAGACATGCGCTTTTTAAATCCGTGTGTGTTTTTTCTTTTTCTGTTGCTAAGTCTTATTGTTGTTTTCATTTTATTAAATCCATATTCGTTGTCTATAATTTAGTCAAAAAGACCGACACTACAATAGTAGTATTTAGTTTTTACAAAAAACCTCCGTTTTAATTCCACCCCTAGGACTAAAATCTCCGTGTACTTTGATTTTTTTTGGTTTACACGCAGCCTTAAAGTCTTTTAAAATTTTATTAGTAGCCTCTTCATGAAAAATCCCCAGATTGCGAAATTTTACAATATATAGTTTTAAAGACTTTAGCTCTACAATTAGTTTATTTGGTGTATATTTTATATGAATGCAACCAAAATCAGGGAGCCCTGTGCGAGGACAAACACAATTAAACTCAGGAATAGAAACCAAAATAGAATAGTCTTCTTTAGAATTAATATTTTCTACGGTTTCTAGGTCTTTGTAGTTTGGGGTGTCAGGCATAATTATTTACAATAAAAAATAAACGAAAGCGAAAAAACAAAAAGCTTACCTTCCGCGTTGAGGCCTTCTTACTTTTTTTCTTCTTTTATGCCTTCTTTTCCACTGTAGAGAGTTTTCAGAGCTAGCATCAACCTTGCTAATTTCTAATTGTTTTTTTTGTAAATAAGACTCAACGGGCGAAACAACCACAACATTATAAGAAGCGGATCTTCCCAAAACAAGCGAAAAACAACAAATAATTAAAACGTTTTTCATAATTTATATACCCCCTGGTATTATTTTTTACATCTACGATACTAATATATAAACACTAGAATATAAAAAAAAAGAAAAAAATAATTTATTTTCTATCAAGCAAAATAAAATTAGAGCAAACAATTTCGGTGGTTTTCATTTTTTGTCCATCCTTGTTTTCCCAATTGCGTGTTTGTAGCTTACCCTCTATTGACACAAGCTGCCCTTTGCTAAGACTGTTTTGAGCAATTTCAGCGAGTTTATCCCAAATTACAATATTGTGCCACTCAACCCTGTCCACGCTCTCCCCATCTTTTTGTTTCCAAAACTCGTTGGTTGCTAAAGAAAAAGAGACAACGGGAACACCGGCAGCAGTATACCTAGCCTCTGGGTTTGCACCAAGCCGCCCAATTAATAAGACCTTGTTTAAACTATTTTTTTGCATGGAATAATTTGGCATTCTTAGCCAAAAGAATCAAGCTATTTGTGTGGAATTTTTAAAATAAAAGATGCTCCGCCATTTGGGTTATTAATTATCTTAAGTTTCCCGCCGTGGGAGTTCATTACTTTGTAGCAAATGGAAAGACCAAGACCAACACCCTCTTTTTTCTTGTGATCACCGCGAACATATCTTTTGGTTATGGTTTTAAGAAGCTCTTCAGGTAGGCCAGGACCCCTGTCTTTAACCGCAAGGTTAATATGATGTTTCCCCTGGCTGATAAAAATTTTAATTTTTTCTATTTTTTCTGCATATTTATAGGCGTTTTCCAGTAGATTTTTAATTGCAATGGCCATTTTTACCCTATCAACCTTTATAAGAGTTTCAAGAAGCTCCTCATTGTCAACAACTTCAACATCCCTTACAAAAGTAAGCTCTGAAGCCTGCTTAATCAGCATTGAAATAGTTGATGATTCAATCTTTAGGTTTGTGTATGGCGAGGACATTTGGTCCGATAAAAGAATATTGGTAATAATAGAATCTAAATACAAAATATTTTTATCAATTTTGTTTAGTTTTTCATTCGTTTCGTAAAAAATTTTTTTTGTTTTAGAAATGGTTTGTTCATCAACACCAGCTTTCTGCATATCGCCAGCAAGAAGAGCAGACCTTTCTTTTGGTTTTAAAAGGTCAATAAGAAGCCTTATTTTAGATAGCGGTGTTCGGAGCTCGTGACTAACATCAGAAAGCAAGCGCTCTTTTTGCTGCAACAAATCTTTAATTTCACCAACCATTTCATTAAAGTTTTTTGTAAGGATGGCAAGCTCATCGTTTCCTACAACTTTGATTTTTGAATCCAAATCTCCCTTTTCTAAATCAACAATCCTTTTTCGAAGCAAACTAATGGGCCTTAAAAAGCGCCTTATTAGTTGATATAAAACATATAAAGAAATAAACGCGACAACAACAAAGGGGACAAAGGTGGGAGGGGTGGTTGGCGGAACATCTAGCGTTATTAAATATTTCAAACCATCTTTTTCAACAAAAGTTGCTTGTACAATGTCTTGATTAAATTCAACCTCGCCAAACGAAACATAGTGAGCATATTTGATTTTATGATATTCAGAGTAGTCTTCTGTAGAGCTATAGCTTATATAGTTACACAGCTCAACTGGAACAGCGTGATTACTCCAAAACACAAGAGTATCATTAGAGCAATCCATATCATCGTCTGCACTAAAAATAGTACAACGCAACTGTAGGTTTTCAAGTTCGCTTTTAGCATACTTAAGGTTTGGAGGCGATCCCCAGGAATCAACCATTTTATTATATAAATAGGCGTCATGAGCATCTAAAATATCATCTCTTCCCGTATATCGCCAATCTGTAAAAAAATATGTGACTAGAACCAAAGTAAAAGCAGCAAAGACAAATAAAATACCAATTCTGCCATATAGAGTTGTAAACCACCACTGGGCTGTCTGTTGAAACCAAGCCTTAAATGGAAGAAGTATTTTTTTCACTTATCTTTTTGTATTGCAATAAATTTATATCCAACCCCATGGATAGTTTTAATAAACCTGGTCCTTGCAGGGGTTTCTCCCAGCTTGTTTCTTAATCTGCTCACAAGAACATCAACAGATCTATCATATGTTTGCCACGTAATACCACGAAGATTTTCTACTAAAAACTCTCTGTCTAGCACCTTGTTGCTGTTGTTTGCAAACAATAAAAGAGCCTCAAACTCAGAAGTAGACAAGGCCACTGTATGACCATCCAAAACAACCTCTTCTTTTAGCTTGTTGATTTCTAGATTATCAAAAGATAAAATATCTACCAGTTCGTTTTGTGAATATACTCGCCTTAAAATAGATTGGATTCTTGCAAGAAGTTCCCTGGGCTCAAAAGGCTTGGCAAGATAATCATCTGCGCCAAGTTCTAAACCAACAACCTTATCCGAAACCTCTCCCTTTGCTGTTAACATAATAACAGGCAAATCCATAGTTTCTCTTATTTTTCTTAAAACCTGGAAACCATCCATCTCAGGCATCATAATATCAAGCAAAACCATATCGGGGGTTTGTTTGCTTAGCGCATCAATCGCCTTAAGGGGATTGTGAAATATTAAGGTTTTATATTTGTGTTCAGATAAAAATTCATCTAATAGTTCTGTTAGCTCTTGATCATCATCAATAATTAATATTGTTGTCATTGTTTAAAGCTCCTTATTACTGAAGTTCAGATTTTATTTTGTTTACCAAGTCAGATGTTTGTTTGTCATTGTTTATTTTTTCTTCTATGGTTTTGCATGCATGTATAATTGTTGCATGGTCTCTTTTTCCAAAATGGTTTCCAATGTGTACAAGAGAATTGTTTGTAAGCTCTCTGCATAAAAACATTGCAATATGTCGAGCAAAGACAAGGTCTACTTGTCGGCTTTTGCTATAAAGCTTTGCCTCGCTTACCTCTGTTGCCAGTGAAACCTTTTTACATATTTCTTTCATTGATATTTTTTTAAAAGCCTTATCCCCCAAAATATCTTGAATAACAGTTTTAGATAGGTTTTTTGTAATGTCTGTATTTGTTAATGACGAAAGAGCTAATATTTTTACCATTGCACCCTCCATCATTCGAATATCATCTGTAAAGGATGCAGCAAGAAATTCTGTTACATCGTACGGTATTTCTAGTTTTTCGTTTTCAGCTTTTTTCATTAAGATTGCAATTCTTGTTTCTAGATCAGGAGGCTGGATATCAACAATAAGGCCTGATTGAAAACGAGAAACAAGACGATCTTTTAGGTTTGTCAATTCATTTGGATGCCTGTCGGTTGTCAATACAATTTGCTTGCCTTGTTGAAACAAATCATTAAATAAATGAAAAAATTGTTCTTGTGTTTGCTCTTTGCTTTGGAAAAACTGCACATCATCTAAAATTAAAATATCTACATTTCTATAATATTGCGTAAACTTTGTTGAGCTATTGTTTTGAATAGATTTAATAAAGTCTAACATAAACTTTTCGCTTGTCACATAAATAACTCTCATTTTAGGTTGCGTTTTTAAAATATGATTACCAATTGCCTGAATTAAATGTGTTTTTCCAAGACCTGGATTACTATAAATAACCAAAGGATTAAAAGGGGTTTGTCCCGGCCCATCAGCAACAGAGCTTGCCGCAGCCTTTGCAAATTGATTTCCCTTGCCTTCAATAAAGTTAGAAAAAGTATATCTGCTGTTTAATTGTGAGGCACGATGAAACTTTTTAGGAATAAGAGAATCAACTTTGTTGATTTTTTCTTGATTATCTTCTTCTGGCTGTATTAAAACACTATAATTAATTTTTAAAGATGAGCCAAAAAACTTCTGAATTGCGCTATCGATAGTTTCGCTGTATTTAGACTCTAGCCACTCATAGTGAAAACGATTAGGAACTTGAAGCGTTATTTCATCTCCAGTACACCCTACCATGCTCACAGAATTAAACCATGTTTCAAACGCTTGTTCTGATATAGTACTACCAATGTGGTTTAAACATTGATTCCAGAGCTTATTATTGTCGCCAGTTATTTTCATAGGTTATTCACAAGTTATAAACATTAGTTGTAAACTAAGTTAATTTAAAATAATTTAAATAGAAATTTCTAGTTAATAATTTATGAAAACAAACAAATTATATTTACTATGGATTGTTTTGGTCTTTTTGTGGAACTTTGGCTTTCCTGAAGCAAAGCCTATGTGGGATGTTTTTGTTGCTGTATTACTATCGTTAATTATAAAGACCTTAGAAAAATAGACCAATGAAGCTGTTTTTTATTTTAACAATTGGGTGTATATACTTTCTTTTTATACGTGGGTGGAAAAAAAAGCCACAAGATTTTTATAGAAAAAACAAGCTGTTTGTATGGGGGCATAGAGGCTCTCCCTTAAAGAAAACAGAAAACACGCTTCCATCGTTTCAAAAAGCAATAAAACAAGGGGTGGACGGCATAGAGCTTGATGTCCGCTGTACAAAAGACAGGCGCGCGGTGGTTTTTCATGATCAAGACCTGTATCGTTTGGCTGGAAAAAAGGAAAAAATTAAAGAAATGAACTATGAAGAGCTAAAAACAATTGCTTTTCATGACAACACAACCATTCCCCTACTAGATGATGTTGTAGATATTGTTCATCAGATTAAAGCCGTAAATATAGAGATTAAATCCGACTCGCTTTTTAGCGGATATTCAACAGTCAAACCAGTAATTGAATTTATAAAGAAAAACAATCTGTATAAAAAATGTGTTGTTTCGTGTTTTAATCCTCTTGTTTTAATAAAACTTAAAATAAAAAATCCGAGGGTTATAATAGGATATTTATATAATAAAAACGTACCTCTTCATGTCTGGCATAATATATTTTGGATGAGGAGGGTCCAGCCAGATAGTCTGCATATTCATTATAGCCTTATTGACAGCCTGCCAGTGAGGTGGGCGCAAAAACAAAACTTAAAAATAAGCTCTTATACAGTTAATGATAAGGCCGTTTATCAAAACATTAAAACATTAAAGCTTGATGGTATATTTAGTGATAACATTGAATACTTAAAATAGAGTAAATTATTATTATTGACAATGAATAGCGACCAACAAATGTTTGAACATATTCAAGAATTAAAAGAAAAGCATAACGCTGTGATTTTGGCCCACTATTATCAAGAACCAGAAATACAGGACATGGCAGATTTTGTGGGAGACAGCCTGGAGTTATCACGCAAGGCTGCTGGTACGAGCGCTGATGTGATTTTGTTTTGTGGCGTACATTTTATGGCTGAAACTGCAAAAATTATTAATCCTTCAAAAAAGGTTATTTTACCCGATATGGACGCAGGCTGCTCATTATCAGATAGTGCACCACCAGATCAATTTAGAGAGTGGTTAAAACAATTTCCCAATCATGTTGTGATATCATATATTAATTGTTCTGCAGACGTTAAGGCCATGTCTGATATTATATGCACATCAGCGAATGCAAAAAAAGTTATTGAATCAGTACCAAAGGATAAAAAAATTGTTTTTGCACCCGACCGATTATTGGGTCAATACATGGTAAAAGAAACGGGCCGGGAGATGGTCTTATGGAACGGCACTTGTCAAGTACACGAAATTTTTTCTGAAAAGGCGCTGGTAACTCTCAAAGCAAAAAACCCACACGCGTCTGTTTTGGCTCATCCTGAATGCGATGAAAACATTTTAATGCATGCAAATTTTATTGGTTCTACAAGTGCTATTATAAAGTATGTACAAAATGCTGATGAACAAGCGCATATTATTGTTACAGAGCCGGGAGTTATTCATCAAATGCAAAAAAACAATCCAGAAAAAACATTTATTCCCCTTCCAAGCAACACTGGGTGCGCATGCAATGAGTGTCCTCACATGAGGCTAAATACAATAGAAAAAATTAGAGATTCTTTAGAGCACCTAAAACATGAAATTACGCTTGATGAAGACATAAGAATTAAAGCACTGAAACCCCTAAATAAAATGTTGGAAATTGTATGACACGATTTAAGCAACAGACAGATTTGCCGCCTGAAATTGTTAAAAAAAAACTAAATGAGTTTTTTGCTGAAGATTGTATTGAAAGCGACATTACTACCAGTTCAACTCAAAAAAAAGGCCATGTTGTTAAGGCTGTTTTTGTAGCAAAAGAACCACTTGTGTTTGCTGGTAAGGAGATTATTAATCAAGGATTTTCAGACTGCACGGTTCATAAAATTGTAAATGATGGAGAAAGCTTGAATAAAGGGGGTGTAATTTCAATAATCAGTGGTAATATTGATATAATATTAAAAAAAGAACGAGTTGTTTTAAATATAATTCAACGTTTAAGTGGTATAGCAAGCACTACGTTTAAATTATCACAAATTACTAAAAAATATAATATTGAATTATTGGATACGAGAAAAACAACACCAGGCTTGCGGATGTTTGAAAAGTTTGCGGTTGCAACAGGAGGAGGGGTTAATCACCGGTTTAGTCTTAAAGATGCGGTGATGATTAAAGATAATCATCTAATTGGTCACCCCAATATTTTAACAGTGACCAAAAGAGCCAAGGCCTTAAATCCCAACAAGGATGTTCAGATTGAGGTTGATACAAACGATCAACTAGATATTGCGCTTACATCGGAAGCAACCTCCCTTTTATTAGACAACTTTAAACCAGAGGTGCTACCAGGCGTATTAGAAAAAATTAGAAACCACCCCAAGGGAGCCAATATGTATGTTGAGTTGTCTGGTGGTATTACAGCTGATACACTTCAAGATTTTTGTATCAAAGGAGTTAGTGGAATATCAATGGGCGCTCTTACACATAATATTAAAAGTAAAGACATCAGCCTTGATATAAAATGAAACAGAAAAAAACAGACATTTTAATTATTGGCATTGGTTTGGCTGGTATGACAGCCGCAATTACTGCAGCAAAAAGTGGAAAACAAATTACACTGATAACCAAAACAAACTCATTGCAGTCTGGTAATACGCCGTGGGCACAGGGAGGAATTGTATATAAAGGGCTTAATGATTCCCCTCAAAAATTAAAACAAGATATTTTAAATGCTGGATCTGGGCATTGTTGGGAAGAAGCGGTGGACCATTTATGTGAGCAGGGTCCAGGTCTTGTAAAAAAAATATTAATAGACAGTCTAAATACTAAGTTTGATAGATTTAATAATAAGCTGAAGCGCGTTGCAGAAGGCGCACACAGCGATTCACGGGTTATTTATAATCAAGACAAAACCGGGCTAAGCATACACCAGTCAGCTTTGAAATACTTACAAAAGCTAGACAATGTAGAGATTTTAACAAATCATACAGCTATTGACTTATTAACATTTTCTCATCACTCAACTGCCTCAACTGATATTTATAAAAAACCAGCATGTTTTGGAGCAATGGTTTTAAACAACAGGAACAATGTAATGCCTATTTTATCTTCAAAAACAATTTTAGCTACTGGTGGCCTTGGTCAATTGTTTATGCACACCACAAACCCAAAGGAGGCTACGGGAGATGGTATTGCAATGGCATGGCGTGCTGGTGCTCGCTGTTTTAACTTACACTATATTCAGTTTCACCCAACCGCGCTTTACCATCCAAGCGGTAGATTTTTAATATCAGAAGCTCTGAGAGGCGAGGGTGGCAAGTTAGTTAATGCAAACAGCGAAGAGTTTATGCAAAACTATCACAAACTTGGAGACTTAGCACCTCGCGACGTTGTTTCTCGTGCAATTCATACCGAAATGATTAAAAATGAAAACGATTGTATGTTTTTGGATATATCACATAGAAAGAGTGACTGGATTCAAAACAGATTTCCAACAATTTATGAACATTGTTTGTTAAAAGGGGTAGATATAACGAAACAGCCCATTCCAGTTGTTCCTGCAGCTCATTACAGCTGTGGAGGAGTAGGTGTAAATTTAGTAGGAAAAACATCACTAAAGCGATTATACGCAGTTGGAGAAATAGCTTGTAGCGGTCTTCATGGAGCTAATCGCTTAGCCAGCACATCCCTTTTAGAGTGTATAGTCTGGGGACATTATGCTGGAAAAGATGCTATAGAAAACAAAGATGATGGAGATTATTTTCCACCAATGGATGAGTGGAAACAAGGAAAAGGACAGGTTGACCCGTCTCGTATTGCTCAAGAGTGGCAAACAATTAAAAGCACCATGTGGAACCTGGGGGGATTAATTAGATCTCAGGAAAAACTACATTCTGCTATGCATATTTTACGTAACTTGCAATCGGACGTAGAAAAATTTTATCAAACAAGCCAACTGGAAAAAAATATTATTTCTCTTAGAAACGGAGCACAAACAGCGCTGGCTATCATTGCCTCTAGCTTAGAGGCTAGAGAAAGCAAAGGCACTCACTATGTATCAGATAATCAGTAAATAAAATTATCAATTAATCGTACTTCTTTAAAAAATACAGCTGTGCTTACCAGGGTTTTTTTCTTATGAATTTTACTTATTTCATCTAACGTTTCAATGTCTGCAATAGAAATATAGTCTAATTTAAAAGCAGCAATAGATTCTATAGACTTAACAAATTCATTTTTTAATAGTTGGCTGTTTTGTTCACCACCATCTAATAGTCTTTTAATTAACATAAGGCTTTGAAAAATTTTACTAGCTTCCTTTTGTTCTTTAACTGACAAGTATGCATTGCGAGAGCTGTGTGCAAGACCATGCTTGTTGCGTATTGTTTTTCCAGATATCAAGGTAATAGAACTTTTATTGTGTTTAATCATTTGTTTTATAATAATAAGTTGCTGAGCATCTTTTTCGCCAAAAACAACATGCGTTGGATTTACAATATTAAATAGTTTATAAACAACCATTGTAACACCTTTAAAAAAATGTGGACGAGTAATTCCTTCTAGTTTATTTGACAGAGGAGTTTCATAAAAGTAATCATCGCTTTTTTTATTATAAATTTCATTTTCAGATGGTATGAAAACCGCATCAACCAACTCCTCTTTTAAGATCTCAATATCCTTGTCAAGCATAGAGGGGTATGAGCTTAAGTCTTCACTTTCAGAGAACTGAGTTGGATTTATAAAAATTGAAACAATAGTATAATCACAATTTTTTTTTGCTATTTTTACAAGAGAAAGATGGCCTTGATGTAGTGCACCCATGGTAGGAACAAAACCAACAGAGCCGAGAGCAGATTTTCTCCAGTTTATACATTCTTCAATAGAATATAATATTTTCATGCTATTTAGTTTCTATGTCTGCTTTATATTTTTTAATAAGGCTTAATACACTGGTATACATGTTGTCATATTGCATTGCATGCTTTGGGGGCTTTGAAGCGCTATATCCCAAAACATCATGAAAGACTTGTATTTGACCATCACAGTTTTTTCCAGAACCAATACCAATTGTTGGAATGTCGATTTCTTGAGTAATTTTTTCAGCCAGAGCATTAGGAATACACTCTAAAACAACGCCAAAAGCTCCAGCCTTTTGCAGGGCCACAGAATCTTTGATAATTTTTTGTGCATCTTTTTGAGTTTTCCCCTGTATTTTATACCCAGAAAGCTGGTGATATGATTGGGGTGTTAGGCCAACATGCCCCAACACAGGAATGCCATTGTCAACTAGTGCGCCCACATGCTTAGCAACATGTGTACCCCCTTCAATTTTAACTGCTGAAGCTCTTCCTTTTTTAATAAACAAACCGGCATTTTTTAGCATTTCTTCTATAGAGGGCTGATAAGACAAAAAAGGCATGTCTGCAACAACGAGAGAATGTTTTGCGCCTCTAGTAACAGAGCGAACAATTAAAAGCATTTCTTCCATTGAAACAGGAATAGTGGTGTCATACCCATAAACCATCATAGAGGCGCTATCCCCAACAAGAATTAGTGGAATTTGTGCTTCATCAACAATTTGCGCAGAAGTGTAATCATAGGCCGTTATAGCAGGAAAAGGTTTTTTAGAAAACTTTAAATCTTTAATATGCTGGATAGTAAATTTAATCAATCTATAATATTGTTTTGTTCATTTAGTCTAATAATTTTTGGTTTATGATTATTCAAATCATCATAATCAATAGAACAATAAGATAAAATAATAACCCTGTCTCCCCTATTAACAAGATGAGCGGCAGCACCATTAATACAAATACTTTTAGAGCCAGGAGAGTCTGGAATCACATATGTTTCTAATCGCGCCCCATTTGTTATATCTAAAACATGCACCTTTTCATAGTCTTTAATATTGGCGGCTTTCATTAAATCAGAATCTATTGCAATAGACCCCTCGTAGTCTAGGTTTGCATCTGTAACCTTTGCACGGTGAATTTTTGATTTTAATAATTTGATTTGCATAATTTTGATAAATTGAAATATTATATATTTATAATTTACTACAAAAATAAAATTATATTGAAAAAATAGTTATTAAATTTGGATATTTTTAATTAATTTTTTGTGAACTTAGGAGCACCTAATTTCAAAGAAACTATGAACAAAAGCTTCTTATATTTATTTATTTTATTTTTTGCATATCAATGTGCATCACCATCTGCTTCTTCAGAAAAACCAAAAAATTCATTACAAAACAAGGACAAAACAGAATACTTAGAAGACCTCACCGGGGGCAATAACTATATACAGGAATCAGTTGATTTAGATTTAAATAAAGAAAATATTTTTATTACAGAGATTCAATCTGAATTACATACCAACAAATCAGAAATTCAAAATCTGAGATCAGTTATTAAATCATTAACTAAACAGCTTGAAAATCAACAAGCAATGACGGGCGCGGAGCTTTGGAATTCTTCGATTGGTATTTATAACCAAGAGGTAATCATGCAAAGCGGAACGATTTATTATGGTAATATTATTTATCAAGATCAGGATTTTGTAACGCTTGAAACATTAATTGGAAAATTAAACATTGATAGAGGCCAAATTGTTAGAGTTATATCACACCAAATTCCCGAAGAAGAAGAATCTGTTGGTTTTCCAGATATTGAAATGAACCAAGGTGCAATGAGCGTTGAAGATGGCACATTATTATATAATAAGCCAGCCGAAGTTATTTTACTGGGAAACATTACATCGTATAATGATGAAAATGGCGATACTAAATTATCAGGTAATGTAAAAAACATTGGTGGCAAGAGAGCTGATTTTGTCAAACTAAACATTACTTTATATAGGGACTGGTCTAAAAAACTAGACCCAAAAACATTTTCAGTTTTTGTTAATGGCGAAACACATTATCTAAACCCACAAGACAGCACCATGGTTTCGCTAAATAGTTTAAGTCCAAAATCACAAGCCTCATTTGAGCTGTATGTTCCACAAAATTTTGGAACAGTAATGAGCTGGACCTATAATATTGACTATGAAGAATATGAATAATCAATTTGATTAAAAAATATTTCAATGACTAATAAAACATTCAAATATTTTTTATATGCTCTTTTTATTTTTTCTTTTACATCTTCAGCCTTAACTAATACTCGGGTTTCTTTTTCAAGACCCGGAACTTTAATTAGAATGCCTTCTTATTATAGTGATAAGACTATTAATGAATATTCCATCGGCCTATCAAATGAAATTATTAACACCAACACATATAACCGATCGCAGTCTATATATGTTCACGGGACGTCTTCTTCGGGTATGCAATATGGGGTTGTATATACCACGCATGCAAAAATTAACAGCCTTGACAACTCTCCTCCCTCAGAAATTTCATTTCATTTCAATAATAGATTTTATGAAACAGAAAACATGTATATCGAGGCGGGTATTAATGATATTTTATTTACATCAGCATCAGAACATGAACTATCTTTGTTTGTTAGTTTGATTAACAAGGGGATCCCTCTAGGTTTAAAAAAACTTTATTTTTTAGAAAGCGGCATGGGCTTTGGATCAGGTAAAATTAATAATGACTCCCATAATTATAACGATGAAATATCGCACAAAGCACGATTTTTTGTTGGTTTAAATTTTAAAACACCCCTTTTAAGGGATAGGGGGGGCGTTGATTTTATGCTAGATTTTGATGGTCAGGGCACACACCTGGGAACAAAAATTCCTGTTAATAAAAAGCTAGATATAAAATTTGCTCTAACAAACTTTCAAAACATGAGCGATTTTAACAAATATAATGATCCTGCTACAGAATCAATTTTTTCAGATAGCCCGGGAATTGCGCTAGGCTTAAACTATCTCATTCCATCTAAAACAGATACTCAAGCTAAGTTAAATGCAGTTGACATAGAATTTGAAACAGCTGATGAGGAGTGTGTTATAACACAAACAAAAGAAATGAGTAGCGCCCCTCTATCTTTAGATGCACAGTGTAAAGATAAAACATTAAAGCAGTTTGTGAAGGACATTAATAATCATTTTACAGCGCTAAATGATTCTATTAAGGTGATAGAACAAGAAATCGAAGTACATAAAACACAGTTTTTAGAAAATAATTACCAAATAAATATGTTGCAAGATTCTATCAATATGCAATATCTTAAACATCGCATTTCTGAGTCAGAGTTGAATGTTGCGATGAAGCATTTGTCAAAATCGTTGCAATATTTTTATTTAGAAGATTATTTTTTAGCTTTAAATGAGGTGGAAGAAGTGATTGTGCGATTTCCAATGTTGGCAATTGCATATGCAAGAAAAGGAACAATTTATTATCAAATGGGAGATTTTCAAAACGCAACATTAAATTGGAATCTTGCATTGAAACATGACCCAGAGTATGTAGAGGTACAAAACATGTTGTTAAATATTAAAAGAGAAATAGAACAGAATAATTAAACAGGAGATTTATGGATATTGCATCACTAATTGGTCTAGTATTGGGTATTGTTTTAGTTGTTGGTGCTATGATTCAACAGGCGGGAGATGTTGCAAGCCTAGCAGCGTTTGTGAGTTATGGTAGTCTGATGATTGTGTTGGGTGGCACAATTGCAGCCACAGCGATTGGATTTCGAGTAAATGAAATTTTACGAGTATTTACATTGGTTAAATTTGTCGTTACAAAACCAAAGTTTGTTTTATATGAGCTCGTGCAAGATTTAATTGATGCAGCAGAGGCATATAGAAAGGGTCCATCAGAATTAGAAAAGTTTATAGAAAATGTAAAAAATCCATTTATTATAGATGGGCTGACATTTATTGTAAACGGAATTAAATACGATGATTTGAAAGCAATTTTACATCAGAGAGAGAAGTTTAGATTTAATAGAGAAAACCACGAATCAGATTTGATGTTAACACTCGGAACTTTTTCTCCAGCGTTTGGAATGATTGGAACTTTAATTGGTCTGGTTTTTATGCTAAACAGTATGGATGGTGGCGCAGACAGCGCATCTAGCATTGGGCCAGCCATGGGTGTCGCATTAGTAACAACTTTTTATGGTTCTCTTTTTTCGAGCTTAATATTCAATCC
>Ga0208277_1000540_pt1 | contig 22134 bp, 20 predicted proteins | sample ETNtaG_5_FD_185782 | JGI IMG/M metagenome (GOLD analysis project Ga0208277, IMG submission 185782) | Marine microbial and viral communities from oxygen minimum zone, Eastern Pacific Ocean - ETNP201406SV205 (SPAdes) (version 2) | ecosystem: Environmental > Aquatic > Marine > Oceanic ...
ATACGCCTAGTTTTAAAAGTTGCTCTGAACAGCCTATACTTAAAGAGCGAGGACAAAGGGAGGTATTCTGTGGGCTTACAGGAATAATTTGGCTCCATAGAAAAATTCAAGATGCCTTCTTTTTAGTCGTCGGGTCTCGAACATGTGCCCATCTTCTGCAATCAGCAGCTGGTGTGATGATTTTTGCTGAACCAAGGTTTGGGACTGCAATCCTAGAAGAAAAGGATTTAGCTGGAATGGCTGATGCGCATGAAGAGCTTGACCGAGAAGTTGACGTATTATTATCTAGGAGATCAGATATAAGACAGCTATTTCTAGTAGGCTCTTGTCCATCAGAGGTCATAAAGCTAGATCTCTCTAGGGCAGCTGAGAGGTTAACTAAGAAATATGCTCCTAAGGTAAGGGTCTTAAATTACTCGGGTTCTGGGATTGAGACAACTTTTACCCAGGGAGAGGATGCTTGCTTGGCATCTATGGTTCCAGTGCTAGATTCAACAGATGAAGATCAATTGTTATTAGTTGGTTCTTTGCCAGATGTTGTTGAAGACCAATTTCTTAAAACATTCGAACTTTTTGGACTTAAGAATGTAAAAACATTGCCGGCCCGATCCAAGAATTTAGAACCTAAAATTGGTAAGGGTACGAAATTTATTCTCGCTCAGCCATTTTTAGGGGATACAGTCGAAGAGTTATCAAAAAAAGGTGCTGAGCAAATTTTAGCTCCATTTCCTTTTGGTGCTGTTGGTACCACTGCTTGGCTTAAGGCAGTGGCAGAGGAGTTCAACGTTCGTGAAGATATTTTTGAAAGTGTGATAGCGGCGCCTAGAGCTAGGGCGGAAAAAGCTATTGAAATAGCAAGAAAGCATCTTGAAGGAAAATCGATCTTTTTCTTTCCTGATAGCCAGTTGGAAATCCCATTGGCTCGTTTTTTAACTCAAGAATGTGGCATGAAAGCAATTGAAATCGGGAGTCCTTACATTCATAAAGGAATTGTTGGCCCGGATTTGGATATGCTTGAAATTGGACCTACTCTGTCCGAAGGTCAAGATGTAGACAAACAATTAGATCGATGTCGTGAATCTAACCCTGATTTAACTGTGTGTGGCTTAGGATTGGCCAATCCTTTGGAGAAAGAAGGTCTTACAACTAAATGGGCGATAGAGTTAGTGTTTTCACCGATACACGGCTATGACCAAGCAGGAGATCTAGCGGGACTTTTTTCTAGGCCCATTAGGCGAGGAGAGGCCTTAAAGTTTTGAAGCTTACTGTATGGACATATGAAGGACCGCCTCACGTTGGAGCTATGAGAGTGGCGACGGCTATGAAAGGCTTGCATTATATTTTACATGCTCCACAGGGTGATACCTATGCTGATCTGTTGTTTACAATGATTGAGAGACGTGGAGAGAGGCCTCCTGTCACTTATACTACATTTCAGGCCCGAGATTTGGGCGAGGATACGGCTAATCTCTTTAAATCAGCTTGTCAGGAGGCAGTTGAAAGATTTAAGCCTGAGGCTATTATAGTAGGAGCATCCTGTACCGCAGAGCTTATTCAGGATGACCCTGGGGGTTTGGCTGAAGCACTTGGTGTGGATATTCCTGTCATTCCACTGGAACTACCTTCTTACCAAAGAAAAGAGAATTTTGGAGCTGATGAGACTTTTTATCAGATAGTAAAAAAATTGGCCAAAAAGTCAGAAAAACTATCAGAACCAAGTTGCAATATTCTAGGACCTACAAGTTTGGGCTTTAGGCATCGGGACGATGTAAAGGAAGTATCTGAAATTTTAAACCGCTTAGGTATTAAGGTAAATGTTGTAGCTCCATTAGGAGCAACTCCTTCTGATATTCAGAAATTAGGAGACGCTCATTTTAATGTTCTATTGTATCCGGAGTCAGGGGAAAGTGCCGCAAGGTGGCTAGAACAGGAATTTGAGCAGCCTTATACCAAAACTGTTCCTATAGGCGTAGGCGCGACCAAAAGTTTCATTAGTGAAGTAAAGGAAATTATAGGATCTAATGAAACTAATGTTGGAGATGAGAATTTAAGGTTTGATTGGTGGTCAAAATCCGTTGATTCAACTTATTTTACAGGCAAAAGAGTTTTTATATTTGGGGACGCAACTCACGTTAAATGTGCAGCCCAAATTGCAAAAGATGAAATGGCTTTCGAAGTTGTTGGTATGGGTTGCTACAATAGAGAGTTTGCTAGATCAGTTAGAGCGCTAGGTCGTGATTTAGATATTCCTGTTCTTATTTCCGATGATTATTTGGAAGTTGAAAAACTAATAGAAGAACTTCAGCCCGAACTTATTTTAGGTACACAGATGGAGCGGCATATAGGAAAAAGATTAGGTATACCTTGCGCAGTCATTTCTGCACCATTTCATGTTCAGGATCATCCCGCTAGATATAGCCCCCAGATGGGTTGGGAAGGAAGTAATGTAATATTTGATACATGGGTTCATCCTTTAGTTATGGGCTTAGAGGAACATTTGCTACATATGTTTAGAGAGGATTTTGAATTTAATGACCAAGCCGGCCCTAGCCATTTAAGTTCCCATGGAAATGTAAAATCAGAAAATGAATCTGATATTTCTAATGGAGAAAGCAAAATTAATGAAAGTGAAGGAGAAGTTGCCTGGTTAAATGATGCTGAGGCTGAATTAAAAAAGATACCTTTTTTCGTTCGAGGAAAGGCACGCAGAAATACAGAAAAATTTGCTTTGGAAAAAGGCTTAACCCAAATTTCCTCTGAAACATTATATGAGGCTAAGGCACATTATGCTCGATAGTTTAGTACAAAAAAGCATTATCAATGAGAATTACAATTTCGTAATTATTACACTAGATTCTCATGCTGCTGGCCCTGCAAAAAGAATATTACCAAATTTAAAAGATGAATTTCCTAATTTATCAATAAAAATACATGCTGCAGCGGATTGGGCTGAAAATCCCAAATTGCTTGAGAAAGCAAAAAATGATGTGGCATCAGCAAATATGTTAATAGTGAACCTGCTGTTTTTAGAAGAGCATATAAACGCTATATTACCATCTTTGATGGATCGAAAAAGCTCATGTGATGCCATAGTCGGGTGTGTAGCATCCAGGGAAGTAGTCCAGTTAACCCAGCTTGGAAATTTAGATATGGCCAAACCTTCGACGGGAGTAATGGGCTTACTAAAGAAATTGAGAGGAAACAATAATAATAAAGCTTCAGGCGGTGAGAAGCAAATGGCACTATTAAGACGGTTGCCAAAAATTCTGAAATTTCTACCTGGTAAAGCTCAAGATTTGAGAGCATATTTTCTGACTATGCAATATTGGCTTGGCGGATCTGATGAAAATATGGAGTCAATGGTTCGTTTCTTAATAAATAAATATGGGAAGATAGAAAGCGAGAGTTTGGTAGAGGCCTCAGAACCCGTTCAATATGCTGATACGGGACTCTACCATCCTGAATTGAAGGAAAGAATAACAACAGATTTAAAAATGTTACCTAGGCCCCAAGAAGTGAAAGGCGTTGTAGGTCTATTACTAATGAGATCCTACATTTTATCTGGAGATACAAAGCATTATGATGCAGTTATCAGAGCTTTGGAAGAAAAAGGTTTTTTTGTAATTCCGGCCTTTGCTGCAGGTCTTGATGGGAGACCCGCTATAGAATCATACTTTATTGAGAAGGATATTACTCAAATAGATTGTTTGCTTTCTTTGACGGGATTTTCTCTTGTGGGTGGTCCTGCCTATAATGATAGCAGTGCTGCTGAAGATGTACTTAGAAAATTAGATGTCAATTATATAGCTGCCCACGCATTAGAGTTTCAAAGTATAGAGCAGTGGAAATCAAATGAAGGTGGATTGGGTCCAGTTGAAACCACAATGTTAGTTGCCCTTCCTGAAATAGACGGAGCTACTAGTCCTTATGTTTTTGGAGGGCGAGCAGGAGTTGAAAATGGAAATGAAAATAGAGAAATGGTTCCGTGCTTCGAAAGGATCAATCGTTTAGCTGACAAAGTTTCAAAAGTTATAAAATTGAAGCGGGAAGAAAGAAAAGACAAGAAAATCGCAGTGGTCATTTATGGATTTCCCCCAAATTCTGGTGCAATTGGCACGGCCGCTCATCTCAGTGTTTTTGAGAGCCTTTATAATACCTTAGATAAAATGGGCGATGCAGGATATACAATTAATAAACCCAATAGCGTTGATGACCTTAGGAATATAATCCTTGAAGGAAATTCAAAAAAGTATGGACAGGAAGCAAATGTTTTTTGCAAGGTTTCTGCTGAAGACATAATTTCAAATGAAAAATATCTGGATGAGATAGAAAGTGTTTGGGGTCCTGCTCCTGGAAAACATCAGGCAGATGGGTCGGGAGTATATATTTTAGGTCAAGAGTTCGGCAATGTTTTTGTAGGCGTTCAGCCTACTTTTGGATATGAAGGCGACCCTATGCGCTTGCTATTTGATAAGGGTTTTGCTCCCACGCATGCCTTTTCAAGCTTTTATAGATGGATAAGAGAAATTTATAAGGCTGACGCTGTTTTACACTTTGGCATGCATGGTGCGCTGGAATTTATGCCTGGGAAAAAAGCAGGAATGGATGAAAACTGTTGGCCCGATAGATTAATTGGAGATTTGCCAAATATCTACTTGTATGCTGCAAACAATCCTTCCGAAGGATCTTTGGCAAAAAGACGATCAGGTGCGGTAATTATAACTCACTTAACACCAGCTTTATCTCAATCAGGTCTCTACAAAGGTCTTCTTGAATTAAAAGAAAGCCTTAATAGGTGGAGGGCAGGGGAGTATAATGAAAGTGATAAGGAAGAGTTGGAAACGCTAATTAGGGATCAGTCTGAAGCCGTAAATATCAATAGCTCTGGTACATTTGATGATATTTGGAAAATTCTGCTAGAGACAGAGGAGGCCCTAATCCCGGATGGACTTCATATAATTGGAAAAAATCTATCAAAGGATAAACAGAAAGACTATTTATCTTTGATAGATTTGGGTGCAGAAAGTACAAACTGGACTGGCAGAAAAATAGCGGAAGACGCATTGGCTAAAGATAATGAAATACCCGCTATCCTTAGTGCTTTAGATGGAAAATTTATAAGTCCTGTTCCAGGTGGTGATTTGATAAGTTCACCAAGTATTCTGCCTACGGGCAGAAACATGCACGCTTTTGATCCTTTTAGGATGCCAACCACTTTTGCTATGGCTCAAGGTAGGCGCCAAGCTGATGCTTTATTAGAGACCCACAAGGAAATGCCAAAGACGATAGCGATGGTATTGTGGGGTTCTGACAATATAAAAACGGATGGGTGTGCTATAGCTCAGGCTTTAGCACTAATTGGAGCTAAGCCACGCTTTGATAGTTATGGAAGGTTGTCAGGTGCAGACTTGATTCCTCTTGAAGAGCTTAATAGACCAAGAATTGATGTATTAATGACCCTTTCGGGAATTTTCAGAGATTTACTTCCTCTGCAAATTAAATTACTTGCAGACGCTGCATTTCAGGCAGCGACTGCAAATGAGCCTCTTGAGAAGAACTTTGTCAAAGCTCATGTTTATGAGAGAGTTAAGGAAACAGGATGCTCTGTCGAAGAAGCATCACTTAGAGTTTTTTCCAATGCCGAAGGAGCTTACGGTTCTAATGTTAATCAACTTATAGATAGCTCTTCATGGTCTTCAGAGGATGAATTGGGAGATACTTTTGAGTCTCGAAAGAGTTATGCCTATGGCCGTGACGGAAAGGGGCAAAAAAATTCTGAATTGTTAAAGGCCAATCTGAAAAATGTGGAGCTTACTTACCAAAATTTGGAAAGTATTGAGCTTGGTGTCACGACTGTAGACCACTACTTTGATACTCTTGGTGGAATTAGTCGTGCTGCAAAAAAAGCTAGAGGTTCATCTGAAGAGATACCTGTTTATATAGGGGATCAGACAAGAGGAGATACTAAAGTTAGAACACTTTCTGATCAGATTGCCTTGGAAACAAGGTCTAGATCTCTCAACCCTAAATGGTATGAAGCTTTGCTTTCACATGGTCATGAGGGAGTTAGGCAGATAGAAGCTCAAATAACCAACACTTTAGGGTGGTCTGCGACTACGGGGCAAGTTGAGCCTTGGGTTTATGGGAAATTGTCGGAAACATTCGTCTTGGATGAAAATATGAGGAACAGGCTAGCGGAACTAAACCCGGAGGCTAGTTTAAAGGTAGCAAATAGGTTGTTGGAGGCACATGAGAGAGATTACTGGCAGCCAGATGAAGATACGCTTGAGGCTCTTAGGCAAGGAGCAGATGAGTTAGAAGATCGCCTTGAAGGCATTAATGTGGCAGCAGAATAAGGATTTTAGGGGAGGAAACAAATATGAGTCCATTAGATAGTAAATCAAATATTCCTAACTTGAAAGGAGAAGATGGTGAAGGTTCGCTTCAGGTGAAACTGGATCCTTCAGATAAAATTGAAGGAGCAAAGGTATTCGCTGTTTACGGAAAGGGAGGAATAGGAAAATCAACAACTTCTTCGAATTTATCTGCAGCTTTTACAAAGTTAGGAAAGAAAGTTTTGCAGATTGGCTGTGATCCAAAACACGATAGCACCTTTACACTAACTGGAAGGTTGGTGCCGACAGTTATAGATACTTTGAAGGAGGTGGATTTTCACGCAGAGGAATTGAGGCCTGAAGATTTTGTTTATGAAGGTTATAATGGTGTTAAATGTGTTGAAGCGGGAGGACCTCCTGCAGGTACTGGTTGTGGAGGGTATGTTGTAGGTCAGACTGTTAAGTTACTTAAGCAGCATCATCTCTTGGAAGAAACAGATGTAGTACTTTTTGATGTTTTGGGCGATGTAGTTTGTGGTGGCTTTGCGGCTCCTTTGCAGCATGCCGATAGGGCACTGGTCGTTACTGCGAATGATTTCGATTCTATTTACGCGATGAATCGAATAATAGCTGCAGTGCAAGCAAAGTCTAAGAACTATGCTGTGCGATTAGCAGGGTGTATCGCTAATAGATCCAGAGAAACTGATGAGGTTGATAAGTACTGTAAAGTGGTAGGATTTAACCGATTGGCACACCTGCCTGATCTTGATGCAATAAGACGCTCTCGGTTAAAGAAAAAAACCTTATTTGAGATGGACCCTGATGAAGATGTAATTTCGGTTCAAAAAGAGTACGTGCGACTGGCTGAGACGCTGTGGAATGGAACTGAACCTTTTGCGCCTATTCCAATGGAAGATAGAGATATTTTTGAATTACTTGGATTTGATTAATGGAAGTTAGTTATTTACAAAAGAAAAAAGTTTTAGAAGCCTATTTTGATAGAACGGCATTTGCAGCATGGGATAGACTGACCTCAGAGCTGCCTGTTTCTTGGGTTAGAGAAAGGGTGCGAGAAGGAAGGCTTAATACGAAAAATGCGATGCTGTCAATTTTACCTGAGAACTTAAGTGGGTTCCGAGTTCTTGATGCTGGCTGCGGTACTGGGCAATTAGCATTTGATTTAGCTAGTAGAGGCGCGAATGTAATAGGTGTAGACGTTTCTGAAAAATTAATAGCGTTAGCTAGTGAGCGTTGCCCTAAAGAGTTGGTGAATAAAATTTCCTTTTATCAGGGTGATATGCTTGACCCACAATTTGGAAGCTTTGATTTCATTTTATTGATGGATAGCTTAATTCATTATCAACAGGATGATATATTGAAGGTGCTTAATCAACTTTCTGGTCGAGTAGGAAAAAAGATTGGTTTTACCATTGTTCCAAAGACGGTAACTCTTTCTGCAAAACTATTAATAGGACAAATATTTCCAAAGGGCGATAAATCCCCAGATGTGATTCCCGTCAATCAAAAGAGTTTAATAAAAAAGTCATCAGATTTTCCGAATTTATTTTCAGAAAAATTTCAAAAGATCTGTTCAGTTAGGACTGGATTTTATGCAGCAGACGTCTTGGAGTTTAGTAAATGATTTCAAACCCATCGGAAAAGCTGACTTATTATGCGAGAAGCATGTTGCCGTTTTCGGATGCGGCTTCGCCGAATTTACCTCTTAGTCGCTTATTTAGACTCTCACTCTTTCAAGTATCTGTGGGTATGGCCACGGTGCTTCTTCTGGGAACTTTGAATAGGGTAATGATAGTAGAATTGGGTATATCAGCATTTCTGGTTGCTTTAATGATAGCTTTGCCAGTGGTAACCGCTCCTTTGAGAGCTCTCATGGGTTATAGGTCAGACAATTATCGGTCAGCAATTGGATGGAAAAGAATTCCATTCATTTGGTTTGGATCTTTGTGGCAATTTGCTGGATTGGCAATAATGCCTATGTCGCTAATTGTTTTGTCTGGAAATGTTCAATCTGGACCTTTGTGGTTAGGTTATGTTTGGGCTGGTTTGGCCTTTCTTATGACAGGATTTGGAATGCATATGACTCAAACTGCAGGATTGGCTCTTGCTGCTGATAGAGCTAGCGAGGAGACTAGGCCTAGGGTAGTGGCGCTATTATATGTGATGTTCCTAGTTGGTATGGGTGTTTCCGCAATAATAATAGGATTTCTTTTAAAAGATTTCTCTAACTTACGATTAATTCAAGTAATTCAAGGAACTGCAGTCGTAACGCTTTTACTTAATCTCTTGGCTTTATGGAAGCAGGAATCTCTATCACCTATGACAAAAGAAGAGCGTCAGGCTCCAAGACCATCGTTTAAAAAAGCGTGGGCGGATTTCAATTCGGGTGGTGCTGCTGGACAGTTATTAGCGGTAGTTGCTTTGGGTACTTTGGCTTTTTCTATGCAAGATGTGCTCTTAGAACCATACGGAGGGGAAATTCTCGGCCTTTCTGTTGCATCAACAACAATGTTAACTGCAAGTTGGGCTCTTGGTGCTCTAGTAGGATTCTTTTATGCAGCAATAGCAATGAGACGGAATAAGAAGCCTGTAATTCTCGCGGCTATCGCTGCTGGTTTTGGGATTGTGGGTTTTTCTGGTGTAATTTTTGCGGATCCTTTTGGGATAATTAGTTTATTTTATATATCGACAACATTTATAGGTTTTGGTGCAGGTTTATTTGCTGTATCAACTTTAACCATAGCAATGGCTCTTCCTTTAGCTTTAGGGGCGGGAAGAGGCTTAGCTTTGGGAGCATGGGGGGCTGCGCAGGCAACCGCTGGAGGGTTAGGAGTGGCCCTTGGTGGGGGTTTGCGTGATTTTGTAAATAGTATTGCTCTTGACGGAACTTTAGGAGCAACATTAGCACACTCTAACACAGGCTATTCATTTGTTTATCATACTGAGATAGCTCTGTTGTTTTTAACTTTATTGGCCATCGGTCCTTTGACTCGGTTGGCCTTCAACAAAAAAAGCGATGATCAAGGAAAGCTAACGAAATTGGGGTTAGCGGAATTACCTTCGTGAACGCTTTAGATAGGAGAAATTAATATGTCACAATCATTTTTTGGTAATTTCGATTTAGCCCAACTTGCACTATACTTATTTTGGTTGTTCTTCGCAGGGCTAGTGATTTACTTGCAGCGAGAGAACATGAGAGAGGGGTACCCCTTAGAAGCTGAGCACGGCGGGGAGGCCCCCAATCAAGGCCCATTCCCAGTACCTGATTCAAAGACTTTTCACTTGCCGCATGGCCGTGGAAGTGTATCAGTCCCAAGCTTAGATGATGGAGATAAAAGGGAAATAGCTCTTGAAGCATCAGATGCTCATGCCGGTGCTCCATTTGTTCCGACAGGAGATCCTATGGTTGATGGCGTTGGCCCTGCTAGCTGGGCAGAGAGAAGAGACGAGCCAGAGCTTTCTGGACATGGCTCTCCTAAGATTGTTCCAATGAGTTCTCTTGAAAGCTTTTCAGTTTCTTCAGGCCGTGATCCAAGGGGAATGGAAGTGCGTGCTGCAGATGGTGGCGCCGTAGGAAAAGTTAGCGATATGTGGGTTGATGAGCCAGAACAATTGGTGAGATATTTAGAGGTCACCCTTAGAGATAAAACTACGCGGCTTATTCCGGCTCCTTTAGCTCGAATAAAATCTGATGGTGTGAGCGTCCATTCTCTTTATGCAAAGAATTTTGGCAAGATACCTCAAACAAAATCAGCTGAATCCGTGACTATGCTAGAAGAAGATCAAATATGCGGTTATTTCGGAGGGGGTAAACTTTATGCTGCTCCTAATCGATCAGAGCCAGGATTTTTGAGGTAAATATAAGCATGAGTGATGACTTTAATTTCGAACCTATTTTAGGACTGCCAGAGGACCTTCCTTTAGGGGAAGAGATTCTCTGGCAGGGAAATCCTAATAGGTTTCGCTTAGCTTGGAATTCATTTGGGGTAATGTGGATTTCAATATATGTGTTTTTAGCAATGCTAATTCACATTTATCAGGGGTTTCTGTCGTCATCTAGTGAATTACTTTTACCCATAATTTTCTTCTATTTTTTAATATGGCTGTTAACTTCAGGGTTGATGGCGTTTTTAGCAAATTTGCAAGGAAAATCAAGTATTTATACTATCACCAATAAAAGAGTTGTTATGAGGATAGGAGTTGCACTTCCTATAACTTTTAACATTCCATTCACACAAATTTCCTCTGTGGATCTAAAGTCCTACGGTAGAACGGGTTCGCTAGCTTTATCATTGTCTGGTAGTAACAAAATCTCTTATGCAAATTGTTGGCCGCATGTGAGACCATGGCATTTTTCAAAACCAGCTCCATCGTTATTATTTCTAGAAAATGTAGAAGAGATATCTCAAATTCTTAGGAGTGCTATGGAAAATGAATTGGCTTTTGGTAGAATGTCTAAAAAGAATCTTAACTTAAATGAAAATGTAGAAAATTTGATGAGCCAAGGAAATGCATCTGTTGTTTGATGTTGATAAAGAAAATAAAAATCATGGTGTAGAGCTGAACTTGTCAGACGTTGGAAAAGATAATATAAAACGATACAAGGATCTATTTTTATAAGGGGGAAAAATGGGGATTTTTTTACGTACAGTTGAAAAGGTGCCGTGCACTGTGGAGGTCTCACACAAGTTTGAAAGTTTACATGCGCACGTAAAGTTTAACAATGGAGCGGTAGTCCATCCAGGAGATGAGGTTCTTGTAAGTGGAGAGCCAATATCTGCCCCTTACGGTGAAGTTGTCATTGAAGATAGAGAAGCAACTATAAAACGAGCTACGGCAATAGAAAGACTTTGGACTAGATTAACTGGTGATTTTGAGTTTATGGAACTATGTGAATTTTCATTTTCAGAGGAGACAACATTATGAACGTACAAACTTCAGTAAAGTCTTCGCGGGAGACAAATGAGGTCACCGAAACTACGGAGATGGCTAAAGAAACAACTTTGTTGAGCCCTAGATTCTATACAACAGATTTTGACGAATTAGACCGAGTAGATGTGACCCCTATTAGGGAGTCTTGGGACGAAATAATGGAGGAGCTGAGATCAGATCCTAATAAAGATCATTTCAAGAAAAACGATGATTGGGATGCTGTAGATTTTGAAGCCATCGAGCCAGAGCTTCGGAAAGAATTAATAGACTTTCTTGTAAGTTCTTTGACTGCTGAATTTTCCGGTTGCGTGCTTTATAAAGAAATGAAGAGGCGTGGATCAAACAAAGAGATATGCGAGCTTTTTTCTCACATGTCTAGAGATGAAGCTAGGCATGCTGGTTTTTTAAATGATGCATTAAGAGAAGCTGGGCTGGCTGTAAATTTAGGGTTTCTAACTCGAAAGAAGAAGTATACCTACTTTAAACCAAAGTTCATTTATTATGCTACGTACCTTTCTGAGAAAATCGGTTATGCACGTTACATAACGATTTTTAGGCATCTGGAGAAAAATCCAGATAATAGAATTCATCCGATTTTTAAGTGGTTTAAGGAATGGTGCAATGATGAGTTTCGTCATGGGGAAGCATTTGCTTTGCTAATGAAGACTGATCCAAAATTAACCTCTGGAATTAATAAACTTTGGATTAGGTTTTTCTTAGTAGCAGTTTATGCAACAATGCATGTAAGAGATCATGCAAGACCTGCATTTCATAAGGCACTAGGTATTGATATTGACTGGTACGATGACCGAGTTTACCGAGTATGTAATGAGATTTCCAGGCAAGTATTTCCTATAGAAATTGACCTGGATAATCCAAAATGGAAGAGAAATTTAGGACGAATTAGAGAGGCCTTTTTTGCTCTGGATAAGGCAAATAAAAGAGGTGGGTTCATAGGTTCTATAATGAAGGTAGCGCCAGGTATTAAAGCTTTATCGGCATTTATTAGCTTGTATTTGATGCCTATGAAGAAAAATCAAGTTCCAGACAATCCACGCCTAGAGCCGACTTTTTAGGAGAGAAAAGTGGTCGAAATACTTACCCCCATTGTATTTTCAATTTTTATTTGGTGGTTTTCTACTGGATTGCTTTTGTTTTTGGTAAGGCTGATAGATAGATGGGAAAAGTTTCCGTCCAAGCCTAAATTTTCTCAATACTGTTCTGTTATTGCTTCCATGCCTATATTTATTCTTGGCTTATATTTATACCATAATACCTTAGGTGTGGTGACAAATGGTTCAATATATACCTCCTTTATTTCGGCACTTATTATCTGGGGGTGGTTGGAGTTTGCATTTCTTTGTGGGGTATTGACTGGCCCAAATACGGCGACTTGTAGTAAGTCAGATCTTGGATGGATTCGTTTTCAGAAATCGCTTGCAACTATCTTGTATTCCGAGATCGCAATTATTCTTACCTATATTTGGTTAATATTTTTTGGTTTAGGAGCTGACAATTATTTCGGACTTCTAACTTTTAGTGTGCTGTATTTTGCTAGGTTAAGTGCAAAATTGAATTTATATTTTGGAGTACCTTATATTAATTTTGAATTTCTTCCTGGTCCTTTGCAGCATTTTGGGAGCTATTTTCGTGTCAGGAAGGTAACTGCAATGTTCCCTATATCAATTACTTTGATAACTTGCGCTGCTTTTTTCTTTTTAGAACATTTGTTTCATAGTGCTAGTGGTGAATTTTCTAATCAAGTCGGGTTTGCCTTGGTTTTGTCGTTAACTCTTTTGGCACTATTAGAGCACTGGTTTATGGTGGTTCCACTACCAGATTCGAAATTGTGGATGTGGATGTTGCCTGGTAATACTGAATTTAATGCGAAAAGAAGTAGGCAACATGTAACTTGATACACATTGGAGTAGGTTAAAGATGAATTATGATGAATGGTTTGAAGGCCAGCTAGAAGAGCTGAAGAGGGAAGGAAACTATCGGGTTTTCGCTGACTTGGAACGCTATAAGGGTAATTTCCCAAGTGCAAGAAGTCATAAAGACGGTAAGCAATCTGATGTTACTGTCTGGTGTTCTAATGATTATTTGGGAATGGGGCAAAATACAAAAGTTCTAAAAGCTATGCATGACGCTCTAGAAGAGTGTGGAGCAGGTGCTGGAGGAACTAGAAATATATCAGGTACAAATCACTACCATGTTTTACTTGAGGAGGAACTTGCTGATTTACATAAGAAAGATTCAGCCCTTTTGTTTACGTCTGGTTACGTATCAAATTGGGCAGCTTTATCTACACTGGGAGCTAGGCTACCCAATTGTGTTATTCTTTCTGATTCGATGAATCATGCATCAATGATAGAAGGCATAAGACATTCAAGAGCAGAGAAAAAGCTTTGGAATCATAATGATGTCTCTGACTTAGAAAGAAAGTTGGCAGAGTGTGATGCAAATGCTCCTAAGATTGTGGCATTCGAAAGTGTCTATTCTATGGATGGTGATATAGCTCCAATTTCCGACATTTGTGATGTTGCGGAAAAATATGGAGCGATGACTTATCTAGATGAGGTTCATGCTGTAGGTCTTTATGGCAAGAGAGGAGGCGGAATTTCTGAAAGAGATGGTGTTGCTGACCGTGTGACCTTAATTGAAGGAACGCTGGGAAAGGCATATGGGGTATTGGGCGGATATATTACTGGCTCGAAGGGCCTTTGTGATTTCATTAGATCTTTTGCAAGTGGTTTTATTTTTACAACAGCTCTTCCTCCTGCAGCTGCAGCTGGAGCATTGGCTTCAATAAAGCACCTTAAGGAAAGTGAGATTGAAAGGGCTGCCCAAAAGAGACAAGTTAATCTATTAAGAGGGAAATTGGATGCGGCTGGTATTCCACATCTTGAAAATCCGAGCCACATAGTTCCTGTCATGATCAAAGATCCCATAAAGTGCAAAAGAATAAGTGATTGGCTTCTAGAAGATTATGGCATTTATGTCCAACCTATAAACTATCCAACAGTGCCAAAAGGAACTGAAAGGCTAAGAATAACACCATCACCGGTTCACTCAGATGCTGATATTGATTATCTTGTTAAGTCAATTGCAGAACTATGGTCTCAGTGTGCATTGGCTCGTGTAGTAGCATAAATCAAATCATATTTATAACTGCTTCAGATTAGACCTAAAAATTTTTTAACTCTAGGGTCCAATAGATTTTCGACAATTAGATCAGCGTCAGAAAAATTGTCACCGCGTGTAAATTCAGAAGGTGCCAAAATAGTAGAAATAGATGCTGCCTTTGCTGATTTTAATCCAATTTTGCTATCTTCAATAGCAACCACATTTTCTGGCCTAACTTTCAAATCTTGCAGCGCTATATTATACAAATCGGGTGCCGGTTTATTGTTTACATTCAATTTTGGAGTAGAAATGACTGAAAAAAGGTTTTGAGCCTCATTTCCCCAAATTAAAGAAAATAATTTCATGGCATTATCCATTGAGGTACTTGTTGCAACTCCAATTTTTATTTTGCTTTTTTTTAAAGCATCAACCAATTCAAGTACCCCAGGGCGCACATAAAAAGATTTGCTCAATAGTTTTTCCTGATAGATTTTTGTTTTTTGTTTGACTAATTCCCTAATCAAATCATTTGAAAAGTTTGATTTAGTCTTCGAATTAAAGTATCTGATACGGTTTTCACTTCCTGCAATTTCTAAGAGCGCTTTATAAGTGGGCTTACTCCAATTCCATGCAACCTTAAATTCTTTAAATGCCTCATTAAATGCCTGAAGATGTATTCCTTCAGTTTCAGCTATTGTTCCGTCAACATCAAAAATACACGCTTTTATAATTCTCTGTATCATGAAAAAAGTTTAACTCCCATTATTATCAGTGAAAAATGTTATTCAAGTGATAGTTAGAAGATTTATCAGATTATTTGTGATCTTAATAAGGGTAATTGCTTAAAAAATAAAAAAAATATAAGCTAGCAATTGACTAATCAATAGGATTACTTATGGTCAATTATATAAAAACAATAATGGGATAATTGTTATGAAAAAAGTATTTATAGCGGCGCTTTTAGCATCAGCAGCATTAATCGGTGGATGTGCTGACGTAGGAACAGTATCTGCGGATGCAGTATCTTGCAGCAAAACAAGCGGTTGCAGCTAGAAAAAGTTTAAAGAGGAGTTCGAAATTCTTGAACTCCTCATTTAAACCTTCCAACGATTGTGAAGCCAGTGCCATTGAGTAGGATTAGTTCGTACTCGTGCCTCTAGGCTATCATTGATACTTTGGATGATTTTTCTAGGGCTATCATTACTGATTGGATCTTCGAAGACAACGCGTATAGATACTCCGTCTTGTTCACGTATTCCGTAACAAGGAACAATGGATGCATTATATTTTAAGGCTAATTCAGCAATAGCCATTGATGTTTTAGCCTTCAATCCAAAAAATTTGAAATCGTCGCCGTCACTCACTGCTTGATCTAACAGTAGTGCCAAGATTCCCCCTGCTTTTAAATGTTTTATCATTCGCTTTGTTCCAGCCAAACCTGCAGGGAAAATTGGTTCTCCTCCTAACCTTATATTTTTTAAGTACATTGACTCGAAAAAAGGGTTTTTGTTTTTTCTATAAATGGCTCCAGTTTCGAAACCATTTTTTTTCAACATTATTCGTACTGCTTCCCATTGACCAAAATGCCCTGAAACCAGAATTACAGGCTTATTATTTTTCTTGGCAGTTAATAAACATTCCGGGATATCATTTTCATACTTTATTTTATTTTTTGCGGTGACGAATTCTTTATTAAAAATTAATTCCGTAAGTGCCCTACCGACTGAATTTCCAACACTTTTTATAAACTCTTCCTTATCGGTAACTTTAAATGTGCCCTCAACAAGTTTCAGATTTGATAAAATTCTATTTCTTAACTTTTTAGAATTTGACACTATAAAACCGAACCAGTAACCACCAAGCTTGACTTTTTTTTCAAATGATAAAAATTTTGTCAAAAACACAAAAATGTGAAGAGGGAGTATTTCGATAAAATACTGTGTGTACTTAATCATAACTTAAAAAAATTAGTAAATTTATTTAATTGGGTTAATAACCATTACCATTTGCCGCCCTTCTACTTTAGGTATTTCATCTACTTTACCTAATTCCGAAATATCTTCTACTACTCTTTCTAAGAGATTTTGACCCAACTCGACGTGAGCCATCTCTCGGCCTCTAAACCTAAGAGTTACTTTTACTTTATCTCCATTTTCAAGAAACTTTTTTACAGATCGCATTTTTATTTCATAATCGTGTGTATCTGTGTTTGGTCGAAACTTAATTTCCTTAACTTCTATTATTTTTTGTTTTTTTCTAGCTTCTGCCTCCTTTTTTTGCTGCTCATACTTGTATTTTCCAAAGTCCATAATCTTGCAAACTGGAGGGCTTGCGTTTGGTGATATCTCTACCAGATCTAGGCCAGCGTCTGTGGCCATCTCTAGAGCTCTCTCCGAAGTAACTAATCCTTCATTTTCACCTTCTGCTCCAATTAAACGAATTTCTTCATTGTCTATTGTTTCATTTACTCTTGGCCCACTGCTTCGCGCTGGGGCTGGCGCATTTTGAGGTCTCCGAACTATGATAATACTCCTTTATTTTTATACTTTATATAGTTGTGGTAACGCAATTGGTTGTTCAATGTCAATAAATTAAGATTATTAGATCAACATAAAGAATAAAAAGCTGATTTTATACGCTGTCTGGAGGCAAAGCCTCTGAATGTAGGAGCTCAATAGCTTCATCTAACAGCATTGATTGGGTTTCTTTTGTTCCCAATCTTCTGACATTAACAGTACCTTCATTCACTTCACGCTCCCCAATTGATAAAATAACTGGAACCTTTGCCAATGAATGCTCTCTTATCTTATAATTTATTTTCTCATTACGTATATCGGACGCTACGCGAATGCCTTTCTCTTTTAATAGGTTAACTACTTTGATTACATACGGGTCGGCATCGCTTGTAATAGATGCTACTGTGACTTGTGTCGGAGCTAACCATAATGGGAATTTCCCTGAATGTTCTTCAATTAATATACCAATAAACCTTTCAAAGGAGCCCAGAATTGCTCTATGCAAAATCACTGGGCGGTTTTTCTGCCCAGATTCATCTATATAATTTGCATTTAATTTTTCTGGCAGTACAAAGTCTACTTGAAGGGTGCCACATTGCCATTCTCTCCCAATAGCATCTGTAAGAATAAATTCTAATTTAGGCCCATAAAAAGCGCCTTCTCCTGGATTCAAATCAAACCCGTAACCTGCTTGAGTAGTAGCCTCTTTTAAGGCAAGCTCTGCTTTATCCCAAACTTTGTCTGTACCGGACCTTTTTTCCGGTCTATCTGAGAATTTTATCTTTATATCAGAAAAACCGAGATCTTTATAAATTGAGGATAATAAGTCTATAAAAACTTTTGTTTCACTCCTTATTTGCTCTTCAGTACAAAAAATATGGGCATCATCCTGAACAAAACCTCTTACTCTCATGATGCCGTGCATTGCCCCCGAAGGTTCATATCTGTGGCAGCTGCCAAATTCAGCTAATCTAAGAGGTAAATCTCTATAGGATTTAACACCTTGATTATAAATTTGAACATGACAAGGGCAGTTCATAGGTTTAAGCGCATTTATGCGTTTCTCTCGGGCACCGTCCTCGTCAACTTCAACTATAAACATATTTTCTTGGTATTTATCCCAGTGCCCGGATTCCTCCCACAGCTTCCTATCAACTACTTGAGGAGTATTGACTTCTAGGTAATCTTCTCGGCTTAATCGCCGTTCCATGTAGTTCTTTAGCTCCTTATATACCGTCCATCCTTTTGGATGCCAAAAAACCATCCCAGGTGCCTCCTCTTGAAGGTGGAAAAGGCGCATTTCTTTCCCTAAGACACGGTGATCACGTTTTTTTGCCTCCTCAAGAAAGTTAAGATATTTTTTCAAATCCTCTTTATTGGCAAAAGCCACTCCATAAATCCTTTGGAGCATTTTATTCTTGCTGTCCCCTCTCCAATATGCACCAGCAACGCTCATTAATTTGAAACAATCTCCAGGAACTTGTCCAGTATGAGCTAAGTGGGGTCCTCTACAAAGATCCTGCCAATCTCCATGCCAGTACATTCGAATTTCTTCCCCTTTAGGTATTGCTTCAACTAATTCTACCTTGTATTCCTCATTATTCTTTTCATAGAATTTAATTGCTTCTTCACGTCCCCAAACTTCGGTTCTGACTGGATCATGACGGTTAATTATTTCTCGCATCTTTTTTTCGATTGAAGAAAGGTCATCATGAGTAAAGGGATCTTCTCTATCAAAATCATAATACCAGCCATTTTCTATTACTGGTCCTATAGTGACTTTGGTTTCGGGCCATAACTCTTGAACTGCCCTTGCCATTATATGAGCACAATCGTGTCTTATTAATTCTAGGGCTTGATTTTTATCTTTGCTAGTAATTATGCTTAGAGTACATCCTTCTTTTATTTCAGAAGAAATGTCAGCTAGGGTTCCATTAATCTCACAAGCGATAGCTGATTTTGCTAGAGATTTACTAATTTCAGACGCGATACTTAACGCGGTGACACCTTTGCTATATTCTCTAGTACTATTATCTGGAAACTTAATTAATATTTTTTCAGACAATCTAATAACCTCTTATTTTCCAATTATAATTAGACTATATTGATTTAATTTCTTTTAGCTAACGTTTTATTGTAAAGGTCAAAAAGTGCCGATTCTACCGCTTGGCAACTATACTTTTCTCTAACGTAGGTTTTTGCATCTTCTTCCATAATTTTAGATTTATTATTTTCAAATAAGAGAAACTCTCTAATTTTCTGGGCAAAAACGGTAAAGTTAAAAGGCTCTACTAAATTTCCTGATAATGACTCTGGAAATGCTTCAATATTTGCTCCATGTTTCCATGCTATACATAATCTACCTTGTTCAGCACATTTTTGAAGAATAGTAGAGTTTTCAGTAGGGGATGGTGATAAATCCAAATATAAGCTTGCAATGCTAACTGCAGCTTCAAAATCTGTACATTCTCTAACAGGATTTATAAAATTAAGCAGTCCTAAGTGGGTTATAGTTTCTTGAAACTTATCCCGCATTAAGTTCTCCTTTTTACCATCTAAAATAACCAGCTGAACACTTTGATCCGCCGGAAAATTTTTCAATGTTTTTCCTAATTCAATTACATGATTTTCCCAAATTTTGTTGCCGTAAAATTCTGTCGTCAAGAGAATTAAACTTGGCTGGTCTAAGATCCCCCAAGATGTTGCTAAGGATATAATCCGTTCGTGGGGAACGGGCCCTTTAGAAATAGTGAGTTCCTGAGGTACAACTGAAATATTTTCAATTAAAGGTGAGTAATTTTGGAGGAAGTAACCTCTTAATTCATTAGAAATTGTTGATATATTTATCCCATTATATAAAAACTTGCTTTTACCAAGAATTCTTCTAGAAAATGTTTCCTTTTCAGGTTTAGAGAAAAACGTATTGCACTGATAGAATTTATTTTTTTTGCAAATAGCTTGGATTTCTTTCGATAGTTCGAACTCATGGTTATGGATTAATATTCTAACCTTTGGATCATTGTTGGATGGCATTACAGATTTTATCTCCGCTAAAAGGCTTTTTTTATTTTTAGCATCAGCTTGAAGAGCAATAATTTCGGACCCACTTCGCTTTAAACTTCCTGCCAGCACACTTTTGGGGAGCATGACGGTATTGCCAAACCCAGAATTAATTATCATATTTGAAATAGATTTTACAAAGTTAACCTTATCAGAATCATAAATGTCTGATAAAATGTGTATCACTTGTGGGTTTTTTTGTTCTTTTTGTGAAAGCATTTTAGGTGTTGGTTAAGAATTTTATTAAATCTAATAATAACAGAGAGATCGCATTTGTTCGATCTTTTTATGATGGTAAGCTAAAAAAATTACCAGGAGTTGTTTTTCTTAGTGGATTTCGATCTGATATGGAAGGAACTAAGGCACTTGCTCTTGAAAAATTTTTTATATCTGAAAAAAGAGATTTTTTGCGATTTGACTACTCTGGGCATGGTGCTTCCTCTGGAAATTTTTCCGATCTTTGTTTGAGTGATTGGCTTGAAGATAGTATCGCTGTGATTGAGCAGCTTACAAAAGGACCTCAGATTTTGGTTGGCTCATCAATGGGAGGTTGGATTTCACTTTTATTAGCAGAAAAAATTCCCCAAAAAATAAAAGGAATAGTTGGTATAGCCACTGCTCCTGATTTTACCGAGGATGGTTTTTGGAGAAATTTTTCGATTAATCAAAGGAAAGAGCTTAATGAAATAGGATATGTAGATTTGCCAACTGCATATGATAATGAACCCTATAGAATCACGAAAAAACTGATTGAAGATGGACGAAAACACTTAATCTTTGGGAAAAAAAAGCTATATGATTTTCCTGTACGACTTCTTCAAGGTACGAATGATGCAGATGTAAAAATTGAGGTGCCATTGAAACTTCTAGAGGAAATATCATGTCCAGACTTGAGATTAACGCTAGTAAAGGGCGCTGATCACAGCTTTTCTTCAAAAAATTGCTTGGAAATCATTACTGATTCAATTGCAGCAGTCAGCAAATAGAATTATTAACCAAAGAAAATTCCAGCTATCAATAATATAAAACCGAAAAAGGCACAAGATATAGAAATCATGTGAAATTTGGAAATAGTTAACAGTTTATTATTTAACTCGTTTGGGTCAAATTTATCCCTACCACTATCTAAGCGGCGAATTCTAAGGCTTGCCAATATAACCCAGAAAAGACCCGATAAACCAAGAGCTAAAAGAAATATTCCAGCAGTCCAAAAAATCATTTTATTTAAATGCCCTTCGATTAAATATAATGATGTTTTATTCGTTAAATGGCGAAATATTGCAACTAAATACTTGAAAAATTTTTCTTTAAGTTCTACTAGAAAGCGTGGAGCCTCTATAGCTCAGCTGGTAGAGCAACTGATTTGTAATCAGTGGGTCGGGAGTTCGAGTCTCTCTGGAGGCACCACAATGTAAGGGTTTCGTAGAAACCAGCACTACAAAGTGTATCTCTGGGGAAACATTTCTCTGAAAAACTAGCAAAAAAACTTCATGTATTCTCTAAAAACTAGGGGGTGGGGGTCAGAACTGTAGGCCTTATTGTTACAAGTAGAGGCACTTGCACATTTTTTTTTCAAAAGGTTAGAAGTTTGGTAGTCTTCTAAATTAATTAATGATTCATTATTACAAAAATTGTAACTTGTAAGACGGAAGGAAAAAATAAATGACTGATGGTTTTAAAGAAACTTTTTCAAGGATACACGCTTTAAAGTTTCAGAATAAGTTAGGAAAAGAAACAATGAAGCATAGTCTGAAACCAATAGTTGATAAATTTTTTTCTGAAGGTTTGTTGTTGAGTCTTTTTGTTGATATCGATGATACCACTTTATATTATCTAAACGTCTGGGAGTCTTTTGATGCAACCGAAAAAGTTCGCAATCAAGGAAAATATCAAGAATTTTTTGAGCAAGTCAAAGAAATGGGAATTAAGCTATCGATAGTAGAGGGAAGCACAGATGTTAGGGTTGCTCATCAAAATATTTTGAAAAGTTTTAATATAGTCAGTGACTAGTGAGTTTATGCTAACTACGTAATAATAGATATTTTAAATTTATTTAGAAAATTAGTGGGGTTCAATGATGCGCTCAAGTGATCGGACAACAAGAGATCTAATAAAAACTACTAACGGTGCTGGGTGGGACTATTCTC
>Ga0208277_1000542_pt1 | contig 22034 bp, 19 predicted proteins | sample ETNtaG_5_FD_185782 | JGI IMG/M metagenome (GOLD analysis project Ga0208277, IMG submission 185782) | Marine microbial and viral communities from oxygen minimum zone, Eastern Pacific Ocean - ETNP201406SV205 (SPAdes) (version 2) | ecosystem: Environmental > Aquatic > Marine > Oceanic ...
AGACGCTCTTCTTATGACCAGGGAGTTTATGAGCTTTCTACCACAAAGCAATCAGGAATATGCTGAAATTGTTGAATGCGAAGACTCAATTGACCGAGAGGAAACAGCGCTTGATACGTTAGTGCCTCAAGATCCCTCTAAGCCATATGATATTAAGGAAGTCATTCATAAAGTGGCTGACGACGGTGGATTTTTTGAGCTGCAACCAAAATATGCTCAAAATATTGTGACAGGCTTTATGCGACTGAATGGCTCAAGCATTGGGGTGGTTGCCAATCAACCAATGGTTCTGGCTGGCTGTCTTGATATTAACTCCTCAATAAAGGCTGCTCGCTTCGTAAGGTTTTGTGATGCGTTTAATATCCCAATTTTAACACTTGTGGATGTTCCAGGCTTTATGCCGGGAACCTCTCAAGAATATGGAGGAATCATCAAGCATGGTGCAAAACTTCTCTTTGCCTATGCAGAAGCAACGGTTCCAAAGGTGACTCTGATTACTAGAAAAGCCTACGGGGGTGCCTATGATGTGATGAGTTCTAAGCACATCAGAGGCGATATCAATTTTGCATGGCCGTCGGCTGAAATAGCAGTCATGGGCGCAAAGGGTGCTGTTGAAATTATTTTCAGACAGGATATTGGTGATGAAGAAAAGATTGAAAAAAGAACTCAGGAGTATACTGAAAAATTTGCCAATCCATTTATTGCTGCGAGCAGAGGATACATTGATGATGTGATCATGCCGCATAACTCTAGAAAGAAATTAATTGAGTCATTTGAAATGCTTAAGAATAAGCAGCAAGAAAACCCCTGGCGTAAACACGACAATATCCCACTCTAGGAATACCTATGTTTAAGAAAATTTTGATCGCAAATCGCGGAGAAATAGCTTGTAGAGTTATTCACACCTGTAAAGAAATGGGCATCAAAACTGTTGCAATCTATTCTGATGCAGATGAAAGCGCACTGCATGCTGATCTTGCTGACGAAGCTATCCCTATTGGCGGTTCAAGCTCTGCAGAGAGCTACCTTGTCATAGAAAAAATTATTGGGGCTTGCAAGTTAACCCAAGCGGATGCGGTTCATCCAGGATATGGATTCCTTTCAGAAAATGAGGAGTTTGCGAAAGAACTAGAAAAAAATGGAATTGCTTTCATTGGACCAAATCACAAAGCAATTGTCAGCATGGGCGATAAAATTGAATCTAAAAAGATTGCTGAAAATGCCAATGTCAATGTCATACCTGGCTACACCAAGGCAATCAAAGATGAAAATGAAGCTGTAACAATCGCTAATGATATTGGCTACCCAGTAATGCTAAAAGCAAGTGCTGGTGGCGGTGGAAAAGGGATGAGGGTTGTCAATAATGATGAAGAATGCATCGATGGTTTTCAAAGAGCAAAGAATGAGAGTAAAGCAAGCTTTGGGGACGACAGGATTTTTGCAGAGAAATTCATTACAGAGCCTCATCACATAGAGATACAGATACTTGCAGACAAGAAAGGGAATGCAATCTTCTTAGGAGAAAGAGAATGCTCAATCCAAAGAAGGCATCAAAAAGTTATTGAAGAAGCCCCCTCTCCTTTCATCAACGATGAAACAAGACAAAAAATGGGTAAGCAAGCCATAGCATTAGCAAAAGCAGTGGATTATGAGTCTGCTGGAACCGTTGAATTCATTGTGGATAAAAATCAGAATTTTTATTTCTTGGAAATGAATACTCGATTGCAAGTTGAGCATCCCGTCACCGAAATGGTTACAGGCATTGATTTAGTGGAACAAATGATAAAGATAGCCTCTGGGGAAAAGCTGAAAATCAAACAAAGCGACATAAAAACCAATGGATCGGCAATTGAATCAAGGGTCTATGCTGAGGATCCTTATCGAGACTTTATGCCATCAATTGGGAGACTATCGAAATACCTAACACCTGAGCACTCGGATAGCGTCAGAGTTGACACAGGCATCAGGGAAGGCAGCGAGGTCTCAATGTTTTATGATCCCATGATTGCAAAACTGATTACTCATGGTGAGAACAGAGATGCCGCAATTGAAAATATGACAAATGCGATTGATCAATATGTGATTGATGGCTTATCTCATAATCTCAATTTTTTGAGTTCAATCATGCAAAATAAAACCTTTCAATCGGGGTATACAACCACAGATTTTATTGCACAGGAATACCCGGAAGGATTTCAAGGAGAACTGATTACCGAGAATGAATATGAAAAATATGCCTCAATATTGAGCGCTTATCATTTTTTGGATCAACTGAAGCTGAATCCTTTTTATGAAAATCAGAAAACGTATGTTGTTAACTTTGGCAATCAAAATATCGAAACCTCAATAAGAAAAGATAAGGAAAGCTTCATTGTCAATATAAATAGTAATCAATACCATTTATCGCTGAGATCAAAATCCAATGATCCGAGAATCATTTGCTCAATTGATGATCAGAGTCTAATGGTCCAGATTAGAAAAAGGCTGCCAAAATATCAGCTGATCCATAAAGGCAAAATCGCAATGGCATTGGTATCGGAACAAAGAGTCGCAGAACTAAATAAATTAATGCCAGAGAAGGTTCCTCAAGACATGTCTAAATTCTTACTTTCACCAATGCCAGGACTATTAATAAAAGTCTGCGTTGAAGAAGGGCAAGAAGCAAAAGCAGGAGAAGAGCTTGCTGTGGTTGAAGCCATGAAAATGGAAAACAGTCTCAGGGCCTCAAAAGACCTTAAAATTAAATCGATATTGGGATCAGAAGGCGATAATCTATCTGTGGATCAAAAAATTCTGGAGTTTGAGGACTAACTTGATAATGGATTCAATCGGTGAACTGCTTTCGCAAATAAAAAAAGGCGACAGGAAATCAATTGCAAAAGCCATAACACTTGTTGAATCGAAGAAACCGGAAGATCAAGAGCTTAGTGAAGACTTATTAAATTCACTGCCAACACCAAGTGAGAATACTTTGAGAATTGGAATATCTGGACCTCCAGGTGTTGGTAAATCAACCTTCATAGAAGCCATTGGTCAAAAAATCATCGATGAAAAAAAGCGCTTAGCAATTCTTGCTGTCGACCCTAGCTCATCAATCACTGGGGGGTCAATTTTGGGCGACAAGACCAGAATGGATATACTCAGTAAAAGCGATGAAACATTTATTCGCCCTTCACCTTCAAGCGGTAATCTTGGGGGTGTAGGACATGCAACGAAAGATTCAATTCAAATCCTTGAGGCAGCCGGATTCTCAGTGATATTAATCGAAACACTGGGCGTTGGTCAGGCAGAAATAGATGTTCTGGATATGACAGATATTTATTTGGTCCTTCTGAGTCCAGGTGGAGGCGATGAACTTCAAGGCATCAAAAGAGGCATCATAGAGCTTGCAGATATCCTGATAGTCAACAAAGCGGACGGCAATTTAGAAGCAACAGCTAGAAGCACAGTGCTTGATTATAAGAATGCTCTGAAACTTCAAAAAGGAAGGCATCGGGATTGGTCTGTACCTGTGTTGCCCATGTCTGCACTGGAGTCTAAAGGTATTGATGAAGTATGGGAAGAAATTCTAAAACTTCAAAAACATCTCAATGAAAATAATCTTTTTGCACAAAACAGGGGATCACAGGATGAAAAGTGGATAAAGGATAAGAAAAAGAATCGCATTGTTTCTATGCTTGAATCTGAAGATGATTTTTTACAAAAGATTGAGAGAAATATTATAGATTATGAAAAGGGCCAGCTGAAAAAAACCACAGAATGGATTAAATCAATTTTTAAATCAAGGAACAAGAAATGATAGGAAAACTTAATCACATAGCCATCGCTGTTCCAGATCTAGAATCAGCCAGTAAAATCTATAAAGACATTCTTGGCGCCAATGTTTCAGATCCTGTCTCAATGCCAGATCATGGGGTCACCACTGTTTTCGTTGAGCTTCCAAATACAAAGATTGAACTGCTGGAACCTTTGGGAGATGAGTCACCGATCAATAATTATCTTTTGAAGAATCCCAAGGGAGGCATGCATCATATCTGCTATGAAGTGGATGACATCTATAAATCGAGAGATAAATTGATTAATGATGGTGCAACAATACTGGGAAGTGGCGAACCAACAATTGGGGCTCATAATAAGCCTGTTTTATTTCTTCACCCAAAAGACTTTTGCGGCACTCTGATCGAAATAGAGCAAAAATAATTAGAAACGATATCTTATCTTAGCAGCAAACCTATTCCCTTGTGGTCTGTCCCATGTATCCGAGAAAATGGTTGAATTATCAGCCTCATCGTCGAAGAATACGCTTCCTCCGCGAGTGTAAACAAGGTAGAAATTCGAAAGAGGTGCAAGTTCATATTTGTATCTCACCTGAAAGGCCAAGCTTCCTAGATTAATGCTGTCTGCAGCTAAATCAGACTTTTTGAAATAACCGTTTTCATCAATCTGCCAAGATTGTCCTTTTTGATTTCTAAATGAAACCATTTCAATCTTGAAACTAAGCTCTTCTTTTTGTGAGCGATACCAAGTGACTCCTGTATTCAAGCCAAGCCTTCTTTGAGAAAAGGTTGCATAAAGATCTTCATCGGTTCTAATGGTCCAGTTGGATCTTTGTCTGTGATTCATTCTGAGCCAAGTTCTAATATTGTCTCTAGGCGAATACCCAACGCCCATTGAGGCGCTGCGCCTTCTGTCTGTGAAGGCATAATAATTCTTCCTCTCAAGTCCATATCCGAATGAGTATTTCCATGGTCCATATTGTGGACTTCTGTAATTAAAATCTATATTCCCGCCATTCCCAGTTCTCAGGAATGGAAAGTTCTGACTTCCCTGAGTTATTTCATCGTCTTTTCCTATTGAGCTAAAATTAGACTGAATAAATATATTGGATGTGCTCTTGAAGCTTTGACTAAAATTGAAACTATAAAATTGCTCTAAATTCTCGTGATCAGAATTATTTTGATCCCAATAATCAAAACCATAACTTCTGCTTTTTGAAATCGATTGATCATCAAAATCGGTCCTCGTATAACCGATTGTTGTGCCATAGGCCAGCAGGTTATTTCTCCAAAGATATCCCATGTCATTGATATTCAGGTCATCGCTGAAATAATAAATCTCTGATCCATATCGCCATTCTTTGTTTGGCCTGTACATGACCATTGTTCTTGATCCTAAACCACTGTCTTCACCTGAGATATTCGAGAACATATTGATATGCTCAATTTTAAGGCCTGAATCTGAAATGTATTGATAATCAACCACATTGACAGTGGCTTGCCTGTCAATGAAGGACTTATCTGCATGCGTCACCATGTGTCCAATTCTGTGTTTTCCAGCATTGTGAACCGTTCTAAAGGCATAAAAATTACTGCCTTCACTGAAATCCTCATCCTTTTCTATTGTTGCAAACGCACCAAAGTCAGTGGACTCTCCTCTCTGAGTGAATTTGAATGCCATATCAATGTCATTAGTGTTGACTTTACTGGCATTGCATTGATCTTCAAGCTCCTCACTTCCACCATCTGATTCTGAGTATTGACTACAATCATAAATAGGGCTTGCACCGATTCTTCTGGTGTGGAGTATGGAATACAATTCAAAGCCTGGATACCAATCAAGCTCAATATCAAATATTGACTGGCTTTGCGTAAAAAATGGCCTTTTGTCTGAGTAGAATGTTTCTCTTGGAGAATAATTAATCACAATATTATCGCTCTCAACCTGGCCAAAGTCAGGATTGATTGTGGCGACTAATTCACCGCCTGTCCCGGTGTTAAAAATAACTTCTGTTCCCGCGTCAAATGATGATTCATCGCCAATAAAATCATTGCTTGCAACGGTGTATGGAAAGAAATCAAGACTTTTGGGGTTTGCTTGAACAACTTTAACTTTATGCAACACTGAGAGGAACTTGGAACGCTGAAAAGAAGCTCCGGGGAAACCAATTCCTATGCCTAAATGTTGGATCATTCTGCTAACACTCACTCCAATGGTTCGATTCTCACCATCTTGTTTATTCATCGGGGCCATATCCCAAGGGATAAAAAACTCTGAGTACCAGTTTTCTTCATTTTCAGATGTGTCAGCAAACCATTGGCCATCCCAATCTCCGTCAATTTGGTTCTCATTGGTGATAGTAAAATCAAGAACAGATTTGCCAAGCGCAATGCCTAACATGTATGCAGTATTACCGGTATTGTCTAAATCAACGACAACTACATTTCTGTCATGATTCTCTCTTAGACCATCTCTTCCATGCCTTCTTCGATCTCTTGTTTCTAGTGGTTGAGAGTTAATAAAACCAAAATAAATACCTCTGTCATCTGAATGAATTAAGACTTTTGTATTAAGATCGGGTGTTTCCAAGCTAAATGGATTGATAACAAAAAATTCATCAATAGTCTGAGCATTAGCCCATTCTTCTTCATCAAGCTTCCCGTCAATAACTATAGATGCATTAACGAATAGAGGTGCTATAAACAGAAAAAGAGTGGCTATTTTTATTGGTTTTTTCATTCTTGGATTATTTTCGCAGTATTCTCTATTGTAGATGTATTAATTGCAGGGAAATAATTCACTGTATTCTCCATGCTTCTAAAGTTCTTTTTCGTGATGCCTTCTAAATTTGGTCTTTTTTCATTTGGATTCGTACCATCGCCTATGCCTCCACCAAACTCAATAATTGAATGAACTTCCATTTCTGCAGCTGTCTGCATGCATCCTAGCCAATTAACAGGCTTGTATAGCTGATTATAAAGTAACTCTTCAGATTCGCTTCCATCAAGCTTGTGTATTTCTGATGAAAAATTCGATAAAACAGGAGTGCTCATCTCTCTAAACTTAATGTCTTGTAGATATTCTTTGAACTCATCGGCAGCTCTTTTCATCAAACTGGTGTGAAATGCTCCCTCAGTTTTTAATTGAACTGCCCTTTTTTTCGGGTAGTCATTTGCCAACTGTTCTAACAATCTTTCAATGTCTGTATGAGCGCCGCCAACCACCGTTTGTTTCAATTGGTTAACCGTCGCTATCTCACAATTGGATTGATTGATGATATCTTTTGCTGCTTTTCTCTCAAAAGGCATTGCTAACATAGCTCCAGAACCATACTTACCCATCAACTCACCTCTTTTGCTCACAATGGATATGCCCTCTTCAAATGTGATACTCCCAGAAACAACCAGTGCAGTATATTCACCAAGGCTATGGCCGGCTAAGAGCATCGGATTTATTGAGCTTTCACGCAAGTCTTTAAAAAATTCATAACAGGCAATCTGATGCGTCATCAAAACAGGTTGGGTGTATTTGGTAAGATTGATTTGATTATTTTTATCTTGAAACGACAACTCAGAAATATCGTACCCCAAGACTGAAGAGGCTTTGTTATATACCTCAAGGGCGAACTTCGATTTCTCAATCAAATCTATGCCCATGCCTTTGTATTGTGATCCTTGACCAGGAAATATAAACATCACATTGGCCACTGCTGCTCCCCTTATTTGTGCTATGTGAAATTTTTTTGTAATTATGAAGGAATGAATCCTAAAAACAATGATTTAATTGTGGAGATGATTTTTTATAGATATCTGTTATCGTTTGATCATCAAAATAAGATCAGTTTGAAGAATAAAGGAATTTAATAATGTCCAAATTAAATATTGCCGTTATAGGTGCTGGAATCGGTGGAATGACTTGTGCGCTGGGTCTCTCAAGAAATGGCTTTAATGTCTCTGTTTTTGAACAAGCCCCTGAATTATCAGAAGTTGGTGCTGGTCTCACGATCACACCCAATGCAACAAAGGGGTTAAACCATTTAAATCTGGGTGATGGTATAAAATCAGTTGGCATGGCTCATACCAATCAAGGCGTCAGACATTATGAGACTGGCGAGATGATTGTGCCTTTAGAAAGAGGCGAAAAGATGATGCAAAAATATGGCGCCTATCAATTTCAAGCTCACCGGGCGGACGTCCACAATCTCTTTATTGAAGGCATGAAAGAGCATCCAGAAAGTAAGGTTTATGTCAATCACATGCTGACAGATCTGGTTGAAAAAAATGGCGGTGTTGAACTGACCTTTAATCACAATGAAAAATATGAGTTTGATTTTGTAATTGGAGCTGACGGCAATCGATCAACTGTAAGAAGTATCATCATTGGGGATGATGACCCAGAATTTGCAGGCTATGTTGCTTGGAGAGGCCTTGTTCCTACAGCCGAACTCTCTGAAGAAGATTTTGATGAATGCGGCTCATCTGCATTTATAGCACCAGGACGGGTTTTTGCAAGATACCTGGTCAGAAATGGAGAATTGTATAATTATGCAGCATTCATGGTCACAGATGAATGGGCAGAAGAAGGATGGGCAATTCCTTCGGATGTTGATATTGTCATGGAAATATTTTCTGATTATAACGATCAAGTAAAAAATATCATCAAAGCCACTCCTAAAGACGAATTATTCAAATGGGGAATCTTTGCAAGAGCGCCCTCAGAAAATTGGTCTTCTGAGTGTTCAACTCTCCTAGGTGATGCAGCACATCCACTTGAACCATTTATGGGGCAAGGCGCCAGTATGGCGATTGAGGACGGCGTTGTTTTATCAAGAATCATTGCAGACTCAGGCAGTCAGAATGAGATTATTGATCGTTACCAGAAGGCAAGAATTGAGCGAGCACACTTTGTAACCGAACACTCAAAAAAAGCTGGCATGCGCTTCACCGGAAGAACACCGGACGATTATTCAAAAGAGGATCACAAAAATGAAGAAGAACTGGGATTGTTCTTCTATGATCCAAGCAGTGTAGAAATCTAGTCGATGGTTAGAAATTCAGTTACAAGCAGTTACACTTCGTTACAAATTAGTCATCTTTGCACCACAAGTATATTTATATAATCAATCCATAAGGAAATGATATGTATATAAACTTTTGGTACCCAGTCTGCCTCAGCAGTGAAATCAATGAAGGCCCAATTAAAGCAACCATACTTGGGTTGGATTTCGTGGCTTATAGAGATCATGAAGAAACTGCGCATTGCTTAAGCAATGTTTGCGTACATAGGGGCGGCTCATTGGCCAGTGGAATATGCCATGATGACGGAACCATAGCATGTCCATATCATGGCTGGAGATTTGATGGGTCGGGGAAATGTCAAAAAATCCCTTCGCTTGGGCCAAACAGCAAAATTCCAAAAAGAGCCAAAGTAGACAGTTATCCCGTTCAGGAGAAATATGGCATTGTTTTTGCATTTTTAGGCGATCAATCAGAAAAAGAAAGGCCTGAACTTTATGAAATTGAGGAATTCAATACAGAGGGTTGGCGATCGAATGATCCTAAAATTATCGATATTGATTATAATTATGAACGGTCAATTGAGAATGGACTGGATCCTGCACACAATGAATTTGTTCACCCAACACATGGATTCTCTGGGGCTAGAAATGATTATAAAGTTAATCCCACAAAAATCACAAAGGTGGACCGTGGTGCAGATTTTGAACAACTCTTTGATGCAGCGCCTCCATTGGATGAAAAAACCTATGGTGAGACCGCTAGAAAAAGCGATGGAGAATTAACAGTCTGGGGTGGATACAGAGGTCCGAATACACTGATCACGCTGATCCATACCAAGAAGGAAACAAATTGGTTTCATCAATACTTCTTTGAGCAACCAATCAATGAATTTAAAACCAGAATCTTTTTCATAAGCATGAGGAACTGGCTTCTTGATGAAAAAATGGACGATATGATTATGGAACGAAACATGGCAGTCGCAGATCAAGACATTGCACTTTTGAACGAATTAAGGCCTGCACTGACGCCGCCCACACTGACTAAAGAAATCTTTGTACCTGCAGATTTAATCATAGGTGAATACAGAAGCTCTTTGGATGAGTTTACAAAAAACGGATTCAAAATTGATACGCAAAAAGTTAAAGAAACTCAACATCAAACTGCTTATGCAATCCCATCGCCTGCTAGAAAGAAGGAAAAAAATTGGGTGTTAGACCCGGTTCCTTTAATCAAAGAATAAGATCATAAGATTATTGGGCTGATAAACCACCATCAATCACAATCTCAGATCCAGTAATCATTTTTGAATCATCGCTAGCAAGAAATAAGATTGAATTTGCCACATCTTCTACAGTGACTAGTTTTCTGACTGGAACTTGCCTCTCAATCTTTGAAATCAATTCATCTGTCGGATTTTCAAAAAAGGATTTCATCATCTCAGTCCTAGCAAAGACTGGATGAATACTATTGCATCGGACTAAATCAGTCGTTCTTGCGCAGTGAAGAGCAACAGACTTTGTTAAATGCCTTACAGCTGCTTTTGCACTGTTATAGGCAGCAAAATTATGGCCAGCAACAATCCCAGAGATGGATGAGACATTGATGATTGAACCATTGCCTGATTCTCTCATAAGAGGAATTGCATATTTGCATCCAAAAAATACCGAATCAAGGTCAACTTTATGAACCAATTCCCATTCTTCCTCTGTCGTTGCTTCAACGTCTGCCATAAAACCAATGCCAGCATTATTCACCAATATATTGAGTTTCGATGATTGCGTTTTTATCTGATTGATAACCTTTGTCCAATCATCTGTTTTGGTCACGTCATGCGTGATAAAGCGAATTCCAAGCTCTTCAGAAACTTTTTTGCCTTGCTCTTCATTGATGTCGGAAATATAAACCTCTGCACCCTCTTCTTTAAATGCCGCTGCTGTTGCTTTTCCGAAGCCTGAAGCTCCGCCAGTCACCAATGCCACTTTTTCATTTAACCTTTTAGTCATAATCAAAATAATATTTGTTAAAATTAATGCCACATTATAACTGCCCGAATAGAAAATACTGAAGATTACCAATACCTATGAGCAACAACATCAGTACAAAATTTCAGACCGTCACAGGAAAATATGGCGAGAGAGAGGTTCGATATCTAACTTCCGGATCTGGACCGGTTGTCTTTTTACTCCATCAATCCCCAAAATCAGCCGATGAGTACAAGCCTTTGATGGATTTGTGGTCGAATGATTTCACCATGATCGCACCCGATACACCTGGCTTTGGAGCATCAGATCCATTGGAAAGCAATAAAGTAACCATAGAAGATATTGCAGAAGCCACCATAGAATTGGCAGATGCATTGGGGATCGATGAGTTTGGTCTTTATGGATTTCATACAGGAGCAATCATTTCAATTGCATTGGCTCATAAATTTCCAAATCGTATACAGGCCATTGCATGCAATGGTGTACTGGTATTAACCGATGATGAGCTTGAAAAAATAAGAGAAAAGTATCTCCCGCCCTTTATCCCCCAATGGGATGGCGGTCATTTAAATTGGCTCTGGTCCAGAATGAGAGAGCAACTTGTTTTCTTTCCTTGGCATGAACGATCGAAAGATACCAGAATGCAGTTCAGCATCTCTGATCCATCAATGCTGCATGAAAATGCAGTGGAAGTAATGCGAGCTGGGGACAATTATAGATCGGCATATGGCGCAGCTTTTGAATATCGTCTGGAAAAATTTGTTCCCTCATTGAAGGTTCCGTCCTTAATCACCGCAGGAGAATGGGACCCTTTATGCAAGTGCTTGGATGATCTTACTCCATCAGAATCTGCGCTAATCGAATCATCCAAGGATCAGGATGAGGCACTAGAAAAATCAAGAACACATCTGTCTCAATACACGAACAATAAAATAACTGGTTTACCAAAATCTCCTATGAAGAAAAGTGGCCTGACTAAATCAGTCATCAAGACATCTGTTGGTGATATTTGCATTGAAAAGAACTTTGATCAATCGGATGGTCAACCTTTGGTGATCATTCCCCCGATTGGTGGATCTTCAAAAACCGTTCGATATCTATCGAATCAGCTGTGCTCAAACAAAGACTTGATGGTGATTGATCTTCCGGGACACGGGGAATCAATAAAAGAAATCAATGAACCTATACTTGATGCCTTCAATCAAGCGGTCAAAGATGTGATCATTGATCAAAACATTGAAGATTTAAAACTCATGATTATCAATCACCATGGAAGCCTTTCTCAATTCATCAATGAAAATAATATTCAAATAAGTCATCTTATTCTGATCGAACCCTGGTTGGTGGACAAAGACTTCATTGAGGAATATAAAGAAAAAGGAGTCCCAGATATCCAAAAAGAATGGCACGGAGGACACCTCAATCAATATTGGCACATGGTCAGAGACTCTAAACTCTTCTGGCCTTGGTATAACACTGCCATTGATGGGATTTTGGATCTAAAACCACAACTGGATGAAACGCAGCTTCAAGATGAGGTCACAGAACTGATTCGCTCTGAGTTGAACTGGAAATCAGCAATGATCAGTTCACTGAATGCCTCATTAGATAATCAGCAGAAAGTTAAAACAACCGTTTGTTTCAGAAAGAATCATCCGCTTTCTATATCGAACTACCAAGAAAATGATTTCTCTAAAGTACAACTTGATGATGAAATAACAAACTGGTCAGCAGATTTAGAGACCATTATTTAGCGTGGTTACATTTAGTTACTCTTTATAAATTATTATTTTGTAAAATTTTTTCATGTCTAGAATGATCAATATCAAATGAATCAGAAAATTGGACCCATATTTCTCGCCAAGGGGATTAGCAAAACTAATGCTCTAACTTACTTTTATGCATGCTTTATTTGCATAGGCATCTTGGCAGGAATGAACTTTGTACAGGGTTATATTTTGACTGTAGTCCTTAATATACCTATGGGGGGTCAAGGCACGGTTACGGGCAACCTCGCATTCCTTCAAGAAATTATTGCCATACTTTTGATAGGTCCTTTTGGGATTTTATGTGACCGAATAGGCAGAAAGCCTGTTTTTGTTATAGGCACCCTATTGATCTCTATAGGTCTTGCAATTTACCCTTATGCATCAAACCTAACTGAACTATTTATTTTTAGATCAATATTTGCAGTTGGTGCCGCATGTCTTTCATGTGTTCTCGCGATTGTAGTTGGTGATTACCCTGCAGAACAATCTAGAGGGAAATTTGTCAGTGTTCATTCAGTATTGAATGCATTTGGAGTTTTAGGCTTTGCGATAGTCCTTGGAAGACTGCCCTCAATATTAGAAGGCAATGGGTATGAGGCAATTGATGCGGCTAAGATCACCATGCTTATTGCAGCAATCATAGGTCTAATATCGGCTTTTATTTTTTACAAAGGTTTGAAAAGTGGTGTTCCAGAGGATTCTGAAGAGACCAGTGAATCAAAACCCGGGACAAAAGAATTAATTTCTGTGGGTCTTAAGTCCATCGTAAATCCTAAAATAGCCTTGGCATATGGTGCAACATTTCTTGCGCGAGCCGATGTATCCATCAATGGTCTTTTTATATCGCAATGGGCCATCACAAGTGGATATGCAATGGGCCTTTCCCCTTCTGAATCGATGGGTAAAGTCGTTCCTGTGATTGTGGCAACAAATCTGATTAGCATGTTTTGGGCTTTTTTGTTTGGAGTGATAATCGACCGAATTGATAGAGTCAATGCAATGGTTATAGCGATGGGCATGGGTCTCATTGCATATGGCTTAATTTACTTTGTAGACTCTCCTCTGAATTATGCCAATCTTCCAATATTTATTTTAATCTCGTGCAGCGCTATAGGGACTGTAATAGCCACAGCAAGCCTTATTGGCCAAGAAGCACCAATGAGGCAACGTGGAACTGTAATTGGCTTTAGCTCCTTTTTCGGTGCAATTGGTATTTTGGTGGCAACAGCTGTCGGAGGACGATTGTTTGACTTATCTCCAACGGGTCCATTTCTATTAATAGCAAGCATCAATGGAGTTTTATTGATTGCATCAATTATCATTTCGATTAAATCATCCAATCGAATTTCTCAATAAGGCAATTTCCCCGAATGATGAAAAAAGCATACGCAGACATCTCAATGGGTCAATGCCATTATAGATACAGGAAAGGTCAAGGTATTCCGATGGTTTTTCTTCATCAAACACCCAGTTCTTCATTGATGTATGAGAAACTCATTTCTCATTTGCCCCAATATACATCCATTGCAATTGATACTCCTGGGTTTGGCATGAGTGATGACATTTCTGGAAACCCAAGTATTGAGAATTATGGTAATTACATTTTAGAGGTTTTGGACAATTTAGAAATTGAAGAATTCCATCTGATGGGCCATCACTCTGGAGCTTCAATAGCACTATATATTGAGAATCATTGCAGCAATATGATTGCCTCGCTGACTCTGATCGGAGTTTTTCTTGCCACCACAGAAGAAAAAGAGCTCATGAAGAAACAAACAGGGCTTGATTGGTCACCTAAAGAAGACGGTTCACATCTAATGAATGCTTGGAAATTAGCAGGTGATATTCTGGGCGCTGGCAAAGACTTAAGTCTCAGGCAGCGAGAAACCCTGGATGCAATTCGTGCTGAGGTTTCTGCAAAGCAAATGCACGATGCAATTTGGAACTTTAATGAGATTGAAGCCTTAAGAAAAACAAAAGCTCCAAGTTTGATACTCTGTTCCGAAGATGATGTAATGTATCCCTTCCTTAATCAGGCAATAGAATGTCGATCCGATGCAATTGTTAAAACAATTCAAGGCAAGAATCTTGAGCCGGACTTGGATGCAACAAATATAGCTGTTCTTTTAATGGAGTTTTTAAAGAAAATCTAAGATGGAAAATCAATTGGCAAATAAAGCTGGACGAATCTTAAGTTGGTTGGGTTTTCTATTCTTCTTTATAGTCTTCATAAACATGATTCAAGCTCCTAGAATCACCATTGGCACAGAAGAAAGAGACATCATGAGGAATTTTCATATCGTGGCAGGCACATTCTTGATGACAGTAAGCATGTTTAGGGTGTATCTATGGATTCATTTTCCACCGCAGAAGAGTCATCGATTATTACCTGAACAAGACTATACGTTCATTCATTTCTTACAGTTTTTTCTTTACTGCTCTTTCATCGCTCAAGGTTTAAGCGGTTTTCTTATGGCGTGGTCCGATGGGGTCATAAGATTTATGAAAGGAATTGATACCATTGATCATGGGCTATGGACCACCTCGGGTTACTTGCATAGCGCATTTGGCTTTCTATACATCATGCTCATTTTAATAATCATAATTTTAAGGCTGTATCACATGATTCGATTTCGAGTCTTCAGTCTGAATGTTTTCGCTTGATATGAGGAAATATGTCAACAATGCTAGAGGGGCGCACTGGTTATTTATAATGGTCATTATTGGCATAGCTTTTTATCTGCCATTCCTTATTTTTGGAGCATTCCCATACAATACAAAAACCAATTCGGACCCGATTGAGATGGAACAGCTGCTAGAGGGATTTGAATCGGTTGACTTTTATGCGATGAATGAGTTTTTGAATGACTCTCCAGATGAAATTCAAAAAGAGATTCATGCGTTTGAAACCTGGGAAGGGGGTAAATGCAGATTCTGTCATGCTGTAAACAAAGACGATAGAGATCGCATGGCACCAACCCTTTATGGAATATTTGGAAGGCCTGTAGGTGTTGGAAATAACTATACTTATTCAGATGCATTGATCAATATGAAAGACAATGGCTTAATTTGGACGCCTGAAACACTTGATGCATTCATATCGGATCCGTCAAACTACATACCTGGAAACAGAATGAGAGTGCAAGGCATTAAAGATCCAGAAATGAGAAAATTAATAGTGAACTATTTAATGAGAGAAAGTAAACCAATCAAAGGGGAATAAAAAAATGAAATTTGAAACAGAAATTAACTTTCAATCCAATACATGGAATCGGGATGCTTGGGCAAGAATCCAGGCGGATTTAAATCCTGAAAAAGAAAGCATTTGCTATACCACGGGAACAATTCTTGGGGTAACACCGGGTCAGGCAGTCAAAGAGTTATGTGGCTTTGAGACATTCTTGTGCACAAGATTGATGCCGGCAGCAGAAGATGGAAGCATACGTCGATTAAATAAAGAAGTCATTTTCTACACAGATCCCAGATCTGGCCAAATGATTGATCAGTGGACCAACCCATACTCAGAAGAAGTGGTTGATGTTGTTCATGTTGCAAATGACCCTTTCAATTACACAATTTCTGAGTGGCTGATATTGGCTCCTGAAGATTTTAAAACGGGCGAAAAAGCAGAGCCTAGAAAAATACCTCTGATCTTTCCTTGGAAAAGGTCCGGTGATGTCATCACGCTGAGTACGGATATGCATTTGTATTATCCAAACCCGCTGCAACCCGATAAGTGGGTCAGAGAATCGGCAGGCAAAATGGCCCGTGTCTCAGAAATGATGCGTTACTTTGTTTCTGCAAAGGATCTTGAGAACCCTGAACTGACATCCGTAAACTATACGGGCACTTGGAATAGGATCACGCCATGGCTCCCATGGATGTTAATGGGAGATACGCCTGGTCATTGCTTGTATATGAGCACTATGCTGAAATCAGACAATATTGATATCATCCCTGAGCATGTACGTGAATTCTCAGAAGAAAGGTATCCAGGAATGCTGTCGGCTCCTACTGAGGACTATGGTCCGAGCATCTCTAGCCTTGAGTACTATGCTAGGGAGCAAGAACCTGCACCTGTAAAATAAATCTATGAACCAGAAATCTGCATTGGATCACAGTTATCCGTCGAATGCTTCGGCATGGTACGCGGTCACTATTTTGACCATTGCCTACGTTGTATCTTTTCTTGATAGGCAGCTGCTTTCATTGGTTGTCCCGCTTGTAAAGAGAGACTTATTGCTGACCGATACTCAGGTGAGTCTTCTACTGGGATTAGCATTCGCACTCTTTTATACCACTATGGGTATCCCAATTGGCAGGCTGGCTGATAAAAAGAGTCGGAGAGCCATCATTGCAGTAGGAATATCTTTCTGGTGCCTGATGACGGCAGCATGCGGGTTGGCCAAGAACTACATGCAATTATTTTTCGCCAGGGTTGGTGTGGGTGTGGGTGAAGCCACGCTCAGTCCAAGCAGTTTATCGATGATTGGAGACTATTTTCCAAAAGAAAAAAGGGGCAAAGCTCTAGGGGTATTTAACATTGGTGTTTCTGTTGGATCGGGCATCGCATTCATTGTGGGAGGTCAAATCATCGCCTATGTCGCGACAAGAGAGAACATTGTTCTTCCAATCATTGGAGAAATTTTTCCATGGCAAGCCTTATTCATAATGGTTGGGTTGCCGGGACTCATTGTTGCTGCACTGATGATGACGGTCAAAGAGCCAAAGCGAACCGAGAAAATTGTTCTCAAAAGCGATGATGGCAATGCAACAGAACAATTATCGATCAAAGAGACCATCAATTTCATCTTAGAAAGAAAAAGTGCATACGGATGGCTGTTTCTCTCTATGGCGTGCTCGGTTCTAATCGGCTATGCATTTTTGTCATGGATGCCAACAATGTATGACAGAACTTATGGAATAGACTTCAGGACAATAACGATGTGGCTTGGCATTGCATTCTTGGTCTCAGGACCCATAGGAGCAATTGGCACGGGTTGGCTTGGAGATTATTTATTTAAAAGATATGGCGGCAGTGCACACATAAAACTATTTGCTTATACAATGATCATTCTGACCATAGCGGCTGCACTAGTGCCATTAATGCCGACTTACCAATTGGCAACGTTAATGTTTGTTCCTCAGGCAATCATGGCTGCCGGTCAAACTGCATTGGCTCCTTTGGCAATACTAAACATCACACCGAATCAATTAAGAGCACAAGTCGCTGCAATCTACTTTTTTGTTATCAGTATGACTGGGTATACCTTGGGACCGACAAGCGTTGCGCTTCTGACCGATTATGTATTTAAGGATGAATCCTTGATTTCATATTCAATGGCAGTGGTTTCTTTGATTGTTGGGATAATTGGTATATTTGCAGGATTCATGGGCATTAAACCCTATCGAAAATACATTGAGACCGATAGAGATCAGTCCCTAGAAACAACTTCTTGATCAAATAAGTCGTTAATTTCATCTTCGTCCATTCCAAGTTCTTCAAGAATCTGAATCGAGTGTTCGCCTACTCTTGGAACCGGTGTATGCACATCAAATCTTCGGTCATCCATATTGATTGGCATTGCAGGAAGCTTGGTCTTTCCTCCCGTAGGAATCTCAATATCCAATAGTCCGCCCGATTCGTTGAGATGAACATCATCAAATAAATCTTCAGGCTTGCTGATTGGAGCAAATGGGAGGCCGGTGCTATCAAGCTTTTTCATTAAATCATTTTTTGTAAACGTCTTAAATAGCTCCTGTAATCGTGGAATTATCACGTCTCTTTGTTCGACTCTGCCTTTGTTTAAATCCATTGATTCGTCATTGGTATAATCATCTAAACCAAACGACTCACAAAACAATTTCCATTGTGTATCACTCACGACTCCGATGAAAATCTGTTCCCCATCTTTTGTATCGAAGATGTCATAAACAGCCCAAGCAGCCACTCTGACTGACATTGGAGGCGGAGGTGAACCAGTGGTAGCGGTCTGAGCCATGTGTTGCCCCATTAGATAAACAACATTTTCATACAATGCGCTTGTGACTTTTTGACCTTTCTTTGTAGTCTGCCTTTCTTGCAATGCTGCCAATATAGCGATGGCACCAAACATGCCGCCCATGATGTCAATTACCGAAGAACCGGCTCGGAGAGGCCTCCCAGGAGGGCCAGTCATATAAGCGAGCCCCCCCATCATTTGAGCGACTTCATCCAATGCAGTCCGATGTTCATAAGGTCCCTTGAGAAAACCTTTTGCAGAACAATAGATCAATTCTGGATTCAGTTTCGAAAACTCTTCATAACTGAACCCAAGTTTATCCATAGCTCCTGGTCGAAAATTTTCAATAAAAACGTCTGACTTACGAATCAAGGATCGAATGATCTTCTTCCCCTCTTCTTTTTTAATGTCCATGGCCAAACTTCGCTTGTTTCGATTATAGGTAAGAAAGTAACCTGATCCAGACTGCTTCAATACTCTGGTTTTATCGCCAGAAATGGGTTCAATCTTGATGACTTCAGCACCCAAATCGCCCAGTATTGCTCCCACTGCAGGGCCCATAACCATGTGGGTCATCTCGATGACTTTTATTCCTGTTAGAGGTTTATTTGAGGCATTCATATACTTCGATAGGTTCAATGAAGATTATATTACTATTCTAATGATAATGTGTTTAGATATCACACTAATTATGGATAAGAAAAAAGAGATTCAATCCGCAGTCTTCGAGAGGCTCATCAGTCATCTTCAAAAAGAATCAGATGTCCAAAATATCGACATGATGATACTTGCAGGATTTTGCAGAAACTGTTTGAGCAGATGGTATCAAGAAGAAGCTGAAAAGATTGGCGAAGGGAGCAATCCCGATGATGCAAGAGAGATCGTTTACGGGATGCCTTATCAAAAATGGAAGGAACTTTACCAAAAACCTGCCTCACAGGAACAACTGGATCTCATGAACGCCCGAAAAGAAAAGTAATGGAAAACACTCAAAAACTTGGCCTGGATAAGGTCATATTGATCATTGGTCTTGTTATTTATGGAACTGGATTCTCACTGCTTTATGTAATCTTTGCTCCTTTATCAAGAGAAATTGGTCTCAGCATTAATCAGTTTGGCGTATTAATAGCAATATCGAATGTGGCTTTAGTCTTCTCATCCTATTATTGGGGCAAAAGAAGCCAACTGATTGGAAGAAAAAAAGTATTTGTAATTGGTTTGCTGTCGTATGGCTTTGCATTTCTTCTTTTTACCTTTGGCATTCAAGTTGGATTGTGGGGGGTCTTTAATCCTATATCACTATTTATATTTCTACTGATCATTCGAATCATTTATGGGGTGCTAATCGGAGGCATTCAGCCTGCTGCAGTTGCATACATGTCTGATCATACTGATTCAAAAGATCGGACAAAAGGTATGGCGCTAATCGGAATGGCCTCAGGCATTGGGACAATGATTGGACCAGTGATGGGAGGAACGCTTGCATTCATACATCCATTATTTCCAATGTACTGCGGTGCTTTGATTGCATTAATTGGAGCTGGATTGGCTCAAAAATACCTCATTCAGTCTATCCCAGAGATTCCTGAATCAAGTCAAAATAAAACGCTAAAATTCCATGATTCTAGAATACTTCCATTTCTGATTGGATGGGCAGTAGCATTCATGGTCTTCACATCTGTTCAAATTATATCGGCCTTCTTTATTCAAGATCAGCTGGGAATTACAGAACCCGATCAGGTGATTAAGTATACGAGTATCGCGCTGCTATCGATGGCTCTGACATCAACCTTCATGCAAGCCGTTGTTTTACAAATTTTAAATATTTCTACCCAGACTCTTCTTAGAATTTGCTTTCTGATTTTTGGAGCGGTTTTGATCTCAATAAGCCTTGTGAACTCATTAACACAATTCTTCTTGGCTTACGCTGGAATGGGTATTGCATTCAGTATGATCACGCCCGGTTTAAATGCGGCGGCTACTTTAAGCGTTGAACCCAGTGAACAAGGTGAAGCTGCTGGATTCTTAGCTGGGGCGCCTGTTGTTGGGATGATCTTTGGGCCAACCATTGGTACCCTGCTGTACAATCTTGATCCGACCTTTCCATTTTATTATGGAGGGCTTGTGGCAATTATTCTAGGGGCTTATTTTCAGTTTATTAAGGTCAATGAGAACATTGCTGACTAAGTTTTATTCGACTCAGTAAATCCATCGGAGCCCTGCTCAGTTTTTTCATCGCGACGCCATATTTGTCTGGGCCCATAACCGTCCTTTCTTAAGAAGTGTTCCGTATAAACAATTCTATCTGGATCCAACCGCATAATCGGATATTGAGGAGGACTATCAAAACCCGTGTTGATTTCAGCGGCTGAAGCTTGCCATCTAAAGATGGTCATACCATAATCCCATTCTTCTGTTCCAGGCTCTAGTATCTCGGCATTGCCAAATAATTGAGCACCTTGTGCAGTGACCCAGCCTGCCATAGGGTTTGCAACGGCAAACGATACCCTAGGGTCACGTTGCATTGCCTTTAATTTAGGACTGCCCGGTTGAGGCAGAACATAAATTGAAAATTTATCGGCATAGAACTCCAACGGGCTGACTATGGGTCCATTTAGACCTAAAGTTCCGAGCATGCCAAGATTGGTAAGCGTCAATGCCCTTTGAATTCTATGTTCCAACATGTCTCTGGGCAATTTCTTGGTTGTCCAAGGAATTTGATCCAGCCATGGGTGTGCATTGCTCATTTTGATCTCCTAAATTATGTGGCGCGCCCGGAGGGATTCGAACCCCCGACCACCTGGTTCGAAGCCAGGTACTCTATCCAGCTGAGCTACAGGCGCGTCGTGTATATTATAACTCACAAACAAAGGGATAATTTTTTTTCAAGTGCTCCCATGCATCCAGAGCTTCAGGAATAGAAATCAATTCAAATCTAAAATGATCATTGGGTCTCAGTTGACCAATCAAATGACGATCTGCCTTGATGACTTGCAATATTCTTGGGTAACCTCCCAGAGTTTGAGCATCTGCACCCATAATGATTGGCAAACCATCTTGAGGACACTGAACGATACCTGGATAAATTGGCTTACTGATCATTGAACCCTGATCATTTATGGGAATTCTATTGTTGACAGTCCTAATGCCCATCCTGTTGGAATCATTACTGACTATGAAATCGGTTTCAAATAACACACTGGATGCATCCAATAGATTGAATTCAGGTCCCTTTGTTACCCGAATCGTTGATGTCTCTATTCTTTCCCCGTTTTCAATCCATGGATCGCCAGTATATCTCTCGGATTGAGTCTCTTTGAAATCAATCATTTGACCTTTATGAATTGTTGCTCCATTTAGTCCACCGAGCTTTGCGGGCAAATAGGTTGATACACTGTTCAAAAACTGAGTCGCTTGAATGCTTTTTGAGAATGCAATATAAAATCGTAAATTATCTTTCGCAATATCGGTTGAGAGGATGCTACC
>Ga0208277_1000545_pt1 | contig 21999 bp, 13 predicted proteins | sample ETNtaG_5_FD_185782 | JGI IMG/M metagenome (GOLD analysis project Ga0208277, IMG submission 185782) | Marine microbial and viral communities from oxygen minimum zone, Eastern Pacific Ocean - ETNP201406SV205 (SPAdes) (version 2) | ecosystem: Environmental > Aquatic > Marine > Oceanic ...
ATATGAGGTTCAAACCTACAATGAAAGGGACGCTTCGAAGGTAATTGCTTCAAATTCAGATTGGTCTAGAACCTACAAGATAGATGCAACACATCCAGAGGCTTTGATGACTTATCCTTTGAATGATGCGTATGAGGCAGCCGATGAAGGTCAAAAAGTTAGCATTGCAGTGGAAGATGCTGTTGGCGACCCTTCTGAATTGAGCTTGTATTACTGGGTGGAGGCTGACCACGATTTGAATAGGAACGGTGAAGCCGATTCAACTGAATATGCTCACAAGGTTGTTAGAAATAGCACTGAAGCCGATTACAAGGTGTTTGAAACCACTATTGACCATTCTAGAAACCCAAACATGGGTAGGGTTTCATATTATTGGGATGGAGGAGATAATGCAGGAAATCCACTTCATTACAGTGCAATAATCGATGATGAAGAATATGTTTGGGAGAGTGGTCCTGGGTTCAATGCAGATGATGCTACCTTCAGAACTCGTAAAGATTCATCAGCGATATTTACTGGTTTGGATTGGGCTGGGCACAATGATGGAGCGCCGATCTTTGCAGGTAAGGAGCAAACAATCTCTCTAGGCTTAATCGATGCTAACACAGCAATCGATTTCGAATATGTTGATCTCGTCTTTGATTTTGAAGGACCTGATAGTGAAGTTGACCAGCAGAGAGTTTCTTACTATGGAATCACTGATATGTTCGTAAGCAAATCCAATTTCATTAATCTTGATACCAGTTCTAAGATGGTTCAAACCACCAACGAGTCTGGCCTACCTCTGATTTTGATTGACTTTGATTTCACTATTGGTTGGGATTGGCCTGATGAAGAAATATCTGACCTTGCATTGGAATACAAGGAAAGAGGTTCCGAATTCCCAACGCGCCACATCATTTCAGATCATACTTTCACAGTGGAAAATGACCTTGTTCTCGATGTATCATCGTTCTTGGTTGAAGATATTAGTGAGCCAAGAACAGGAATTGTTGCAGACGGTAGCAGAGTTAGGAATGATGACAGATTAGAATTCACAGGTCGTGTGGTTTACGAAGGCAGCAATGTCCCTGCGCCAAACGATGAATCAATTGTAATCGAAGTATTTGATGGTCAAAGTGTTTGGTCGGATGGTTCAATCGCTGATGATGGTGGATATTCAGTTGAAGTCCCTCTTTCTCACGCCGAATCTTTGCGTTCCTCGCCAACTAGGACTTGTTTGATTTCTATTGGTGGAATCCCTGGAACCGGAGAAGACATGACGGGTCAAACCGTTTCTACAACACTTCGAGTTGTTGTTGATGATACAGCCCCTAGAGTTGTGAGTAGAGTGGCTCCGTTGAACGTGATTGATATCTCAGCTAATACGGATTTGACAAGAGTTCCTGTTGAGTTCCTTGGAACAGAAGATGCAGATATGACTGGCTCTAAGCAGACAGTTCACTGGGTAATGAGAGATTCAAGCCGTACTTTGACTCTGGGTGCAGGTCAATCTGTATTGGGTATGCAGCAAGATGGGCAGAGTGTAATTTGGACTGGAACAGTGGATTTGACTGACCAGGGTAGAATTACGCTACGAGAAGGCGACTGGGTAGGATTCTACCTAACAGGATACGACTCAGCGGGCAATGAATTCCCAGTAGTTTCCAACTCTGAAGCCAGCCCGATTTCTGAAGTTGCAGCTGACGACAATGACTTCGAGAGACAGTGGGTAAGGTTGGGTGCTGTTGGACCTCAATTGAAGATAGGTTCAATTGACTTATCCGATGATCACGTTGCTCCAGGTCAAGAGATCGAGATAACAGCCGATGTACTGAATGTTGGAGGAGAAACCAATTTCCAGTTCAAGGTTTCATTCTATGCTGGTGATTCAATCGTGCCATTTGATTCTGTAACATTGAACAATATCGATGCAAATCAGAAGATTCCGGTAACAGTCAACTGGAACGCTAAGGAAGGCGTTGACAGGATTCGTGTAGTTGTAGATCCAGACGATGTCATTGTCGAAGTTAATGATGACGACAACACTGCTGAGCACAAAGTGGAGATAGTATACGTCTCATACATGGGCTGGTTTGATTCGATTCGTGAACAACCTCTAATCTGGTTATTCTCAATACTCTCAATCATAGTTCTAGTCGCTATTGGAATCACAGCCAATAGAACAGCGATTACTCATGGTGATGAATCGATTTACGATGAGGAATGGGAAGAAGAAGAAGAAGACTGGGAAGACGACGACGATGATGATGACGACGACGATTATGATGAGGACTACTGAACCTCAAATCGTTGCCCTCTTGAACCAGTGACTTCGCCCAACAAATATGGCCGAAGGCGTCTTCTCCAAACTCGACAAGAGTTTGCAGAAGGCTCTAGACGAGCGCGGTTGGACTCCAACTCCAGTTCAGCAAGTCACTCAAGACGAGATATCTGCTGGTGGAGATAGACTAATTGTTGCCCCAACAGGTTCGGGAAAAACCATGGCGGCAATGCTTCCTCTCCTAGATAGAAGTCTCAAGAATCAATGGAAAGGGATGTCCATACTATACATCACTCCCTTGAGAGCACTTAACCGGGATGTAGACCGAAGATTGGATGAAGTGACTTCCGCTGTTGGTTTACGACTTGGTTTGCGTCACGGTGATACTAGCCAATCCGAGAGGAATAAGCAAGTTCGTAATCCTCCGAATGTGATGATAACAACTCCTGAAACATTCCAAATTATGTTTACAGGTTCTAGACTAAGAGAATTGCTTCGAGATGTACAGGCGGTTGTTATCGATGAATTACACGAAATGGCCGACGGTGAAAGAGGCTGGCAATTGTCAGTAGGAATTTCAAGACTTGAATCATTCATCGGAAGAACTGTCCAGAAAATCGGTCTATCAGCAACCGTTGGAAATCCTGAACAAGTAGCAAAATGGCTTTCAAAAGATGCAGAAGCCATTAATGCAGTAGCACCTCGTTCAACAGAACTATCCGTAGATGCAATTATTCAGATGCCAGAGGACGAAGTTGGTTCATTGGAATTAGCGATATCACCTAGAGCTCATGCAACACTGAGAGGTTTAGCAGATATTATTTCGAAGAACAATCCATGTCTAGTATTCGTTAACTCAAGAAATACAGCTGAAACAGTATCTCAACGTCTAACTGCAATCGCCCCAGAACTATCCATCGGTGTCCATCATGGTTCTCTAGCAAAGGAAACTAGAACTCAGATGGAAAATGATTTGCGAGATGGTAATTTACAGGGTTTGGTATGTACATCAAGTCTTGAATTGGGAATTGATGTAGGTAGTGTAAATCACATTGTACAGATTAGATCACCTCGCTCTGTAGACCGAATGCTGCAGAGGGTTGGAAGAGCTGATCACCGGTTAGGAGGCGTGGGACGAGGAAATCTCTTGTCTTGGGAAAGTGATGACCTCTTTGAATCCGCAGTTATTGCTCGTAAGGCAATTGCAGGAGAAATCGAACCGGTTGAATGGAGAGATAGGCCGCTTTCAGTTGCTGCAAATCAGATTGTAATGATGATTCATAGTCACGGTGCACTTCCTATTGATGAGGTGGCCGAATCAATATCTGGAGCATGTCAGTTTGAAGGTTGGTCACGAGAAGATACAATCGCAATTGGGAAAATTTTGGCAGATCGTTGGGTGATTAGATGTGTGGATGAACCGAGTTCAGTGCCATGGTATCGCTGGCCTCACGACGTGTGGAAAGAGTTGCAAAGTCAATCAAAAATAGAATTGCCCGAGCAACCAAAACTGGCATACGATGAGGAACCTAGTGAAGACTTGACTAAATTGACATTTGAAATTCCTACAAAATATGCAAAAGGTTGGTTGAGCCGTTCTGGAAGAACTAGGGAATGGGTCTCTAAGCATCTTTCAATGATTCCAGATAAGCAATCTTACCGAGTGAGAGATGCCGTGACCCGCCAACCACTGGGCAATGTGGATGAAGCCTTCGTGCTTTCACTAAACGATGGAGGTGAAGACCAAGACGGGAGTCAGAGAAGGTTCGTCATGGCTGGTAGAACCTGGATTGTAGTAGATGCAGACCCTGAGCAAAGCGAGTTGCTAGTAGCCCCTGTCTCGGACCAAGGGCACGCTCCTCAATGGGTTGGAGAATTGCCACCTACTCCGGCGGAGGTCGCAAGAGAAGCGGGACGTTTGCGCAGATTATTTGCAATTGATTTGGGATTGATAGAAGATGAAGAAATCACTCACATCGACCCTGCAGAGTTGCTGAAAGGAGAATCCAAACTAGATGATTATCCACTAAATGGGGAGGCAAAAGGAATGCTCGCAGATATTATCAGTACTCATTTTTCTTCAGCTCACATGATTCCCAGTGAGAGATTAATCACTATCGAAGAGAGGAATGATGCACTGGTGATCAATTCATGTCAAGGAAACAGAATTAACGAGGCCATAGGCCATTATTTGCTGGCGATGGCAAGCACTCGTTCAGGTAAATGGGGTAGATTAATTGTTGAGCCATGTCGAATTTCTCTTCAGGTTGGAGGAGTGGTTCCAAGAGAGATAATTGAGTGGTTATGCGAGACACCCCCCGAGGCTTTGGAAGGAGTTCTTTCGGTTACCCTACCAAATTCTAGAGAAGTAAGGTGGAGATTTGCACAAATCGCTAAAATTTTCGGAATTTTACGTCATGGTGTAGATCCTAGGAAAATAAACATCCAATCGCTCCTCAAAAAATATCGAGGGACTCCAGTCTTAGATGAAGTTCTTTCAAAACTCTTCCATGAAAGAATGGACGTATCTGGTGCAACCGATGTAATGCGTGCAATACAATCCGGCTTAATCGGTTTGGAAGTTACCGCAATGGGGCCATTGGGGATTTCAAGTAGGTCAGAAAAAGACTTGCTTCTTCCTAATTTTGACAACCAACAAGTAAGAGCAAGACTTGAGGGCAGATTGATGAATGAAAGGGCAGTTTTATGCTGTCTTAGATGTCAATCAATAAGACGATTCAGAGTTGCTAGATATCCTGAAATATCAGACATCAAGAATTGTCTGAAATGTAAGGGGCAAATGCTGGCTTGCGCACGTGAAGGGTTGGAAAAACAACTCATTGATTGGGTTAAATCTGACGAAGAGAAGGTAAGAGATAGAATGATGAAAAACGCGCAGGCAGTAGCTAATCGAGGCATGGATGCAATACTTGCACTAATGGGTCGAGGAATTGGTGAAGCAACTTGTCAAAGGATAATGCGAAAGGTTCAGAGAGGGGACAAAGATGCATTACTAGAAGCAATTCACTACGCAGAAATAGAATATGCTAGAACCAGAAGATTTTGGGGCTAATCATTTTCAAGTTCCATCAGGTTGACTCTTTCTACAGCCTCGACAACGTCTCCTTCTTCCCACCAATCAACTGCAATGAATGTAGGTCTCTTTCCGTGTAACTCGATACATTCAATTGCTCTTTCGACCATGAAATCTACATCATTCGCCTCACCGGCACGGTTAGGGTCAGAGAGTCCTGCTTGGTTTTTCAGCCAATTATTCATGTGGAATACAGGCTGATTTACATCTCCTCTTAACTTTTCACAGTCCATTGATGATGTGTCATCATCGGCGTAATTTGTAGTCCAACTATGGGTTAGGAAATCATGGAAGTACGGGTGGGCGGAATCACCCGATTGTTCCCAAAATACAACTAGGCGCTTGTCCATGTTAATCATCTCAATTAGAGTGGGCCATTCATCGTTCATATCGTGTATGTACATCATTTCTGATAGGCCCACGTCATCAAAAATTTCTTTCAAGTGGTCAGGTTCTACGTAATTCTCAATCAACAATGTGACAATGTCTCTATCTTCATTACTCATTTCAGATTCTAAACCGCTCAACCAATTCCAAGGATCAACGGCTCCATATGTGCACGGGCTAAATCCTCTGTCGGAGTCTCCATGACAAAACCTGACATTTGATACACTTTGATCTGCGGTGGTTAGGTAGTGTGTGTCGAGCATAAAAGCCCTCATTCCATCATTCCATTGTGCTTGAAAACCAGTTCTGTGGTTGCTAGCAGGATAGTAGATATTATCTTCATGCGTAGAATAAGAATTGTGAGTTTCAGGGAATGTGACATCATCATAGGTTCTGTGGCAAAGGATAACTAAGCCATTACAAGGAATAGTTTCCCAGTATTTGCAGGTACCATCATCTTGCGTTGCGTTAGCATCATAATTCATTGCATCTGAATCTGTACAGCCCAAAATAGGTTCAGGTTCAGGCTCATCATATTCGCAAGACCCGTCATCTTCATTGGCTTGAGAGTCGTAATTATTTGCATCAGGGTCTGTGCATCCCAAAATAGAATCATCCACCGTTGTTTCTTCTGATTCTCCACTTGGAGAGACACTTGCTTCGTAAGTACAACCAGGTGATAGTAGAATAATCAAGGACACAAGTATGACATGTCCTCGCATGAAACTAAACCAGCAAACTTTCCATTTGAACACACCGGTGTCGCGCTTAGACAAAATTGAATAAATCACTAAATCTTTCTAACTTCGACTCCGGCTTCTTTGAACATGCCTGATGAGATATTGAAATCATCAATCCACCTTTCAGGAATTTCAATTTGTTCGTTGTAGATAACTTCGCTTATACCCGCTTGAATTAGAGATCTAGCACAACGTGAGCAAGGAGGCCATGTTACATATGCTGTACTTCCCTTGAGGGATACCCCAATTCTAGCTGCATGCATAATTGCATTTTCTTCTGCATGACATATTAGTGGATACTTCAGATTGCGGTCATTCAATCGTTCCTCGTCATCACTAATTCCTCTTGGGAAACCATTGAACCCAGTAGAGCGAATTTCACGATCTTCTCCTACAATGACGCATCCAACTTTCGTTGATGGGTCTTTACTCCATTGAGCAATATGATTGGCTAATTCGATAAATCGGTGGTCCCATTTGTTAGCCATATCCTCGCCCCGAGTTAACTGACTGGCTTCACGTTCAAGAAACTATGTCGGGGTTTATTCCAAGTTTGGAAAGGATATTTCCACATAGATATAGAGAACCTGTTACGACAATTAGTTCTGTTTCTTCAGTGAATGCTTCTAGTGCAAGAGATGGCTTTTCGAAGTGCTTAGCACCAGTTATGGGTTCCTTGACACCAGGATATCGGCCATTTTGAGGCTCGGTTGTTATCAATTCCACAGGTGGGTTCTTTCTGATTAAGTCAAACAGTGGTTCAAGGAAAGCATCCATGTCTTGCTGAGGGGAAGTTCCAAACAAAAGAGACCATCTTTTAGGCAAAACTGCAGCAATCTCTGGGATTGCTCTACGCATACCACTTGGATTATGTGCTGCTTCAAGTAAGAAATTAGGCTGTCCTGGGATGTATTGCATCCTTGCTGGCCACGATATTGGCCTCCGGACAAATGAATATCCTATCATTGTACACAATAGTTCTGCAAGGTCGGCAGCTTCTTCCATGAAAGTTGATTTTTCAGGAGAGTAAAATCGTGCGCTAATCGCTTCATCACGCATAGCATTTCGGACTTTAGCAACCCCTGGATCTCGAATAAGCATTGGAACTCCTGGCCTCCATATCGCCGCTTTTTCTCGTGCGACCTTTTCGATAGTATCTCCTAGAATGTCGCTATGCTCGAGGCTTACTGAGGTTACGAGACAGCCGACTACATCTGCACTTCTGGTCGCATCTAACCTGCCCCCAAGTCCGGTTTCTAGTACCATTATCGATGCTCCAGCATCTCTACAAGCAAGAAGTGAAACAAGATATGTAATCTCAAAGAAGGTTAATTCAGATTCGAGATTTTTGACTTGTAACAATGCTTTGTCAAAGTCCTCCGAAGAAATCGATTTACCGTTTACTCGAACCCTTTCTTCAATTTCTATCAGATGCGGGGAAGAAAATAGTCCAACACGATATCCGGCCCGCACTAAACCCGCAACGATTTGGGCACAAGCACTTCCTTTTCCATTAGAACCGGCAACATGAATGCAATCCATGTCTTGGTCAGGCCTTCCAAGGGCTTCCAGTGCCTCATTTACTCGTGACAGTCCAAGAGACATTCCCTTTGTTTTTGTGGCATTTAGCCACTCTCTAACATTGCTTTCTGCCATTGGCCCCGTAGGGGCCAGAATATCCAATGATTAGAAAACCACCCTCATTCTCGGTATGTAGCATGGGAGAGCCTGCATCAACCGACCACATCAAGCGCGTAGAGCGCGAGTTGGCTAAGGAAGACAGCCTTCTTGCTAACATGATTCAACAAGCCCCGGGCATGCTAGGTATGGCTTTCATGTTCATCATTACAATACTACTAGGTATCTGGTTACAGCCTTGGTTTGATGCTGCAGGATTACAAGCATTTGGCGAATCAGGTTCGACCGAGGTTCGTTGGATTGCATTAGAATTAGTAGCGATTTTCGCCTTCACCTTCATGATTTTGTGGTTGGCGAAAAACCACCTTCAGCATGTGATAAAGTACGGAATCCTGTTTGTTTTGTTCCTCGCTTTGTGCTACACAACTGTACCTGGTGCTCATATTTTACTCGTTCCAGAAGTTGAAACGGAACCATTTGTTTTCACTGAATCAGAAGATCTTGATGAACAGTTGTATGCTACATACAGCGATGGTTCGATGATTACGCACAAGGCTATGTACAGGGATTCCTATGAAAATCACACCTTTGTTGTCTCAAAACGTTCAATCAACACATCATTAGATTGGAGCATAGAATTAGACTCCTTCCCTGGTATTCCAAACCAATTTGCAGTCACTGAGGGAGAGTTTGGATACACCATTAACAATAACAAATGGATATGGACACTGGATAAAGAAACAGGTTCTATTCTAAGCAAGTATGCTTGCTTTGACCTAGAAAATTGGGATGGAACATTAGATAATTCATCAGAGCTTCCTGAAATAGGACCTTGTATTTCGGTTTTAGAGGTAATTGAAAATCCAAATGCAGATGAGGGCGAAAGTAAGGGTGGATTGTATATCGTTACTGCAGAGAATACGATAATCCGTGCTGAGATATTCGCGGATACACTAATCGAATCCAATCACACCGAGGAAGAGATTGGGTTTTATCGCAAAGCAGCAGAATGGGTGTATCCTCCAATTTTGTTCGATGGAATCAATCACATGAACGTTCAATATGACTCCGATAGTTTGCTATTGGCAACAAGTGAAGGCGCGGTAATGATTGAACTAGAGAAGACAGCTGGAGTTTACGAAGGCCAAGGAGGCGCCCCTAGTGATTGGTATGATGAAATTAGTGTTGAATGGCTATTAGTTCCAGACCCCGGAAATTCAATCATGGCTCTTAATCTTGTTACAAGCCCATGGGATGAATCACAGCAATTGATTATGGCTGGAATGGATGATGGTGAGGTTAGCGCCTGGATAGTAGACGATGAAAATGATGGCAACTTCACCGAAGAAGACAGATTCAAAGGAACTGATTCATTTACCGGTCCTATTGTGTACATTGGAAATTTTGATCTTGATGGGCATAATGGTGATGAAATTTGGATTGCAGATGGCGATGGAATACACGGTTTGTTTTACGACTCTATGATAGAATACGTTACTGTTGACCAAGATTACAATGATAGTATGGTTCTACTAGTTGACGGATTTGATGTAAAAACAATACAGAAAGGCGACTTACTTTACGTAGGTGAATCATCAAGATTGATGAAAATAAACGGGGGAGAATTTGACCCCGATACAATGTACAATAGTTATGGTATTAATTTGGATACAACAGCATTCTTAATCGGAATAACTCTCTCTGTATTACTAATGGTGGCACTAATGATTCGACCAGAGTGGTACATCGTAAACACGGTTGGTGTACTTGTAGGGGCTGGTGTAATCGTAATGCTTGGAGTTACCTTTGTACCTACATTGATTGTAATCTTCATGGTACTTGCAGCGATTTACGACGCATGGGCGGTGTACCGTTCCAAACATATGCTTGAATTAGCAGATACAATGATTGGATTAAACTTGCCAATATTACTTGTTGCTCCGCAAGAAAGTGGATACTCAATGCTCGATGAAAAAGACAGCATTCGTCCTCCTGTGGAGAAAGACCAGACAACTGCTCCAGCGGTTTCTACCGAAGACAGCCCTAAGCAAGTTGTCAAGCGCAAGAAGCCCAAGGAGGCCATGTTCATGGGGTTAGGAGATGTAATCTTCCCGGGGATGTTAGTTATTTCATGTGTGAACTACATCTCTGAAAGCGGTCTTGCTGTTGGGATTTCTGCATTGATAGGTGGTTTGATAGGTTACTTTGTCTTGATGACTTACGTTGCATCGGGTAGGCCTCAAGCAGGCCTTCCATTGCTGAACGGTGGTGCAATACTTGGATACATAGTAGGCGGCTTGATTTTCGTCGGTAGTGCTGCATTTAGCTTTGGTATTTCGTTTTGAGGTGATTTGATTGTTAGGTATGGACCTGTTCCGAAATGAAGCCGATAAAATTCGTGCAGATCACGATAAGCGAGGTATATCCCATGAAAGGATAGACCAGGTAATCGCTTTGGATGAACAGTGGCGTGGCGCTTTGAAACAGATGGAAGATGGCCGTCGAGAGCGCAATCAAGCGGCTCGTGGTATTGCAGATGCCAAGAAGAGTGGTAACAAGGAAGAGGCTGACAGAATCATGGCGCAAGTCAAAGATTTGGGTGACAAAATCGCTGCTTTGGATGATAAAGCAAACTCTCTTCTCGAAGAAAGAGATACCATTCGCATGCGAATTCCGAATCTTCTACATGATGCGGTCCCTGTTGGCGATGATGAATCAGGGAATACCCAATTGTCCCTCCATGGGGAGAAACCAGCATTCGATTTTGAACCAAGGACTCATAACGAACTAATCGAGATGAATAAATGGGTAGACTTGGAGAGAGCTGCAAAGATTGCAGGCAGCCGTTTCTTTTTCCTCAAAGGAGACTTAGCGCGCCTTGAGATGGCGCTTCAAACCTATGCGGTAGACTTCCTTGTCGATAGAGGCTTTACTTTCGTCCAACCGCCGGTTATGATGAATCGTCAAGCCTATGAAGGCGTAACAGACCTTTCTGATTTTGAAACTGTGATGTATGGAATCACTCCAGATCCGCTTTACATGATAGCGACCAGCGAACATCCTCTAACTTCTATGTATATGGACGAGGTAATCGAACCTAGTTTGCTTCCGATAAAGATGGTTGGAGTTAGCGCTTGTTTCCGCAGAGAAGTGGGCGCTCATGGCCTCTCAGATAGAGGAATTTGGCGAGTTCATCAGTTCACAAAGATTGAGCAAATTGTAATCTCGCATCCGGATGAATCTTGGGACCATCATGAAGATTTATTGCAGAACTGTGTTGATTTGTGGGATAACCTAGGACTCCATTACGAGGTTGTTAACATTTGTACTGGAGATATGGGGACAGTTGCTGCTAGGAAATACGACTTAGAAGCATGGTTGCCAGGTGCTAATGCTTTCAAGGAAATAGTTTCATGTTCAAATTGTACTGATTACCAAGCTAACCGGTTACGTATGCGCTACCGAACTAGCGAAGGTAATGCAGCAGTACATACTCTGAATTCAACGGCCGTTGCTACTAGTAGGGCTTTAGTTGCAATCATGGAACAAAACCAACTTCAAGACGGACGAGTCTCAATTCCAGAATGTTTGGTTCCTTTGATGGGTGGTAAAACCCATCTTGAACCGTGTCAGTGGTGAATTAATCAGTCTAGAATTATTCATTCCTTGCCTCCTATCCAACACATCCTGCAAGAGAGGAACTAAACATTAGCACTGCTAGTAATAATGCCCTCATTCAATCGCCATTGAATAAATCTGCACCAAGAAGTGGTAATAGTACTGAAGCATCGCCTTCAACACACACATTTGGCGCTTCAGGTCTCATTTTACCCCAGCTTATTGCTTCTCTCAATCGGGCTCCTGAGAGGCTTCCATCGTGTTCAGGCGCAGTTGTAATGTAAATGGCTGAATCAAGGCCTCCTCTATACTGGTTCCACCAAATAACGTGATGTTTGGAGATTCCGCCGCCAACCATCAGCGCATTCGATCTCTCTACATCCCAAGTAAGGTCGCTCATCACTTGTTCATCAGCTAAGGTGTCAATGTGGAAGTCGCGATATTTTTGTCTAAACATGAATAGTTGAGCTCCTATGCTACCGTCTGTAATTCCAGGAATGCAGACTGGGATTTGATTTTTGTAAGCCCAATAGATTAGCGAATCAGGGGTTCCAATTCGCTTTCCTAGTTCCCATACCAAGTGGATTGAGCCAAAACCAACCCATGCGGCAGCACCCTCCTTTCCTGTTTCCTCTAGTCTGTCTTTTCTGATGTCTTCTAGTACTGGTAAGACTACAGCCTCGATAATTTCACCGTAACTAGCATTCGGGACAATCACGTTACCAAGTCTCATTAATTGATGCTCTCCCAATTCAATATCGTCTAATTCAAATGCACCATGGTAATAGTGCTTGTAGGCTCTTGCGATATCGTGATCTAGCATTCCACAAGTAGTTGATATGACATTGAACATTTTTCTCTTAATCGCTTCAACAAAGAAGCCACGAGTTCCTGTTGCACAAAGGCATGCAGGGAAGGACAGCCAGTTGGTGACTTTGGAGGGGTCAGCATCTACGCCATCGATTTCTTTTTTCATATCGAGTAGGATATCTCTAGCATAGGCGAGCTTTGTTGCGGTGAAACCTCCCGCTGTTGACATTTGGTCGATAAGAGAGGAAGCATCTGTCAGGGATGCGAAATCGTAGTCTTTGACCGGCTCGTCAAAAGACTCTGGATCTATTGCCATAGAATAGTGCGGGCGGCTTTCGCATATGAACCTCATGACTATCTCACGATTGTTCTAAATCGTGAATCTTGTCTCTGAGAACGGCAGCCCTTTCGAAGTCTAATTCTAGTGCTGCTTGATGCATCAATTCCTTCAATTCTTCAATTGAATAATTTAATTCTTCAATTGGTTGCGAAATATTGCTAGTTACTGAATTTGAGTGGGTCCATTTCCCGGCTCCAACCTTCAAATTACTAGCCCAATCGCCGTCCTTTCGGCCTCCCTTGGAAGCGACTAACCTCTTGCCGCCAGCAGTGCCTGCAATCAAATCGTCAATGTCACTTCCCATCTGTGGAAGAGCCTTTTTGATGGTGGCTGGAGTAATACCAAATTTTTCATTGTGTGCAATTTGCCTTTGACGCCTCTCCAATGTTTGTCTTATCGAAGCAGCCATTGGCGGGCTCATCGAATCCGCATACAAAATCACCTTGCCGTTTGAATTTCTCGCGGCTCTACCGATGGTCTGTAGTAAACTTCGTTCATTCCGAAGGAAACCTTGCCGGTCAGCGTCAAAGATTGCTACAAGGCTAACTTCAGGAATGTCTAGACCCTCTCTCAATAGATTGATTCCAACAATTGCATCTATGTGGCCAATGCGGAGAGCGTTGAGTATCTCGGTTCTCTCTATTGTATCAATCTCTGAATGTAAGTGGTGAGCCTTTATGCCCATTTTGTTGAGGTATGCTGCGACCTCTTCTGCAAATTTTATTGTCAAGACGGTTACCAGAGTCCTTTCGCCCTTTTCGATTCTAGCATTCATTTCAGAAAGTAAATCTGCAACTTGACCTTCAGTTCCTCTAACTTCAATTTCTGGGTCTAGCAATCCCGTTGGACGTATTTCCATTCTTGGGATTTCTTCGATCATCTGCAACATATCATACATGCTTTCCGAATCAGGATGCTTCTTCGAATATTCTGGTTCATCCACTCCGCCTCCTCCTGCAACGTGCCTTAGTCCAATAGGTGCATCTTGACTGGTCACTTCGCACAAATGCAACAGTTCTCTTTCACCAGGCGTCGCACTTACGTACAACATCCTGGGGACTAGGCTTTGGAACTCTTTGAGCTTCAATGGTCGATTATCTGCGGCGGAAGGAAGTCTAAATCCATGTTCAATGAGATTCAATTTTCTACTTCTATCACCTGAATACATCCCCCCTACTTGTGGAAGTGTAACGTGTGATTCATCCATTATTACTAGGAATTTCTTAGGGTCTCCATGGAATTGTTTTGCAGCTGCTGCGAAGAAGTCTAGCAGACAGTAGGGCCTTTCGCCGTAATTTCTTCCATCGAAATGCATAGAATAATTTTCTACCGCCGTACAATGCCCTACTTCCCGTAGCATTTCTAAGTCATAGTATGTTCTTTGTTGAAGCCTATGCGCTTCGATATCTTTGCCTTCGCTTTTCAATTCAGCAATCCTGCCATCAAGTTCTGTTTCTATGTTTTCAAGCGCTTCCTCAAATCTCTCGGGTGACACCATGAAGAATTCTTTTGGATGGATCCAAGCTTCATTTAATTCATCCAATACCTCCCATGACACTGGGTCACAGATCTGGATGTGTTCAACTCCATCAAAACCAAAGCGAATTCGCAAAGGGTCGTCACGACTAGGCATCCAAACGTCAAGATTTTCGCCTCTAAGTCTAACTTGTCCGCGCTCTAGCTCAGTAGTCGTTCTTTCATACTGCAAAGATACTAACTCCCTAACTAGATCTCTCGGTTCGATACTTTGTTCCACATGAATTCTACAATGGTATGAAAGGAATGTTTCTGGGGCATTTAATCCGTAGATGCAAGAGACCGAGGATACTACTACGCAATCAGGCCTACTAACTAGGCTTGCAACAGTGGCAAACCTCTCTTGTTCGATTCTTTCATTGATTGACAATTCTTTGTCGATGTACAAATCTCTTTTTGGAAGGTATGCTTCTGGTTGGTAGTAATCATAGTGAGATACGAAATATTCTATTCCATTATCGGGGAATAATCCTGCCATTTCTTGGTAGAGTTGTCGAGCCAATGTTTTGTTGTGGCTCATAATCAAAGTTGGGATGTTTAACCTTTCAATTACGTTAGCCATGGCGAAGGTTTTTCCAGAGCCAGTAACTCCTAAAAGCACACATCTTTCTTGATTATTCTCTAATTGAAAAATTAAATTTTCAATTGCTTTTTCTTGGTCACCTGCGGTCCCGTGTTCTGAGTGAATTTTGAATTTTGAAACCTCGGGAGAAAGCTGATTCTTTACTGCCCCTTCAAGGGCCTTCGAGATGTCGAAGGGGTCGCTCATCAACTCACTTCCTAAGGTAGGTACAATCCACCGTTGACATGAATTACCGCACCTGTAATGTAACTAGATTTGTCTCCAACCAAAAACGAAACAACGTTAGCAATATCTTCTGGAGTTCCGACTCTTTTCAAAGGAACCTCTTGTTCACGACTTGCTCTTTTCTCAGGACTATCTCCTGCTAAAATATCTGTATCAACGAATCCAGGTGCTACAATATTCACTCTCTTTCCTTCAGGCGCTACCGATTGAGCGAGTGAACGAGCCCATGTTGAAAGGGCGGCTTTGGATGCAGAATAGTCAGCGCCATGCGGAGAGCCCTTGGTTCCCAGTTGGCTTCCAATAACACAAATTCTTGCGTTTCGAGTCAACTGGTTTTTTACCGCATCCCAGATTAGGAAGGCACCTTCAAAATTTGTAGCCATCGTTCTTCTTAAGTGATTTAGATCCAATTCCTTGGCATCTATCCGGTCATACCTTCCGTGATTAATTACCAGAACGTCGATACCTTCGATAACCCACGGGTGGGTTGCCAGTAATGCAACTTCTCTTGCATCTGTAACGTCACAATTTGCAGCCACAGCGTCGATTCCAGAATTCCTGATGTCATCAACTACCATTTCTGCTGGCTTTGATGAATTGCAATATGTTAGCAAGATTCGATAACCGTCTTCCGCTAACTGTTTGGAAATTGCAGCGCCAATTCCTCTGCCTCCGCCGGTGATTAGTGCTGTGCGCATGAAAATCCCAAGAGGGGTTCCCTCAATAACTCACTGGAGGAACTGAGCTAACTGAGGCGGCTGCCAACCTTCTGGCTTGAGCACCTTGCCATCGTCTCTTCGAATGACCTTTCCGTCTACTAATTTGGCCATGTTCGAGCGATGAACTTCATTGAATGAATCGTCGTAAATATGTTGCATTCCGTGATTGATAATTGTGCCTGCAAGGATGTACCCTATGTCTGCTAATGCGTCGAGGACTTCGACTAAATCACCTGCTCTGGCTGCTTCGGCGTATTCTTGGACTTCTTCGGTTAACAATTTAATTCTAAGCTCAATCAATTCATCCGGTCCAAGTCCAGGTTGGTCTAATTTTGGTATTTCAAAGGCTTCATTGAATTCAAGCAATGACTTCACGATAGGATTCATACTCTCCTGCGAGTCATGCCACTCTATCAAAGTTGCATTGCCACTAGAAGAATCCATCCTGTGGAAACGTGTGCTCTAAACCACCATTCTTGGAATTTAGATCCTGCAGCGATTAGAACTGTTGTGACAAACGCCAAAGAAATGACTGTGCCTATGGGGGATACGATCGAAAATGCAGCAGCCCATATTGGCATCGACAGTAACATGACAGCCATTGTAGTCGGCGGTTGGAATGTAGCTGGGAAAGATTTGACACCAGTCTCTTTGTCGCTTTGTATATCCATTTGCGCATATCCTAAGTCGAATGTTGCTATCCATATCAGGACTCCAATTGATACGTATAGTAAATCAGGATACCAAGAGTTGGATGAAATTTCCCCAGTTATTGCGACCCATGCGCCTGCAGGTGCTAACGCAAGGCATCCTCCTAGCCACCAATGGCAAAGCCAGGTGTATCTCTTCAGGTACGGATAGATTACGAAAGCGATTACAGGAATTGGCGAGAGGTACAAGCACAAAGGATTCAGCATAGCAGCGCCCCCGACTAGCATTACTAGGAAAATCGCACATAACGCCCATGCAGTGTTTAGTGACATACTTCCTGATGCTAAGTGTCGATTTGCAGTTCGAGGGTTTTCAGCATCGATCTTCCTGTCAATTATTCTGTTCAATCCCATCGCTAGACCACGCGCTCCAATCGCAGCAATCAGTATCCAAAAGAGTTGCAAATAGGTAGGATCTCCTGCCATCAACGCTCCTATGAATACGAAAGGTAGGCTGAACAACGTGTGTTCGATTTTGACAAATGATGCGATTTGTTTGAGGTCCATTCACATCACCAAGTTATCCGGCCATGGTGGTAAATCAAATCTATCTATCGCAGCCAGAGTTTCGGGATCATGCATTGTAATTGCCGGCCATCTTCTCACCGGGGTTGGTCCTTCCATAGATGGTATAGGAGTGGTGGCGTCCCAGAAAATCCTTCCATCTTCAACGATGAAATCGCGCTCCACCGCGAAGCGGGAAGTTAGCTGCCAAAGCAATCTTCGCATCGCCCCTTCTCCATGTAAGTCCATGTCGTTGTCAGTGATAAATAGCCACCTTAATTCATTTTTGGAGTCTAATTGCCAAATTGAATTTCGCAATTGATTAATTTTTTCTCTCTGAGCCTTTGCATTCTCTTCATTTGGCCATTGCATCCCAGTCCGAGGGTCTGGTCTTCCATCGATATCTACGGTTACCACTAGCATCGAATTTCTCAGCATTAGGGTATCTTCAACATCTTCCAATTCAGATATTTCTTTCAGTAAGGATTCGCTAATCCCAGGAGGTTGTTCCTCCCCTCTTCGCCATGCTGGAGATTCTTCTACAGGCGAGCCCTCTAAAGGATCCCCGCTTCTAGGATCTGCAGAAACTAATTTTGTAGCATCAATGATTACTTTGGAATGGACGTTCTCATAGGTGGATGCTGGTTCTAGCGAATCGCTTACCATTCCGTCAATAATCGTGATGTCACTACTTGGGTCTACTCTGTCATTTAATGAATCTAGAAGTTTGTCTAGGTTGCTGGGGTCCTCATCAGTTGCGATTAAGATTTTTAGGAACATCATCTGTCCTGCTCCAAGAAGTCCTAGGCAGGTCTTTCTTGCTTGCCGAGGGTATCTCTGTTTGCTCTTTACAATGGCGAGATTATGGAATCCAGTTTCTAGAGGTAGGTGTAAGTCAAGCACATCACGGTGTTGGAAAGAAAGAATTGGCCTGAACTGTTTTCCGATAGCTTCGCCAAGATAGCCGTCCTCCATTGGCGGCTGCCCCACAATTGTCGCTGGCAAAATTGCATTCTTCCTTCTCGTAATTGCGGTGACATTCAGTACAGGGTATTGTCCAGTCAGTGAATAAAACCCGAAGTGGTCACCAAATGGCCCCTCAGTTCTTGTTTTTGTGGCGTCAACCCATCCTTCGATTACTATATCTGCATCAGCAGGTACTAGCAAATCTTGGGTCAAAGCCTTGGTTATTCTTAATCGGCGCTTGCCGAGGAACCCCGCAAACATGTATTCTTCTAGATTGTCAGGGAGAGGTGCTATCGCTGAGAAGATCAGTTCTGGCGGCCCTCCAATGCAGATTGCGACCGGCATCTTTCCATCTGGCCAAGCTGCGGCGTGATCAGCGCCATGTTTGTGAATTTGCCAATGTAGTCCGACTTCTTTCGGGCCGAAAACCTGCCCTCTATACATCCCGAGATTGTGTTCTCCTGATTTAGGATCCTTTGTAACAACTAATGGTAGTGTGATGTATCTGCCTCCGTCCATTGGCCAAGTTTTCGGAATTGGGAGTTTGGTTACATCAAGATCCATCTTAACTCTTTGACAAGAGCCTCGTCTGACTTTTTTTGGAGGCATCGAAATTGCGTCGCGCGCTAGAGGCAGTCCCGTCCATGGTTTTTTCACGATGCCTCCAATGTCAGGTTTCATCAGAGCCACAAGTCGATCGCCAACCTCGGTTGGATGTGCAGCGCCCAATGCTCTCAGGGTTCTGTCGTGTGAACCAAATAAATTCATTGCCAAAGGTATCTCGCTGATTTCCCCATTAGGAAGCCTAGGTTTTTCGAATAATACAGCCGGCCCTTTTGTTTTCACAAGTCTGTCCGCAATTGCACCGGCTTCCAACTCTACATCGACGGGCTCGCTGATACGTAGTAACTCTCCTCTCTCTTCCAAATGGGCGAGCCATCGTGTTGAGTTACGCCAGGCCATGGTAATGCTACGAGGACCTATTGATGAATACTTGTTCTGTTCCGACTCATTGAAGTCCCGCCTCCCCTTCGGGGAGGCATGGCGAGTTGTGACGTTCTAGTAATCGGGGCCGGCCCCGGCGGTGGTTCTGCTGCACTTCACTCTGCCCGTGCCGGTCTTAGTACTATGATTGTTGAAGCGGACGCAGAGGTGGGGGTGCCAGTTCATTGCGGAGAGTGTCTCTCACAAATGGCTGTAGACAATTTAGATCTAGAGTTGCCGGAGGATGTTGTAGCATTGGATTGCAAAGGGATTCGCGTAATTTTTCCTGATGGGACGGCCAAGCTTCTGACAGAGAAAGGCTACGTTCTAGAGAAGCATAAATTCGAGCAATGGTTGTGTGATGAAGCAGTCAAGCAAGGTGCGAGTTTACATCGCTCACACAGGGTTACTTCAATGGAGAGAATTTACAATAGCAAAAATGAATTTGTCAATTGGAAAATTGATGGAAGAGGAAATGAATTTCCAATTGAATGCAAAGCGGTGATAGATGCATCTGGAGTCGCTGGTGCTGCAACTAAATTACTCGATATGGGCACCGAAGTCGAAGTGATTGCAGGCTTCCAATATGAGATGACAGAGGTTGACAATGATGGCTATCTTGACTTCTATTTGTGGCCAGAATATTCACCTCACGGATATGTCTGGATGATTCCAAAGAAAGGCGGAAGGGCAAATGTTGGTTTGGTTACAACAGACAAGAAAGGTGCAATCAAATATCTGGACAAATTCATTGAGGATACATATCTCAAAGATAACGAGATTCAGAACCCCGAGTGGAGAAAACCTGGTATCAAGCCAAGACCATTTGGTGGGACCATACCAATCTCTGGTCCCAGAGAAATTACAACCGGAGATGGCCTAATTTTAGTCGGAGATGCAGCAGGCTTCACTTCACCTCTTTTCGAGGGTGGTTCTCACTTGGCTTTATGGTCTGGAAGAGAAGCAGCTCAAACAGTTGCAGCAGCCATTTCTGATGGAGATCTATCGGACAAAAGGATGCAACGCTATGTTGCTGCATGGAAGAAAAGATTCCCTCCCTATCACAAAATACTGAAGGGAAAAACATCCCTATATGATTTGAGTGACAAAGAGTTGTCAGACATGGCAAAGTGTTTGCCAGAGGAGTTGGGTTCGATGTCTGCTTTGGATAAGTTGTGGATTGGTATGAAAATTTTGGTAAAACATCCACTGCTATACACGAAAGGAGTAATTAGCGTACTGCTATCATTTGGTTATTCGAGGGCGAAGCATTTCGGCTGGTGAGTAAATGGAATCTCTGCTGATGCCATTTGCCGTATTTGTTGCGGCTTGGATCACTTATCGTCCTGATGCAAGATTAACATGGATTCTTGGCCTTCCTTTTTTGATTCTAGCATTCATGTTTACAATGAATTATGACTCAATCCATTTAGTGGCGTGGTATGGGGGAGAAGAACTTCCTTTACGTTATAGATTTGCAGCAACTTGGGCTGCCAGAGAAGGGCCGATACTTCTCTGGGTTGCATGGATGGCGTTGTTATCTATAATTTGGAGAAACCCTCTGAAGTCTGAAAATGAGGCAACACATTTTCTTAGATTACGATTGATGAATGGGTTTGCATTAACACTCCTACTCGTAGCTTGGATTTTACAACCGTTCAAGGGCGAACAAGGAAAGGGGCCTGGTCTAAACGAATTACTTCAAACGGATTTGATGGTCATACATCCACCTTTAATTTTCCTTGCATACTCTCTTTGTATTGTCCTCAGTAGCATTGCAATATCCTCTTTACTAACCGATTCTAAAGGAATTAAGGACAGATTAATCCAAGTCGCTAGGCCTGCATTTTTCTTTTCCACTCTAGGAATAGGCCTTGGCGGACTTTGGGCATATCTGATTTTGGATTGGGGAGGCTATTGGGCATGGGACCCTGTTGAAACCGGCTCGCTATTGCCTTGGATTTGCTTGGTGATGTTGCTTCACCTCCGAACAAGGCCTGGTAGGACTTCAGATCACATGTGGGCAGGGGTTGCAATGGCATGTGGTGCACTAGCACTATTCGCAACAATGGTGACGAGAGCTGGAGGGGTTTGGGCGGTGAGTGTTCACACATTCGTCGTCAATTCGTCAGGTTCTCCTCCCGGCGATGTATTCGGTAGAATCATGGTATTGTTATCTGATAATAGCGGCATAGAAGTTGTAGTTTATTTGCTTGGTATCATTCAGTTACTAGGAATTTTCTTGGCGACAAGATTAGGATTTGAATACTCAAAGTATTGGCTTCTTCTCCTACCTGTAGTGGCAGTTATCGGAGTGATTGGTGGTGGAGATGCACTGGATGGCCTTCCTCACGTAATTCTTGTGTTACTTGGCCTCGGGCCTTTTGTAGAAGCGGGCATAAGGTCTCTACCCACAGGCCATGATTGGAAATGGTTCGCCTTACCTGCTGTTATGGTTGGCTTGCGAGTTATACACGGCATGGTTTTGTTTGAGTTGTTATCACTATTGTTCGCATTTGGATTGATTTTTGAAAAAGATCGTTTCAAAGCATGGGGTTGGGCTAGTGGCGGAGTAATGCTATTTTTGTCTGCTTCCTGGTCAGGGATGCTCGATATTTGGATATGTGCAATCGGTATGACTGCATTCGTATCGCCTTGGTTTTTCGCTGTAGAAAATGAGCAATCAAAATTCTCATTCACAGATAGGTCTACTCAACAAAGATTAGCATTATGGACTCCAGTAGTTGCAGTAGGTTTGTATCTAATTCTCACTCTTGTAATTCTAATCTCAAGCATTGATTCGATTCAATTCGCTGCCCATGAATTGTATGGCGCCCCGTTTGTTGCTGCAATAATGATTGCATTTGTGATGTGGAGTATGA
>Ga0208277_1000546_pt1 | contig 21969 bp, 17 predicted proteins | sample ETNtaG_5_FD_185782 | JGI IMG/M metagenome (GOLD analysis project Ga0208277, IMG submission 185782) | Marine microbial and viral communities from oxygen minimum zone, Eastern Pacific Ocean - ETNP201406SV205 (SPAdes) (version 2) | ecosystem: Environmental > Aquatic > Marine > Oceanic ...
GGCTATCCGTTGTCTAGCAAAGGATAGATCTCTTATAGCAACATCAGCTTTTTTACCACGTATATTTTTAAGAAGAAGATTTACTTTTCTTGGACTACAACGTACGTTCCTATTAACCGATTTTACTATATCTTTATTTTTTGTCATTAGAAGGAGTGTCCTTTGGTTTTGCTGGAGTTGATGGAGATGCTGCTGGTTTAGTTGGTGCTGTAGCATCAGGTGCAGCCATTGAGTTAACACGTCGTGGCGCAGGAGCTGTTTCAGACAAGATTGATGACAAAATGCAAGAAGAATTCAAGAAAATCTCTGTCTCAAATAGTAATACTGTGATTCAAATGTTTCTCAGAGATTTCTTGTTGGGGATGACTCCATTAGTCGCATTGTGGCTAATTCCAATGCTATTACCTTGAGAAGGTTGAAGGAGCATAGGCCCGCCCCTAGGAATGAGAGACATGGCGCTCCTCATCCTCATGCGGCACGGACAATCAATGTGGAATGCTGCCAATTTGTTTACTGGCTGGGTTGATGTTCCACTAACAAATAAGGGAATTGAAGAAGCAATTTCTGGTGGAAAAGAAATCGCATCTCTGCCTATTGACGAAGTCCATGTCTCAACTTTGATCCGTGCACAGATGACCGCAATGCTTGCTTTAGCACAACATGATTCTGGAAAAACTCCAATCTTCCAATACTCTGCAAATGGAGATTCGATGAGTGAGAATGAATCTAGAATGGTCGAATGGGCACAATCAAATGATTCAGGAGAAAACACCCTACCTGTCCACGTTTCTTGGCAACTGAACGAGCGTATGTATGGCGATCTACAAGGTCTTGACAAACAAGAAACTCGTGACAAGTATGGCGATGAGCAAGTCCACATCTGGCGTCGCTCATACGATGTACCTCCTCCAAACGGCGAGTCTTTGGAGTTGACAGCGGCGCGAACAATACCTTATTTGCAATCAGAAATTATGTCTTCATTAGAAGAGGGGAAGAATGTGTTTGTAGCAGCTCACGGAAACAGCCTTCGTTCAATAGTAATGAACATCGAAGGATTGTCGAAGGAAGAAGTTCTGAAATTAGAGATCCCAACCGGTCAACCAATCGTATACGAATGGAGCAATGACGGCTGGTCACGCAGGTGATTTTTTGTCTAAAGCCTGGCAATGGGCTCCAGCAATTTATCTTGCTGGATTACTCTTGATGAACATAATTAGCACCCCATTTGGTATTTCTGAAATGCCAGATGAATGTCCAGTTGATTCTTACAACTGTGACTATCGTATAATTGCCTTAGATGTGAGTGAAGAAGAACTCGATGATGCTATGAGAGAATGGGCGCACGACAAATCGTTTACCACAACATTCAGCCCAGGCCATATCGTAGATAGAACGCTAGTGTTTCAATTTCCAGATGACATACATTATTCCAATAAATGTGGCACTGTTGAGTTAATGAGTAAGTCAAGATTGGGTTCATATGACTATGGAGTTAATGCTGAAAGGGTGGATGAGATAGTAAAATTCCTGATGGAGTATGATTTTGAAACAACGTGTCAGTAAGCGATTCCTTCATCGTTTACAAACACCACATTGACTCCTAATCCTGCTTTGTGAAATGCAATCAATTCGAGTGAATGAATACGATGCCCTGTAGGTGCAACTCCCAGAACTTTCCTCTTGTCTTTTCGCGAAAACCATGATTTCTTTTCGCCGATAACACGCCTTTCACCCTCGATTTCATCAAACCACGGTAAAGGACCTTCTGGGGAAAATTCAATTCCTAAAATTAGATCAACGCCATCGGTTGATTGAGCAGCGCTGGCATCTGCCTCACTAGGTATTGCTGGACAATTAGGGTGAGTATGGAGCCAGTGTGTGAATCTTCCAGCCCTAGGACCCCTGTCACTTCCAAATACTTCATCGGTCCATTCTTCTGGCAAATGGTGGACAGAAAACGAATCTCCTCTATTGACCATCGCGGCCTCATTTATTCTGAATCCCTGCCCAGCAAATAGATTCTTACGTTGATTTTCACCTTGGAACTCAACTTCAATTTCTGGTAAGTTTCGTAATTCAGAAACATCTAACCCGACAAGAATTTCGTCTGGAAGGGCTTTGAATGCCCATTCTAGGATGTCTTCTAGTATCCTTGCAGGAAAGTGAACTTGAGCCACATATTCTTCTCTACGGTTATGGGATTCATCATTGTAGATGGAGATAGCATCTGCCAACCAATCGCTCACCATGGTGTGGCGAATGAGTGCTTAGACATGAAGAAGTCGCAAAACTGTACTTCTTCGGGTAATACTTGAATAGTCCCGGTACCTTATTGGCACCATGGCGAAGAAAAAGGGAGGATTCGGACGTTTCCTCGGCGCCATCACAGGTAGCCCCTATGAGCGCTTGCAAAAGCAAATCGACAAAGTCATTTCAGAAGCTAGTAGCGACAAGGCTCTGGCTAGGACTTTGAAGAAATTAGTCAAAGCTATCGGCGACCAGTACGATGAAGAAAACATCGATGAAGAAGAGCATGATCTATTGCTTGAATCGATAGAAGATGCGGACCCAGAGGGCCGCTCTTTCCCAAAACTAAACGATGATACTGATGAATTCTATGACGGTGGCGACATGCCAGATTCTCCCAAACTAAATCTTGGAAAGCGTAAGAATCTAGATGAGTTGATGAAATCCCAAGGAACTGAGTTCACAGGCTCTTTCGGTAGAGACGAATTCGAAGAGTTCCGTCAGTCTATGTCTGCAGATTTCTATGCTGAATCTGATGATGCTATTGCAGCAGGAGATCACCAACACGAAATCCGTACCCAGAATCGTGTGTTTGCAGATGCTGAAGATGGAATTAACCAACTGAAAAAACAGATGGCTGAAGAAAGCGGTCTCGAAGACCCTAATTCCGATGATGGAGAGGATGAGAATTACTACACAGACGATGATGGAGTCGAATGGTGGAAGGACGATGACGGCTACTGGTGGTACCGAGAGCCAGGGCATGATGATTGGCAACCTCACGAGTGAGCATTCCAAACATCTAATGTCGCTAGTTCAAATTTAACTATCCCCAAATCAGCTCCTGCTTTGAGCATCGCATTATTTGCCATACTTGCTGAACTCATTGCAATTATTGTTCTAGGTCGGACAATATCAGAAGCTAGCAATTTTCTAAGTACATCTAATCCTTTGATTGGAGGCATATAGTGGTCGAGAAGTAGTATGTCTGGAGAGAACTTTGAGATGCGTTCTAAACAATCCTGTGAATCCCAATACTGTTTCAATTCAACATTTGTCATGTTGACGCTTCCACTTACGAGAAGCGCTTCAATATCGACAGAATCTTCGAAAGCTAAGACTTTCATTCTTCTTCATCCCACCAATTAGGGACCTCGAACCATTCCGGAGCATTTTCACTTCTCTCGATCAAAGGTAAGCTCAATGTTGAAGATGAGTCTGCGTTAATTCCCATTCCTATTGCTGCACAAGCACTAGGGAGGTAGTCTTCTCCTCTTTCTGTAAGTATTATCGAAATCTCATTTCCTGCAGGAATAATGGCGTCTATTGGGTTGAATTCCATCTGCATTAGATAGGTTGTGAAAGGAGTAACAACCTTTGCATCATGACCACCATCTCTGTATCGCACATCCATTGTACCATGGCCTATTCTCAAACCTGTAGTTGAGTCGTACATTGTGGCAAAAACCTGACCTCCGTCACACAAACCCGTTGTGACTGAAAGGTGAAGAGTCGGCAAACCAGAAATGAATCTATCTTCATCAGATGCAGGGACTGTGATTGTCACTTCAGATGATGTACTCACTATGTTACCCATTGTAGTAGTCTGGTCGAGTGTGATAGCCTCCCATTCCATGTCTGCTGGCGGCCAAGTTCTCTCTACGTGCCATTTTCCATCATTGCGTTGCATTTGAACATGTAGATCAGGCATTGGGCCATTATCCTTGAGCCAGTATTCGAACCATGCGAATAGGTCTACTGCCCAATCCATTCTACTCATTTGAGGATATGCTTCTGCTCCATATCCCGATTCTAATTCACCATGACGGTCAGGTTGGTCTGGATAATTGTGAGCCCATTGGCCCATAATTCCTCTAGCCGGAATACCTGCATCTCTCAACAACTGATATGTCGGGAATGCATGGTATGGGTCAACATTCCAGTCTTGCATTCCCCAGACTAGGTATACGCTACCTCTGTAATTCTCTAAGACATCGGGTAAATGTCTTCTTTCATCCCAATAGTCATTCCATTCTGCGCCACCATATTGAGCCCATAATTGTGTGGTAAAAGGACTCAGTGGGCCAGTTAAATCATCCTGGCAAACTCTCAATTCATCAGTTGTTAGATCGCTGGTAGCAGCTTGATATGCAGCATCATACCCTAGTGCTCTAAATTCACTGGAACCATTTCTGTAGAACATTTCCTGAACACCAATAGATCCTGAAATCGGGACAATTGTCTTGAGGTGTTCTGAGGGGTTTTGTGCAGCTTCCCAATTAGTTGTGCCAGCATATGATTTGCCCATTAGTCCAACATTACCGTTCAACTTCTCATGTTCTCCAAGCCAATCTACAACGGCTTGGATTCCTGTTTGCTCTCCTAATCCTTTGACATCTTGGCAGTGTGTAGACTTACCAGTTCCAAATGTTGATGCTTGTGCTAGGGCATATCCATGTGAGATGAAATTCTCATGCACCCAAGCACCAATGCCTCCATCAGGTACAGTATTTGGATTCGAATCATCTCCTACTCCTGGCATTCCTTCACCGCCGAAGTCGTAGTAAGGATGAATTGTCATTATTACAGGAACAGTTACCCCTTCTGGAACATTTGGCAACCACAAAGCAACATGCATAACATCTTCTTCGGGGAATCCAGCATCTTCTTCAGAAAGTGGAAGTTCTACAGATACAAAATGTTCGGTGTATGTCAGAACATCATATGGCTCGTGTGATGGTGGAGGCAACACCGACCTTGCTTGCGAGAAATTTAATTCCATATTATGCCTATCATGCAAAGGTGTTTCCCACCACTCATAGGATTGTTTAGGAGCATCTATCTCTGAAGCGAGATGGCCGAAACCTGCGCCTAAAATCAGGAAGACAATTGACACTGCAATTGTTGCAGCCAACGTGATATTGAGTGCGCCACCATCCCCTGCTGGGACGATTTCAGCATCGAATACTTCGCCTTCCATCATGCGAGACGATGCGAATCTCACTCATCAGCCTTCTCTAGAACCGTTTGGATACAAATCATCAAAGAGTCGTTAACCTAGCGACAATCATGAGCGAGCAATATACAGTGGCAGGCCAATCAATTCCAACTATAACTTCAGGATATGGCGGGTTTCTGATTATTTGGGGAATTTTAGTTTCTGTGCTTTCTGATTCCGATTCAATAACATCATTCTTCCCATCTTTGTTAGGAGTCCCTCTTCTTCTTTCGGGTATTTTGGCAGCAAAGATTCCAGAAAAAAGGAAGTTGTGGATGCACATTGCTGCAACCTTTGGCTTACTGTGTGCACTAGGCGGTACTCGCTTCTTCATGGTCATGTCAGACGGAATTAATTACGCATCAGGTTCGATGCTAATGTTACTACTAACGGGCTCAGCATACACCTATTTCTGTGTTCAATCTTTTATCCATGCAAGAAAAGCACGCCAAGAATGATTTCATCATGTCGGAATGATTGGGGTGTTACATGCGAGCCATTGCAATTCTACTAAGTGTGCTCGTCTTGAGTCCGATTGCTGGTGCAAATTATGAGACCGGAGATGAAGACTGGAGAGAATTCGAAGTCGATATGTCTGACTGGACTGATGGTCCCGAATTAGAAGGTTCACCAATGGATGAACCACGAGCAGGAGATGCTGTATTAGTAATCGAAGTCGATTACAAACCTAGTCATCTTGGCGCAGCAGTACAAGGTGAAATAGTGATTGAATTATTCGAAGAGTGGGCTCCAGAAACTACAACAAATATGATCAAGAATGTTGAGGCTGGAATCTATAATGGCATTTTCTTCCACAGAGTAATCGATGATTTCGTTACTCAAGCGGGTGATCCAACTTGCAAAACAGTTGTAGTTTATCCAGCTACAAGTGCACAATGTGGTAGTGGAGGGACTGGAGAAACTTTGGATATGGAGCACAATGAGAATTTGTCTCATGTAGATGGTGCGATAGGTATGGCACGTGGCCAAGACCCAGATAGTGCAGATTCACAATGGTACATAGCTGAAACAGAAGCACATGGTCTAGATCCTGAAAACAGAGATGATGAAGGATATGTGACATTTGGAATTGTGAGGAATGGAATGAGCCATGTAAGAGCAATTGCAATGGTGCCAACATCAGATGACCCTACAGGAGAAGAGATTGTGGTAAACCCAGCCTCTTCCGCAGGTAGGCCAATTTGGGAAGTCCATATTTCGAATGTTGAGATGATTGGAGTTATCCCTGGTGATTCAGAATCTGATGATGTGGAAACACAATCTTTCTTCTCAACAGCGGCCGGAAAGGTGACAATCTCAATTGTTCTAATCGGAGTTTGTATTGCCAGTTACGTGATTTTCGTTGGTAATCGGGAAGAAGAGCCAGATGCCATTCTTCTTGACTTTGAAGATTAACTAATTTTCAAATCCAGAACAACATGCCTAATGTGTGGGCAATATTGTTTGACATCTTCTAGGTGAAGTCGTGTAGCATTTTTACCGCTCACTGTGGAAAACCATTCTGTTGTTTTTTCAGCCCATTCTTCAATCTCATTTTCATGGACATTCATATGGACATGAATTACTCCACCCTCCTTTTTCAGACAGTTAATCGCTAGTCCCCATGTATTCATGGATGAAGGAATTAATCCAAGGATTACCCTGTCTGCAATTCCAGATAATTGTTTCATAGTATCCCGATTATCTCCTTCATAAATTGTGCATTTGTCTTGTACAAAATTTCTTTGTAACCCTTTGTTAAGTGCCAAAATACTATTCGGATTAATTTCACAAGCATGAACGTGCTTTGCCTTTCCACGTGTTAGGAATTGCAATGTGTAGTAGCCAATGCCGCAGTAAGCATCGACAATTACTTCGCCTTCGGTTCCTAATTCCCCCATTCTTCTTCTCTCGGTAACATTTCCGGATGAAAACATGACAGCAGTGGCATCGAATTCATACTCAACAAAATTCTCTCTATGTACAACCCAGCCATCTTCGCCATGAATTAATTCTAACTGTGACTCTCTTCGGATCCCAGTGTCTATTTCATTTTGAATCGCTATTCGTTTTGCATTAAGCGCTGTAGCGACCTTTTCCAGTGGCCAATTTGAGGTATCTGTTCCATTCGCAAATATCACCATGTCTCCCAGTTTTTCCCATTTCTGAGGCGGATTTTCGATAATGGCTTGCAGACTCAAGTGCGGGTTGTGTTTTTCCACAGAATCAAACTTCAATTTCAATTCGCCATCCAAAACAGGTATGGCTATCATTTCCTTGTAAGGCATTGGCTTCAGATTGGAATTTATCTTCCCTTCATTCTTCAGACGTTGATACTCGGATGATGCCATATCTCGGCCACACAAGTATGCGTAAGAGAGGGTCACAAATGACTGCAGGTTGGCAAACCATGTTAAATGTCCCAGTATACGAATGGGCGTTAGCATGAAGTCGAGACTAGCATTTTCTCTAATTATTCTGTTTGGAATTTCAATTATTGCGCCTCTAGCTAGTGCAACTGGAATGCAAGCATGTACTATCAACGGTGGTGTCTGTGACACCTGGGATAAAGCACATGATGGTACTGAGAACCAGCAAGATTGGATTATAGGAGTTTACGAGTTCGATCTGGTCGACACATCTACTATTGAGATGGAAATGTCTTGGGCATTACATGAGTTTAATCGCTCCACACTAGGTCTAGATGGTGCTGCTATGAATGCAGCATTAGCGGCTGAAGGAATGAGTGCTCAAGATGGCGCACCGGCCGATCTTATTCGCAACTATTTCGACCAAACTACTGCTGGTTCAGGAACTCCTACTGTTAAGGAAAAATTGGTTTCAGAAGTCAACGACACTATAGAAGAGTTGTTAGGAAATGGTTTTGGAACCGTTGATGAGATATCGACAGATTATGTCAATTCAATTTCTAATTCTGGAATTACTACAACCTGCAGCGATGACCCCGACACCGATGCTGCTGCAGAAGGCGCCACCTCAAACAATGTATTCGACCCTCCAATATGCTTCACTGTATCTGCAATAGTATCGCTGTCAACTTCAACTTTTAATCTAGGGAGTGTTGATCCTTTGACTCTTGATAGAGTCTACCGTGGAATGTTGGTAATGGGCTCAGACATAACTTCTGAATTCGAGTTGTTTAGTGAACCTGGCCATTCCTCGGTTTTCGTAATCAATCCTCCTGATTTTGCAACAGTAAAGGGAGTTGATTCTGGAGGAGTGCAAGTTATCAGAGCAGGCCCTCCTTCTTACATGGCTGCTCAATGGTTAATTGATAATTTAGATGCACCAATATTGGGTGAAAGAATTTCACAAGATGTGAGCGTTGAGATTGGCCACCGAAATTCAACTCAAACCAGTAGCGTAGAAGTAAATCCCTCGGACACAGGTATCACGCTAGATGTAACTCTAGATTTGTCAGATGAAAATTCTGCATGGATAGATATCGTTGCGGGAATAAACCATATCGATCAGAATACTATGGACGAGTGGGACATTTCTTTGGTAGATGTTACTCAAAATGCGAAAATCCCATGGGTTACTGCTGATGGTATCAGATTAGCCTATCACAATGATTTGATTGAATTAGACGACTTTGGGGATAATTTCCCTATGGATAGAGTCGGCGATGCGGTAGAAGACGCAGTGCCCGGTGTTGGTTCAATCGAAATCAATAGTCCGACATGGGTATCAAACTCAATCGCACTAGGTATACCTGAACCTTCAGGTGGTCTGAATCATACACATTCTGGATGCCCTGAGACATTACCTCCTGGTACAGTTGTGAACTACTGTATCGAAGGGCCGAATGCGATGGATGGTAGCAATCCAATCTATCTTCGGGCTTCATCAAATACATTTGAATTGCATATTCTTGATCTGATAAAACAGGAAGTCGATGATTCCACAGGGATTTTGGATGTAATACAGGAAAGCGATTTGAAGAAATTACTTGATTCAGGATTGACTATTGAATCCGAATTCGGTCAGGATTTGTTACAAAAGATGATTCCTAGTGAATTACCTCCTACTGAATTGACACTGGAACTGATATTGCCTGTTTGGATGCAAGCAGCTACGGGAGAATCATCGATTATCTTAGTTGAGAGGACAAATGGTGTAGATGAACTTGCAATCTCTATGTCTGGCCCGGGTGCATACAATCCTAGGCATGCTATTCTAGATGACAATGACAACGAAATATGTTCGGCAGATGAAGCGGATTGGTCGTGTGTAAATCTCGATGTTGATTTTGATGTAAGCGACTTAGATTTCAATGAATGGGGGCCTAGCGTGGATGTAACAGCATCTTTCTCAGCGACTATAGATGTCTACAGAATAAAAGTCCCAGATAGAGTATTAGACAAGATGAAGTCTGAAAATACAACAATTAGTATGGAAGTAATTCCTTCAGATCTAATACGTTTAGGCTTTGATATCACCGATAGACTTCTTGAACCTCGTTCCGAAGAAGTGAATTTAGGTGGGGATGAGGATGCAACAATCGAATTAACTACAAGCGGATTTGAAGATTTCATAGATGAACTTGGTCAAGAATTAACAGAAAATATTCATCGCGAAGCCAAGGAGATTAGCGCAAAAGAGGACAATGCGGAATTAGATTTGTCAGGAATTCAGATTATAACTTCCTTAGAAAACTTAGGAAATATTGGAGCCTCTATGGGTGATGAGACTCCGATTAGGCTATCTGTAAGAATACCGGAGTTTACTATGGAGGCTGGTGTTACAAACGGATGGGGAGGCATTACTAGCGGTGACCCAACCGTTGGGATAACTACCGCATTTTACTCTCCAATCATCAATATGGTCAATTCTTTCAGTAATGCGTTCACCAATATCGGTTTGCAATTTTTACAAATGGGTGGTTCCGGATTAACTGCGGACAATAATGGGCAACCTTTCGAATTCAAAATAGAGCCTACTGATCTAGAATTAAACGAAGAAACTAACTCTGAACTGCGCGGAGAAATTACCTTCGTTCTTCCTGATGGCATTACTTTGGAAAACTTCCAAACAGCAAACGGCTGGGAAGAAGTTACTACTGATGATGGAAGACAGAAAATTACGATTTCAATGGAATCATTCACGGCTGGAGAAGAATTTACTTTCAGTGTCAAAGTTTCATGGTGGTTTGTTTTCACTCAGATTTGGATTTATCCTGCCATTTTACTCTCATTGATTGTTTGGCGAGTTAGAGCTAGAAGGAAAAAGAAGAGAAAGAAAAACCAGGCAATAGATGCTGCTGAAACAAAGATAGTTTCTACTGGTAAAGGAGGCCTCTCAGATTCCGACTTCAATTCCCTGAGCATGGGATATGACCCTAGTGCGCCAAGTAGTGGCGATTTCAAGATGTACGGCGATGATGAAGATCTATTCGGCGACAATTGGAATCAGTGAAGAGAATCATAAATTCTCTTAGCCAACGAGGCCCCAATCCCTGGTACAGTTTTGAGGTCCTTCACTGTGGCGTGGCTGATTCCTTGCCTACCCCCAAAATGTCTGATTAGAGACTGTAATTTCTTTGCTCCTAGGCCACTAACAGCCTCAAGAGGATCAGATAGGCGGCTTCTTGCTCGACTTTTACGATGGAACTTATTCACAAACCGATGCGCTTCATCACGAGCATGAACCAATACTCGACCTCTTCTGTCGAGAATGATATCGTCATGCCCTTCTCTGTGAATTGTCTCTTCTCTTTTAGCTAGGCTTGCTAATTGCATTCGGTCTCTAACGCCGTGTTTATCCAACAATTTGGCGATGATTGATAGATGAGTTTCTCCTCCATCAATGAGTAATAAATCTGGCCAATCCTCTACTTTCTTTATCCAGCGTTCTACAACTTCACTCATCATTCTAAGATCATCCATAGCATCGCCCTTCACCGTGTAAGTTCGGTATTCTTTCTTCGCAGGCCTGCCATTTCGCAGACAAACACTTGCTCCTACTCTTGAGTCTCCAAGTAATTGTGCCATGTCAAAACAAACAATATGGTCAAGCGAGTCCATGGATAATAGTCTCGCGGCTTCGTCAGCAGCTCTTTGTTCCAAAGAGCCAGATGCTTTGTTCGACATTCTTTCAATTTGCATTTCCGCATTTTGTCTTGCTAGATTAGTTAGGGTGACCAGGTCTCCACGTGATGGAGTCCTATTTTCGACATTCGAACCGCGTCTCTCAGTAAGCCATTCAACTATAGTTTCAGTCAAAGGAATTGGCGTCAGTAACAGTCTAGGAGGCCTTCTGTTAGAATAATGTTCAACAACAAAAGTTGAGATTGAATCACCCTCATCGCCACGATGGATTAGCGGCCAAGATTCCTGACCTTTGATGGCTCCATCATCCGCATGAATGACTACAATTGCAGCAAGTTCGCCCTTAACTCCAATTCCGATTGCATCACAGTCTCTGTAAACTGTAGATGATATGACTTGTTGACTTGTAACAGACCTAACTGCCTTGATCATATCTCTTATTGAAGCAGCCCTTTCATACTCCTGTTTTATTGAAAAGTTATCCATTTCTAAGGCAAGTTCTTCGATTAAATCAGTAGCATCTCCATCGAGTACTCTTCTTACATTGGCTACTCTTTGTGAATAATCTCCTGCGGTTATACATGGTCCTACACATAATCCAATGTGCATTGCTAGACATCCTTGTGGAAGTAATTCTTTGCAATCTCTAATACCGAAATGTCTTCTCAATAATTGAACAACTTGTTTTGCAGCACCTGCATTCGGGAAAGGACCCCATTTCCAAGAGTTTTCTGGAGGGTTGCGAGTGTATAGGATTCTAGGAAATTCATCCTTGGTTAGTGAAAGATAAGGATATGATTTGTCATCTTTCAGCATAGAGTTGTATCTAGGACGATGTTGTCTGATTAGTTGCCTTTCTAGAATCAACGCATCTTGGGGAGAATTAGTGACCATACATTCTATTTCATCGGCCTTTTTTACTAATTCTGGAATCATAGTTCTATCCGGATTTGAAGCAAAGTAAGAACGGATTCGCTGTGAAAGAACAGTTGCTTTTCCAACATATAGTACTCTTCCTTTCGATGTACGGAAAAGGTATACTCCGGGTTTGGCCGGAAGATCGACCGCATTAGGATCCACCGGCATGAATCGCTTGTAGTGTCGGTGGATGAAGAATACATCGCCGAACAGTTAGGGGCAAGAAACATGATTGATGAGCGATACAGAACAAACATGGTGACCGGTCCAGAGGCAAGAATTCTGGCCCGGCTTGCCACATTTCCATCAAGTTTAGACTCAGCTTGGGACGTACCTCGAGAGATTTGCCTTCCGGGTTTGTCTGAATATCTAGGGGTAGTTCGTTCCGCATTACATGCTCCTCTTAACGAATTGATATCCAAGAAGTTGATCTTTGAAAGAAAAGCCCATGTTATTGGCGGTGGTAGTCGAAAACGGAAAGTGTATCACATCACAGTTGCAGGTCGTAGTGAATGCGAAGGTGTAGAAATTACTGCTAAAGTTAAGATTGGAGAATTGCTAGGAAACCCTCCTGCACAAACTCTGCTGAAGGGGAGAGATTCCTTGATTGCTAACCTGAAAGAAGTTCCAAAATTAATACTTACAGGTCTACCTGGAATTGGTAAAACTTCATTGTTGCGCAGTATTGCAGACGAGTTGGTAGGCGAAGGTAAAACTGTGCGTTTCGCAACCATGGAGTCCTTCAAGGATATCACACAAATTTTTGCAGAATGGGGCTTAGAATATAGCAGCGAGGGCGCTAATTTGAATTTAATCAAAAATGAAGTATTAATTCTAGATGAGTTGCAAGAAGTAAATCAGAGACATCTTGGGAGACTAGAACAATTTTTACAAAAATCGCCACAAGTAATCATGGCTAGCCGTGCTCCATTACCGATTAGTGAAGGGTTTACGATTGCGGAAGTACCTCCATTAGAAATCGAAGATGCAGTTACATTGTTACCTGATCACTTAGGTGACAGAGAATTAGTTGCTGAAAGACTAGGCGGACACCCATTAGCCTTGCAAATGCATGATGAAAACTCAGAATTACCTGAGGCAGGATCCGATCTACAAGAATGGGTTAGAGACGTAGTGTTGTCCAAACTAGGCGAAGAGATAGTTGGGTTGGATGAATTATCTCTACTACCTGTTCCAGTCCCTGCAGATTTATTAGAACATGAAAATCACTTACTAGAATTAGATGACCACGCATTGATTAGATGGTTGGAAAGCGGTGTTGAGTTACATCATCTGGTCCGAAATGTACGCTCGACTATGCTTACTGAAGATGACCATAAAAAAGCGGCAAACCATTGGTCTGGAATTAAAGGAGATTTGGCTAGACTGGTTGAGATGCACCATATCTTAAATTCCGGTGGAGATATTGAATCCCATTTACTTTCCAACGCTGAAGCTTTGATGGTAAGATCTAGTGCGGGATTAGCGACATTGATTGGAGATGCAATTTATCGAAGCCCATCGAAATCATTGCATAGAATCGCAGCAATGATTGCAATAGAGAGGGGTGAGTCAGACATTGCATCTGAACATTTAGCAAATTGTGACGCTCCTGATTTAGAGTATTCACTTTCGCTATTAGATGGAAATAGTAATCTCCCGATTCCGGAGAACTCTGATTATAGTCTAATTTTGTCTGAAGCATCCAGAAGACTAGACGATAGAATACCGGGGCAGGCTCCCAGAAATGACATAATTCAATTATTGGATAAACTAGATTTCAGTCAAGTTAATGATGATATGAAGAAAATCATACTTGTTGCAATTGCACACATTCGTCATTCATGGTATATTGCTAATGAAAATTGGGATGAGGCAGCAGAGATAAGGGATAACTTAGAATCGATTTCTCATAGCGAAGACCCTCAATTAAAATCACTAGAATTACGCGATGAAATCGCTCAAACAACTCCAAATTCTCCATCATTTGATAGTTTGGTTGATACTGTATTCGCTAGGTCCGGTCTACGTGCAATTATGTTACAATTATCGATGGTACAGAAGTGCGATGACAAGCGGGCAGTATCACTTTTGAATAAGATAGAACTACCAAGTTTAGCATCTCAAAACAATCTGAATTCTGCAAGGAGAATTGCTGCTAAAATTTGGTATTTACGAGCAGTTTACAAGACCCACAACCCATTCTCATCTCTAGCAGAAGCAATCTCCCTTTGGAAGAGAGCACTTTGTCCTAATGCAGCTAAAGATGCAACTGAAATGATGCACAAGTTGTTGTGATTATATCTCTGCGCCAAGCAATGTCTTGGTGTCAACAATTCCAGAGATAGGTCTAATCTCTTCAACAATAACTTTGGTCAAAGTATATTCATCATCTGCCTGTATTTTTGCAATTAGATCATATTCTCCGAATAGCATCCAACGATTAGCAACGTGTTCTATTTTGTCCAAACAGTTGCGTACATCGTGCTCACTTCCAGGTTTAGTGGTAATTAATACAAATCCAGTAGCCATATTCTCACCTCAATAATCAACAGCAATCATCGTTTGAGTCTCTCGGACACCTGATATCTGCCTAAATTCTTTCATTAGCATACCAGTGAGGCCTTTTGCATCATCTGATGAAATTCTAATCAGGAGATCAAACTCTCCGTAAAGGACATGCACTTCAGAAACACTTGGATTGCCTGAAAGCTCCAAATAAACATCTCTTTCTTTGGCTGGCTCGGTCTTGAACAGGACGAACGCTTCAGGCATTAAACAATCCACATAACGCCCCCTATTCACTGTGCCGATTTACCTCCAAGTTCAAACCTAGAGGGGGAACAGTCTAATGTGTCGAGGTTATCGTGAAAATATGATGAGCAAAAAGGCAGCATCTGCGTTTGGCTTACTCATAATTTTCTGTCTGTCTTCACAGTCGCCAATTTTCTTGAATGTTGATGATATTAGTGAGGCTAGTGGACGTGCGCAAATCACTTGGTCAGGCAATGTTGTTCTCAATAATCATCACACAGTTTCAGTTACCGACGAATTGATTATTTCAGCTTGTACTAATGTAACCATGTCTAATGGAATTAGGATTTTTGTCGAAGGCCGAATAACGGTCGAAGGAACCAGTAATTGTCCAGTTTACTTTGATTCTGCAGGTAGCGGTGACCACATGGGTATACAATTCAATTCCACTTCGAACGGCAGAGGTAGTAAAATCGACAATGCTTCAATTATTCATTCAACTTATGGAATTACGATTTATGGCTCCAATCCTTATCTTGCCAATGTTACGATATGGAATGCAGATGATGTTGCGGTTGACATGTTTAATTCGGCAACACCTACTATACGAGACATGGTCATCGATGAAGCAGGACAAGATTGGAACTTTCCCTCATACTGGAGGTATGGAATTGGACTTTCAATCGGTGCTGGTTCGGCCCCGAATGTTGATGGTTTAACTATCACTGATGCAGTTACAAGAGGTATCAATTTATGGGGTAATTCTGGTGGTCTTTTACGCAATATTACAATTTCAAATATTACAGGAGCAACCCTTGCTCAGGCTGCAGGTGTTTGGGTAGAAGATAGCGTTCCACTATTGGAAGGAGTATCGGTTAACCGCTCAGATCATGGCGCTATAATTCGCCACATTGACGACGGTATTACCACTCGAGCAGTAATACGAGATATGGAGATTAGAAATTCCATGTACAAGGCCCTCATAATAGACAAAGAGGACCACACAAATTACACAAATTATCAGAGTGCAATAATAGAGGGTTTGGAAATTAGTGGGACCGGTGGCCCAGATGCTAAGACGGCAGGTCTTGCTACTGCTACAATTGAGATAAACGCAACAGGGGCTTGGATTGAAGAAGCTCATCTAGAAGATAATGATGCAGTTGGAGTTCAGTTATACTTCGTTGATTCGTCAACTGTATTCACAAACCTTTCAATCAACAATACAGGGGGTTCAGGAAGTGGTGCAGATGGGGCTGGAGTATCGATTCGCTCGTCTTATTTTGCGGCTAATTTTGATGGTCTCGAGGTTTCAAATTCAACAGGTCCTGGAGTATTTGCATTGAATGGAGGGGCTATACAAGGAAATGATTGGAATCTCCATGATAATGGGCAAGAAGGATTCTACTTAGAAAGTGCAGCAACTATTGTTGACGGTTTGACACTAGAGAATAATAGCAACTCAGGCGTTCATATTGATGATGCAAGATACGTCTTTTTGTCGAACCTTTCCAGTTCTAACAATGGAGATGCAGGACTAGAATTCAACAGAGCAAATGATATCGAATCAGGTTCCGGAGATGTCAGTTGTGTATCTTGTGTTTCAATAGGCAATAATCGCGGTGTTGTAATCACGGATTCAGTCGATATTTATCTTGAAGGTTTACAGATTCACGATCCATTGACGGGGCCTGCAGTTTCAATTGATAATAGTGGCTTGAATATCGGCATTCAGGGTGGATTGTTCCATTTGCATGATGTTGAAGCTTGGGTGAATAATAGCGGGCCTGGAATTGAGATTGTTGCTGCTGAAGGCGTTATTGATGGACTTGACATCTTCGGAGCCCACGAAGGCTTGGTTTGGGATGCAGACCATAATGTCGAGAGAGTCAGCGTACTATCAAACGCTAATTTCTCAGGTAGTGGTTGTCTTAATCTCTCAAATCACGACCAACTTTCTGGGTCGGGAAATATCATTACATCTAGTTGTACAGGTGAACTCACATTCACGAATGTCGAGATTAATTGGACAAAATTAAGCGATATCGGCTCTCATGTTCTGAATTTAGATACAGATTCTCATTTACACTTACACCAGCCCACAAATATCGATTATTCTAGTGCCAATATTTTAGGAAATGGTTGGATAGAAGAAGCGTGGGATGTTGAGATATGGGTCATAAATAATAATTCTAATGGGATTCCAAATGCAGCAGTGCATCTTGGTTTCGACCAATTAGAGAATTCAATATCAGAAACAACAAACAACATAGGTACTGTGACAATCTCGGATTTACGAGGTAAGAAATACACAAGTGTCGGGCAAAGTCCCTACACTACAGTTACTATCGATTGTTCTTACGACAGTGTATCTAACTCTACAAACATCTCCTTATCTGAAGATAAGATGGTTTGGTGCCATCTTCCTTTGTCAAATCAAGCACCTTTCATAATTTGGGAGTCCCCAGCAGATCAGAGTGTTTATCCTTCTCAAGGAGAGGTTTTCTTCAACGCTAGTGAATCTTGGGACTTAGATGACGATGAACTCACTTTCTCATGGACTAGCAATCTCGATGGCGATATTTTGGCATCATGTACAGGGCAAGGCAATCCATTCAATCCTGACAGAGGGTTTGCATTCACTGCAAATTCGAATGATGCATGGGCTTGTAGTCTATCAGATGGAGTTCATGACATAACTCTAGAAATATGTGATGACAAGGGTAACTGCGTTGATGAAACAAGAACGATTGAATTATCAAACCAAGACCCTATTATTGTCGTTGTTACAGATCCTCCACTTTCTCCTTGGGGTGAGTTGAAAACTCCTATTACCAAACCGGTTGAGTTCTGGCTAAATGGAACATATGATCCCGAAAACGATACTCTCGATTGTTCATGGTCATGGCCTGGAAATAATATGCAACTTGGTGATTGTGTGAATGGCACAGGATTCTTGTCATTCGCAAATATGAGTGATTCAACATTCGACCTTACCCTATCTGTGTCTGATGGAATCAACTCTGCAAAAGAGTGGGTAGTTCCTGTTGAATTGTATAATGAAGTACCCATTTCTTCTTTCGAAGTTAGTCGCGAAGGGAATTTATCTGAAGACGAGATTACTCTACTAAGTACGACAATAGACCCTGAAGGAGATGACATCACATATCTTTGGGAAAGTTCTCTAGATGGTATCATCTCTAACCAGAGTACATGGCAAGGCCACCTCTCTAGGGGTGCCCATGTAATCACTTTGAGTGTTAATGATGGAAGGATGGAACACATCAATTCAACATCCCAGAACTCAACCATTCTTGTTGTGGAAAATAGTCCTCCTAAAGCTGTCATAACATTACCTGAAGGAGGCACTAGTTACGATTCTAGTTACCTATTCGAGTTCAATGCATCAGGTTCGGGAGATTGGGATAGTGCTTGTAATACATTCCCTGACAATATTTCATGGCATTGTACTGAAAATGAACCTGCAACAGGTTCAGAATACCTAATTTATTCTTGGTATTCGGACCTAGATGGTATTCTTCAAGAGGATGGTTATGATTGGTTAATTTTTGAAGGACATTTGTCTAGTGGAACGCATACAATTACCTTAACGATGGATGATGGAATCCATTCCCCAGTAACCAGTAACGTGATTGTTGAAGTGGCTCCTTCTGCTCCAGTTCTGGTATTAACAAGCCCGGACCTTACACAAGGTTACAATTCTAGTGATTTTATAGAACTTGATATCCGTGAAAGTTTAGATTATGATGGTGACAATTTTACGTTTAGTTTAGAAAGCGATATTTCTGGAATTATCCTAACAGATCAAAATCCATCAGAATTATTCATAATTTCTTTAGCTGCAGGTGAACACACTTTGACATTCACATTGGTAGATGAAACAGGCTTGTCTAGGTACGAGACAGTCAATTTATTGGTGATTGAATCCGACCCAGATGCGGTAATTTATGAGCCAGTTAACAATCAGTTTTACGAACCAGGTGAATTGGTTATTTTGGACTCAAATGGTACAAGTGATGCTGATGACGATATTACCCGAAGAGAATGGCGCCTGCACATACCCGGTGATATTTATCCTACAGTACTATCGAACGATGCTTTCTACTCTACCAATTTAGCACCGGGTGTACATCACATTTCACTTTTCGTTGAGGATAGAAGAGAAGGAACAGATGAACAACATATCAACATCACAGTTGCATCTAGTAGCCCTGATCTTTCCAACTTGACAGCAACTCCAAAGATTGTATTAGTTGACGAACTGACCAAGGTTTCAGTTCGAGTTAAATTATATGATCCAGATGGTACAACTCAATTGATTAATGCTACAATTATCAAAGAATCACAAATATGGTACTTCAATTTGACAGATGACGATGGTGATGGAATTTGGACCGGAGATGTCCAAATAATGCCTGAAGGCGATGGTAAAGCGCAAGTAAAAGTGACAGCATTCGATGATGAGAGCATAGATTACATCAGTATCAACATTGAGTTTGCTGAAGAAGAAAAGGATAACACTTCACTATACATTGCAGGTGCTTCAATTGGAGGTTTCCTTCTTCTATCATCGATTGTAGCATTCGTAGTAATCCGTAGAAGGAAGCGATTAGCAGACCTCGATCTGATAGATTCGTGGGGAGTATTTGGTGGAGAGACCAAGGAATACGTAGAAGGCGACTTAGAAGAAAAACTCGATACTGACCTCGAAAGTGACCTCGAAAAAGAGGCACTACATTGATTAGCAAGCAGTTCTAAGAAACATACATGAGGAACAATTTCTCGAGATTGAATGCCGTTTTGCTGGCCGTACTTTTGTGTGCATCTGTTTTACCACAGGGTGTTGCAGCAGACGAAACAACAACTGAACACTTTGCGTTTGGAATAGAATATGATTGGACTAACATGGATACTGACTTTGAATCGATGACTGGACTACCTCTAGATGAAATTCTAGCAGATGTCATGCAGTCAGCAGATGATGCAGGAATTGACTTATTGATACTAGAAGAGATCACAGGAACCTCTTCAATGGTCGTCGACCAATATGAAGATGGAACAATGATGTTTGATGCTACAGATGGATCTTCAGTTGAAGTAACAAAGCACGTTACAGAAATGACAGTCCGCCATGGTTCACTTACAGATATGGCCATTATCACAGAATGGTCAGACGCTCGTGCTGGTTGGGATTTAACAATCTCAGCAGGTTCTGAAGGTATATTCAATGTCGATGCTTACTATGTAGAGTATCGTGATGCAGATGGACTAATCTATGGCCATGATATTGACATGTCACTTAATTCGGACACAACAGTTACTTTCGATTTGGAAGGACACTTTGAGGCAGAAGATGGAGACAAAGTCATGCCTCTAGACATCCACATGGAGATGGGAGTCGCTTACGGAGTAACTGAAGCAGAAAGCTCGGTTATCTACTCTGAACCAAGCACAATTTACCAGGAACTTTCTAACCTTGAAGGCGGAGAAGAATTATCGTGGTCAATTGGAGACATGGACGAAGTTGAATCCCACACAGGATCTTTCTCAACGACTACTGGTTTCAACTTTGAACTTACAGGTTTACCTGCAGAAGAAATGGGATTACCTGAAGGCAAGTGGGATGTTTCAGCAAGTGATTCCACAACAGATACTGGTGGATTCAATGAGGATTACGAATGTGAAATGGGAATTGAATTGTTCGAAGGAACTCAGATGATTACGACCGATGGTGACCAAATCGAAGTAATGCAAGCACATACTTCTCCTCTTCCTTGGGGAATGACATGCCACGTTGCTAATCTATTCTACTATGCATTCATGGGAACTGAAGATGCTGCAACTCTTGAAGATATGATTGTAGATAGCACAGAAGAGATTGCAGAAAGCATGGGCGGAAGTGGCGACGATTATGCCTCAAGCGACAGGATGTCCGTGGATATGAGTGTCCATTCCCAAGAGGAAATCGAGATACAATTCGAGGTTTGGAGTTTAAATTACAACAATAATTACGAAGTAAACATGGTAATGGTTGACTCTGATGGAATAACTCAAGACGCTGACTCTTACGTGATCTCAGGTACTGACTATGATTGGGGATACTCATACATGTCCACTAGTGCGTGGGGAGAACACTGTGTTACCTCTCAGTTGAAAGATGTCACAAATAATCAAATTATTGATACAGTGGAAACATGTACTGAAGTTGCGCAAGAACCAGAACCTAGTGACCTAGTAATCGACATTATCGAGGGATTCTCTGAATCCACACTAGAAAATGTGCTTGAGAACTTCGGAGAGAATTTGGAATATAGGCTTGAAGATTACGAAGCAGACTTCCCGTATGATGATGGAGAGATGTACGTACTTTGGGATAGCACCAACAACATGGTAGTTGGATTCCAAATGGTTGTCACCTCTGATGATAGCAACCTGTGGTACACTTTAGTTGGCCCAGAATCTGATTCTTACGGCGATGCACCTTCTCCAGTTTCAATAACATACTTCTCTGGACAGCAAGCTATTGCACAGGAAGCAGAAATTGCAGAAGACTCTACATTAGAAGACTTAGTTGATTTGTCTCAGCACAATAATGATGTGATTGAAGATGCAATCGAAGAGTCACTTCAAGACAACAGTCCAGAAGCAGGTGGCCCAGCAGATGGTTCTGGAGATGAAACTGCTGCAGATGATAGTGGATTACTTCCTTTCATGTCACCTATTCTGACAATGGCTATGATTGCTGTAGCAGGAATTGTGGCAAGTCTAAGGTCACGTAAAGAGTGAAGCAAGAATTGAAACCAATGATTGCCCCCCTTCCTCTTATGAGGGAGGGGAGGCCATATGGCAAGTTGCTTCTTCATCTGTTTCAGATTGTGATTTTGGTTTCGTTAATTCAAGCAGTCAATAACCAGACTTGGTACACTGGTGTAGTCGACATAGAGTATTCAGAAGGACTTC
>Ga0208277_1000547_pt1 | contig 21949 bp, 16 predicted proteins | sample ETNtaG_5_FD_185782 | JGI IMG/M metagenome (GOLD analysis project Ga0208277, IMG submission 185782) | Marine microbial and viral communities from oxygen minimum zone, Eastern Pacific Ocean - ETNP201406SV205 (SPAdes) (version 2) | ecosystem: Environmental > Aquatic > Marine > Oceanic ...
GAAAAAGCAACCATAAAGAAACCAAATATTGGTACATCCTCAAACGCCCATTCGCCAATTCCTGGACAAGTTCCGATTGAATCGAGCGTTTCTTGCATCGATGCACTGACGACTCCAACTTGCATTTCGTACGTAGGTAGTGCACCTACTTCTGAACAAATAATCCATCCATTATTTTCGTATACCCAGAGATCTGCTGCAATAATCATGAAAACCATCGTCAATAGTGGCATTATGTACCACACATGTCTTTGGAATAATGGCTTGTAGAGGAATGAAAGTTGTTTAACTCTGTAATAGATTGGAAAACAGAGATACATCGCTACTGAACAAACATGTGCTGAAATGAAGAAGGTCGTATTGAAGTTCCAAAGATATTGATCAATAAACCACCATTCATGCCCATTTGGTGTAAGATTCTTCATGTGATAAGCGGCTTTGAATCCTTCACAAGCAATCAAGACAGCCATGAAACGATTCTCTGAAGCGCTTGAATTAGCACGAATTATTAGAAATGAGAGGCTAAGCAACCATATCAAAACAATCAGGCTGAGCCAATTCGATATCATTCCAATACCGAATTGGTTGTCTGCAGTGAAAGCATTAACATAATATTCGCTAACGGATTCCACATTTCTCCGAAGGGCTGTTTACATAACAGACTTGTCACTGATGATCTACAAAATATTCGTGATTTAAAGAATTCAATCAGAATTTGTAATCAATGTATGAAGTGTTCTCACATGTATTCCGGTTGCACCATGGCCTACCATAGCATTGGTAGTCGCCCCCCATGCTGTCCCTGCTATGTCTAAATGTGCCCAAGGAATCTGTTCACCCTCTTCATCGAAATTTCGATTTGGAACAAATTGTTTGAGGAATGCTGCAGCAGTATTAGCGCCACCCCAACGACTCTTTCCGAGATTTCTAACATCAGCAATCTTTGAGCCGGTCATTTCTTTCTCAAATGCAGGTAATAATGGCATTTTCCAAGCAATTTCATCTTCTTTATTTCCAGCTTGATGGACCTTCTCTAACAATTCTGAGTTATTTGACCAAAGTCCTGATGCTTCATGACCAAGAGAGACTACTACCGCTCCAGTTAAAGTAGCAAGATCAATGATGTATGACGGATCAAATTCACCCGACTTCCATAACCCGTCTGCTAGAACATTTCTTCCTTCAGCATCGGTATTCAATACCTCAATAGTCTTTCCAGAATAGGTTGGAATTACATCGCCAGGTCGATATGCTTCTGCACTTGGCATATTTTCAGCCAGGCATGCTATTGCTCTAACTCTCCCTTTATGTCCAGTTGCATACAATGCATGCATTAAACCGAAAACAGTCGCTGCCCCATGCATATCATACTTCATTTCATCCATCGATGCACCGGGTTTCAAAGAAATTCCACCTGTATCAAATGTGATACCTTTACCAACAATACATGGCGATCTTTCTTTTGAATTAGCATTTGGATTCAATGTGAACAAAACCATGCATGGTTTTCTTGAACTTCCCTTTCCGACATTAATGAGTCCATACATCCCTTTATCCTGTAAATCATCCCAATCATATACCTCAACAATCACATTTGGTTTGTCTTTAGCCCATTCCGTGGCCCTCTCTGCATAAGACATCGGATAGAGATAATTAGGTGGTTCATTTGCTAAATCTCTGGCTAAATGAACTCCTTCAACACGACCTACAATTCGAGTAATTCCTGCAGATAATTCTTTCAGGTATCTACTAGATGCCTGAATATCCAAAGACCATTCTCCTTGTTCCTCTCTTTCTTTCCTATCTTTTGATCTATACTTAACAAAGGCATAGTCCCTCAACATCATGCCTTCAATAAACCAGAGCATTGAGTCAAGGTTCCAACCACTAGTAAATCGTACTGTCAAATTTGTACCATCCTTCTTTGATAAAGATGACAGGGTCTTTGCACCAGCATCTCTAGCAACTTTGTTAGAACTCTTTTCCGAGTCTCCCATTCCAACGAGGACTACCCTACATTTTTCTCCCCAAACAGATAGATTACTTCCTGTCTTACCATCAAATCGAGACTTAAATGCAGATTTTGTATTTATCACAGAAGACCGTGGGAGACCATTCAGTGCACTATTTGCAGGCTTATTTTTCCCTTTCCATAATGGTAAAACAAGTACATCTCCGGTCTCTTCTCTCTCACTAACCTTCCAATCCATGATACTAGTGGTTACAGGGTCGGCTTACAAACCATCCCTTTCACTTACAGAATTACGGCGATGAGCTGCTAGAACGAACCCAATAATGACTAGAAAGCCAGATGGGCCTGGAAGAAAGCCTTTTGATTCTGAATCAACTAAAGAAACGTATGTTGAATTAATAGGTTCACTAGCCCACATAGAGGAATCAATCACCCTCTTTTGATAACTAAGAACAAAACCTCCATCCTCTGTCAATGTAAGATTGGAGGCATCAAAGATTATGGTCGAAGAATTTGTAGCATTTACAGCAAATTGATTATCAGATTGCCATAGGATCTCCCCTGTGTCATCATTTACATATTGCAAAGAAGCATTCAGTGTCGTAGCATGACCTAGATTATCTACTGAGAGGGTCAAAATATCTCCAGGTGTCACCTCTAACGAAGTCACTGATAGACGTGCTCGCCAATACCAAACATTCTCAATCAAATACTCCATTACATTGAGTTCTTCTTCTAAACGATCTGAGACCGTTTCAATGGTCCCTAGAAGGAACTGCTCATCATCTGTCTCAAAAGTAAATGTGGGATACCCCATCACACCGTAGCCATAGTCTCTACTAGTTCCACAATTTGGATAGAGGCCTTGATTCGCATTCTGGATTGGGATATCAGAGATGTTCTCATGAACTTCATCTCGGATATGATGGTACATCTCCCAGTCAGAAGGTTGTTCCGGCCATTTACCCCAAGGGTACAGCATAATCCAAACTCCTGTATGCATGGTAACATACAAATCGGCATGTGGTACAACATCATTCATGTAAATTGAATTCGCAAGGGTTTCAGATTCACTAAATGCAGCATCGCCTGGTTGTGTGGTAGGGCAAGTATTCCAATAATGATCATAGTTTCTATTCAAATCTACCTGATTCACATTCCACCGTGTATCAATGTCGTTACCATCGGCATTCAACATGATTAGAATATGTAATTCAGTCGAAGACAAGACATCGATAACTGTTTGATCTCCTGCAGCCCATCCCTCAATGTAATGCTCGGCAGTCAAGAATGCTAATTCCGTACCTAGATGTTCATTTCCATGGTGTCCTCCATCGATATACACAACTTCCTTTGCAGAACCATCTGATTTATTCTCTAGACTCCAATCTGATATCTGCAACATCCAGATATTTCTTCCCAACTCGGTTTGGCCGATATTAAGCAGTTTTACAATTTCTGGATTGTCGTCTGCCCACGCATTAACATCCAAAGTCAATGTTGCATAGGAATGATACCAGTGTTCCTGTAACAAATCAGGTTGCTGTGCATTTACTGAAGGAATGGGTGCAAGCAAAATTATCGCAATCAGCCAAATGGCTCGCCCCATAGTTACACGAAGGTATTACCGATTTTCAATGCATTCTAATTATTGATTGATTCCAATAATAGTGGAAGAACTATTGTTGCATCAGATTCAATCATAAATTTTGGAGTGTCAACTTCTAACTTACCCCACGAAATTTTTTCATTGGGAGAGGCTCCAGAATAGCCTCCATAAGATGTTGTTGAATCAGAAATCTGAGCGAACCAAGACCACTTTTTTACAGATTTTTCAAGATCTTGATTCAAGAGTGGAACTACACAAATAGGGAAATCTCCAGCAATCCCTCCTCCAACCTGAAGTAATCCAATTTCCTGAGTTTGTTTTTCGTACCAATCAGCAAGATGGATCATTGCTTCAACACCTCCTTTGACTTGATTATGATGAATGTCCCCTTTGATACAATGCGCTGTGAAAATATTCCCTAAGGTAGAGTCTTCCCATCCTGGAACGTATATCGGAATATCTTGCTCTTTCGCTGCTACCAACCATGAATGAGTACAATCGAGATTATCCGGTAATCTATCAATAAATTCGAATAAATGTTGATGTGGAAATCGGGATTCTTCACCCCAAATTTTAATCAAATTAGGAACTATTTTCTGAATTGTTGATTCTTCAGGTATGCATGTATCAGTAACTCGGTTCATACCTGAATCATGTAACAACTTCTCATCTTCTGGACTTAGGTGTCTCCACTGAGGGATATGACAATATTGTTCACCTCCAATCAAATGAAACAAATCTTCTTCCAGATTGGCACCAGTGCACGATATTGCGTGAATTTTTCCAGATCGAATTACTGGTGCTAAGCTACGACCGATTTGTGCTGTTGACATTGCACCTGCTAGAGTAATCATTAACATACCATTGGAATCAATAAAATTTCGTAAAGACGTTGCACATCTAGAAAGTTCTCCAGCATTAAAATGCCTAAAACGGTCTAACATAAATGAATAAACATCCATAAAATCACCTAATTTTCCTGTGGTTTTTCATGTAAGAAGCGGTTTACTGTATCTCTTCTCATTTGAGTAATATCAGGGCAGGAGGAAGTTAGGCTCTCATGAATGATATCTACTATATTCTCAGGGTCGTGATTACCACATGTGAAAGCGTCTAATGCAAGCCAACCACGATCTGAATAGCAGTGCGCAGAGACATGGCTTTCGTCGATGAGAACAACCGCAGCGAAACCGGGAGGAGATACTTCTCCATCGAAAATCTCGACATGAGCATGGACCTCCCGTATTCCACTTCTATTCACGGCATTCTGGAGGATATTAAGCAGCCACTGGCCATCTTGCCAATGATGCTGTGGTTGAAATCCCACATAATCTACGTACACGTGTTTTCCATGTGCGTGAAGATTTGTGACTCCCGAGGGTTCACCCATAGTCATCATCCGTGAGTGCCTATATTTCATTGAATCGAACGATGTATGTGGCCACCAACCAATCGAGTTGCAATCATTGCAGCTGTAAATGGTGTCAATGAACCCTCAGAATCAGGTGCTATCTCGACTACATCTGCTCCCAATATTGTACAATTCTTGGATTCAAAGATTTGAGCTAATGCTGATTCAAGATGCCACCACGTAAGACCTCCAGGAACTGGAGTACCAGTAGATGGAACTAGATAGCCGTCTAGAGCATCAATATCAACAGAAATCCATACTGGTCCTGACAACAAAGCTAGTTCATTCATCAATGACTCCCAAACTTCCTTTCCATCAAATACAGCCAGAATATCTGACGCAAGATGTGTAATTACTCTCTGATCATTCTGAGAAAATATTGCTTCCTCTCTTGACCAGGCTCTCACTCCAATCTGGATTATGTTACCTACACCTCTATCCAAAGAACGGCGAGCAGCGCACGCATGACTCCATTTATCTCCATCTAATTCATCTCGTAAATCTGCATGAGCATCAAACTGAATAATCGTAAGTTTCCCTAAATCCCCTTCCAATTCCGGATGTTTTTGTAAGGCTGTAATTTGTGCTGGAAGTAAACCATGTTCTCCACCTAAAACAACAGGGAATACTTTGTCATCTGAAAGCCATTTTGAAAGATATTTAGAAACAGAATCTAATTGCTCCTGCAGTGTACCTGCATCTGATGACCAAGCAGCTTCAGTGCGAATAACCGCTCCAGCAGGAAGATCCTCAGGAAGTCGAGAGTCAAAGAGTTCAACTTGAGCCGATGCCTTCAGACAAGATTCAGGTCCATCAACGGTTCCTTGTCCGTATGACGTTGTTAATTCGTAAGGTACTGGCAATATGACTACATCGGGGTTCATCGAATGATCTTCACTCAAACCAAGGAAGGTAGGCGGGTCCCCCATGATTTATGCCGGTGGCTAAACACCAAAGAACATGACGAATTTGTACAGTTTGCCTTTTTTCGTCATCCATAATGTGATTCCTTATATAGAGCGGCAGCCAATAAATAACACAGCGCGGGGGGATTCTAGGTGACGGGCATGACGTTGAAAACACTAACAGATGCGATTCGAAATCGTGTTGACGAAGAAATGGAACAAACCGTTGCAGAGAGTATTGCAGAACACGCCCTTGGCTTCTTTGGGTTCTCTGATCGTATTATCGATAATGCTCTAGAACCAACAGATAGAAACCTATTCTATCAACTTCAAGATTATGAATTGTTAACCACTGAATCAGAAGAAACCACTCTTTGGGATGGAAGAGAATGGAGAATTCATTATTGGAAGTTCAAGTCAAAACGAATGGGTGAAGTAGCACAGAAAAAGATAGCTGAAGTGATTGATCCTTATGCTGGACTATACGATGAAGTACCAGTGGATATTTGGCGAGAACAGGCTGGATTTGAACATGATGATGATGAACCATTATTCTAATTCTAAAACAACCGCACAATGGATTGAATAGTTAACAGGACAGAGAGTATACTATGATACTCAAGCGTAACGCGTTCATCATCACTGCGATGTTACTGCTTATGATGCCATTATCTTCAATTTCAGGTCAAACAAATGAGGAAGACAGGTGTAACATTGTCGTAGATTGGAGCAATGGAACAAACAGTGAACACGCTTACATCATTAATAACTGGACTTTGATTAATGGGACAGATACCGAAATTCATTGGTCGCATCAAAATAATTCAGGGGCAACAATGGATAATGGCTCAATCTTACCAAATTGGAATGAAAACGAAACCAATGCAAGAATAGTTTTGCCCACATCAATCAATCTAGGTGATTCCATTTCAATTGATGTAAGTACATCTCAGACCGAAATTCATTGCTCTAGAACAATAGAAATTACTTATTGGAATCAGCCGATAAATGACCATGAAATCACCAGAACTACAACTTGGATGCTTCAACAATCTGGAGATAGCGGTGAAGAATATGAATTGGAATTCACTGGAAGGGGATGGCAACTTCGTGAAGGTAATCAATTAGAATCAAACGAATTAGGATCAGGGAATCTCTCTATCATAAGTGATGACGGAGATACTAGAATTGAAACTGAAATCAATCTAGATAGAGTTTGGTTAAATGAATCTATGACTGGAATCGAATTTGATCAACAACAATTTGAAATGTTTGGAAATGGTTCTATGTTCTTCATCCTCAATGATGATGTAGGAACTGAAACAATTGCTGAAATCAATATCTCAGATTCATACATCACCAGAACAATTGCAAATGGAGTGCCATCTGAACAAGTACGTCTTGAAGGAACTGGGAATTTACTTTCAAATGGGACTAATGACGATGAATCAATAGAATTGGATGGAGAAGTATCTGTTTTCTTATACGAATTACATACTGAAAATGGTGAAGTATTACTCTCAAACTATCTTCTAGAAGCTTTTGCTGAAATGGTTCTTATCGATGGAAATAATCGTTTTACTCTTGATCTAGATGAATTCATTATTAGTGAAACTTGGGAAAATGGGGCACAAACAAATCAACTAAATCGAATTAGAGGTGACGGGACATTTGACTTTGCTGAATCAGAAGATGGGGCAACTATTGTTGTGAATGGAACTGTTCCTGTTTTCTGGATAGAATCTCAAGGTGGAATGACTACTGAAAACACGATTAGAATGGATGGAGATATTAGTGGAGATGTAACAGGAGAAATCGGTCTAGTAATAGAAATAAGTGAGACTGGACAACAACAAAACGAAACCGGGCAATCATTTGATGTGAATGTTATTCGAAATGAAAATTGGTTAAATATTTCACAAATTACTGGATTGGGGTCAAATCTTGATCTTGAAGCAGAGCATAATTTGACATTTGAATATCAAGTGCCTGAAGAACATTGGTTAAATCGAACTATTCGATACAAGTATGTTGAAGATACTGGCGAGATAAATAATGAATATCCCGAAAGAAGTCCTATTAATCGTGATTTACCGGGACCATCGAATGAATCCTTACTTGGAAGTGTAAACCTTAGTAGAGAGTTAGGATATGCTCCCGCTTCAATGCAAATTGGAGATTCTTTGATGTTGGATCATGGAGACTCATTGAAACTTGAAATTGTTGCCACAGATTCGGGTTCAATTACTCGCGATGGACATCAAATGGATGTAATCCATTGGAATGGAACTTACCTTAACGGAGGTGTTGCTTCTGGAAAAATCATCAATGAAGGCGTTTTAGCAGGACTAATTGCAGAGGTTTCCAGATCTGTGGATTTGAACCTTGATGATATCGATGGAGATTTACAATTCATTGAAATCCAATCCTTGGAGCGTGTGATTTCTCCATCAATAGTCACTGAAGCAGAAAATACCCCTCCTACATTCGTAGAGTTACGCATTAGAGAAGGCGTGCTTACTACCGAAGGAGGTGAAGCACATCTGGAGGTGGTCGTAGAAGATGAAGATTGGAATATGCAATCAGTCCAAGTTGATTTGAGTAGTATTGGATTGGGGATAGTTTCTTTCAATGATATCGGAATAGATGGTGATTCAACTGTTCATGATGATATTTGGACAACTCAAGTATCTCATATAGGAACTAATCACGGAAACCAAGATGTCAATATCACAATATCTGATGGGTGGTCGACTACAAAGGTTACTGCATCACTATTAATCACTAATTTAGCACCTAGAATGACTTCACTTGATCTAAGCCCTACGACAGTAAGTAGAGGCGATACTGTAGATATTACAACAAACATAATTGATGCTCATGGGGTTGCATCGGTTTTTGTTGACTTAACTGGATTAGGTGGACAACGTTTTGCCCTCTCCCAAGAAACGGGGGAAACGTGGAGTGGTTCATTTATTGTCCCTGATGGATTCTCTCCCGGCCCTCAATTAATCGCTATTGAAATGACAGACAATGACGGTTCAATGAGACTTACTTCCTTAATTTGGCGTCCAGATGGAACTACGATTGAAAGTGATAGAATTATTATTCTAAATGATGGGCCTGTTCTTTCAAATCTAACCATTTCCCGACAAGGAAATGTTGTAACTAATTTTCTTGTTCCAAATCTGGGGGAACAAGATGTTGCTCACGTAATTTCCATTGAAGCGGATGACCCTGATGGGATTTCAGTCGTCCAAGTCCGATTAGGAATACTAGCTGAAATCGGAAAAGCGGACGATTGGGTCCCAATGAAAGATGATGGAACTGGAGGGGACGAAATTGCAGGTGATGGGATATACAGCCTTACTGTTTTGACTCGTGCTACGATGCCTACTGGTTCTACAGAAATTGAACTTCGAGGAATTGACAATTATCTAGAATCTACTCCAGGTAATGAAAGAGGATTCACAGTCACACTTTCTGATAGTTCTTCAGAAGGTATAGGTTCTGAGTGGGCTGATTCAACCACAGTGATAATAATTGTAGTAGCTATTTTCTTATTCCTCTCTATATTGGGTGGAATTATAGTGCTAAAAAATGCTAATTTTGATGAAGAATAATTGAAATTTTTTAGTGAAAACGATAGACTGGTATCCAATGGTGCGAGCGCCGGGATTTGAACCCGGGTTCCCACGTTGGCAACGTGGGGTGATAACCACTACACTACGCTCGCAGCGTCTCAACGAGATGGCAGGCCTTCTTCTATCCATCGGTCAACTGGGTTTAGGAAGAAAACCCTCACAGGTGTCCAAACGTGAGATGAAAGATTCGATCTCTTATGGCATTGCGGGTCTCTCTGAACACCTCAATACTCTGACCGTATGGGTCATCTAACTCCCAATCTTCATCGATTTTCATCGCCGGACAGGAGACACCGCATCCCATTGATATGACCGCATCCCAATCGTCAGCGGAAAAATTGTCCACAGACTTCGGTTGTTGATTAGAGATATCGATATCTATCTCCGCACATACTAACACCGCATTAGGGCTCACTACCTTTGCTGGATGAGTGCCTGCAGATGCTGCTTCGTGCCCGAAGCTTCGTGCGATACCTTCAGCCATCTGACTTCTGCATGAATTACCAACACAAACGAATAATATATTCATATTCAACCATATAATCCACATGATATTAATCAATTGGATATAGATTCAATTGTAGAATTACACACGTATTGAAGTATATCCTATTCTTACGATAAACATGGCAGGGTCACCAGTTTCTACCCATTCTCCTGGAGATGGTGATGGAAAGGGACCTGAAACGAATGATGAACAAAAAGCGCAAATGGAACAAGCCTACCAACAAATGAGAAGAAAAATGCGCATGACAAAACTCAATGATGATGTTGGGCATAAATTCATGGTTCTTTCTGGGAAAGGAGGGGTTGGAAAATCTACAGTAGCAACTGGATTGGCACTATCTCTAGCAAGAATGGGTCAAAAAGTGGGGCTATTGGATATTGATATTACTGGACCAAACCTTCCAAAAATGCTAGGAATTGAAGGAACTCAACTTCATGTGGAAGAAGGGCAAATCCATCCAGCTATTGGCCCTCATGGAGTCAAAGTCATCTCAATGGCTTTCTTGATAGAAGATCCAGATAAACCAGTTATTTGGCGTGGTCCAATCAAATTGGGAGCAATTCAACAATTCATCGGTGATGTCGCATGGGGTGACTTGGATTATCTAATCATTGATTTTCCTCCAGGAACAAGTGATGAGCCACTTACAGTTACTCAATCATTGCCCACTATGGATGGAGTAGTCATTGTTACAACTCCACAAGAGGTTGCATTACTTGATTCAAGAAAAAGCATCAATTTCGCTAAAACAATCAATCTGCCAGTACTTGGTGTTGTTGAAAATATGCGTGGGTATACATTACAGGGATCTGCGACTAACCCTGATGGTTCTGCAATTACAAATGCGACTATCGAAATTGGTGGCCCATCTGGACAAAAAATAGAGGCAAAAACCGATTCTGATGGTAATTGGAATGTAATGCTTGACCTTTTCAAAAGAGGAGGGGGAGAGTCAGCAGCAGAAGAAATGGACGTACCTTTCCTTGGTTCTCTACCTTTTGATCCTGGAATCGTTCGAGGTGGGGATGATGGAGTGCATAGAATCGTTGCAGAACCAGATGGACCTACAGCTGAAGCGTTTCAATCAATTGTTACTAGACTAATTGAGAATTTAGAATCCCCCGATGAAGATGGTGTGACAATAATCTAAGCATTCTAGGAGAATTTTACCCGTCCGATTCAAAAGGGATGATAGTAGGCGATATAACATGGAAAACATAGAGAATGATGCTGTAGTAACTGTTCACTATACTGGGACTCTTCCAGATGGAGAAGTATTTGATTCAAGTAGAGATAAAGACCCAATGACTTTCTTGATAGGTCACAAGAACATGATTCCGGGATTTGAAGAGGAATTAATGGGTGCATCAATCGGAGAAACTCGAGAATTTACTCTCCCACCTGACCGAGCCTATGGTGAACGTGATGATGATGCTATACAAAAAATGCCAAGAAATGCATTTCCTGATGACATGGAGCTTAAGCAGGGAATGATGATGGCTGCACAAACTGAACAAGGCCCTGTTCCATTTACAATCTCTGAAATTAATGGTGATGAAATTACTATTGATTTTAATCACCAAATGGCAGGTAAAACACTGACTTTTGAAGTAGAAATCATAGATGTAAGAAAAGCAACTCCTGAAGAACTTCCAGATGATTGCGGACCAGGCTGCGGCTGTAACTGAAATTACCAATCACAAATTGATTTGGTGGTGCAGAGGACAGGATTCGAACCTGCGAAGCATTCTGCAGCGGGACTTGAGCCCGCCCCCTTTGACCACTCGGGTACCTCTGCTCAACTCTCACGATGAGATGCTAGGCTTGAGGCTTCCGAATTATTCTTCTTCATCTGGGAAACGTTCTGGAGGTTCTGGCCAGAGGTTTTTAGGTCGAGCAGGAGCTTGTTCTTCAGGAAGAGGGATGTCATCTTCATCATCCCAATAAACTGCTTCAGAATTCCGTTGTAAGACAAAAAGTCCAATCATAAAACCAAGACCACTAAAGATGACAATCAACAAACCAATTACCGTTAAATCTCCACTTAATGCAGCATCCAATAAACTCCTATCAGCCAAAGGATCTACAACTTGAATTGGTGGTAGAACGGTAGCATTTTCAATATCGCCATCAATAGCAGCAATCAACAACATTTGGCCTTCTTGCCAAGCCTCTATTTCAAAATCAACTTCAATGGACCCTCCGGGAAGTAGTTGAACTTCTGTTCGATTAATCACTACCCATTTCTGACCTGTTGAATCTGCTTCCCATCCGAGTAAACTTAGATTAATTTCTCCTCCTTGATTTCCTTCATCTCTAACCCAAAGATCAATTCTAACTAAACTATTCAAATTTGCAGGTTGAGGAGATATTGCAATTGGTTCCACAACAGGTTCAAACCAAACAACACGCAACAACGGAGCTCGTGGATTTAATGCAGATCCAATTCCTTCTACAGGATTTCCAGAAAGATCTGTAAATTCAAACCAAACAACAAGTTGATCGCCATCTTCTAATTCATTTGATTCTACAGTGGAAATATCTACATTATTGGAAACTCCATAGACTTGGCCTTGTTTTAATGCTGGACCAATAGAACTAGTGCCATCTGTTCCGGGAATATCAACGCCAAATCTTCTGAATGTCCAATACATTTCTACTTCTTCTTCAGCAACTCCTCCCAAATCTAAAATCGAAAAAGAAACTTGTTGGGAATCTAACCGATTAGTCTGTACAGCTGCAAGACTTGTTTGTAAAAATTCAACAGTTGGTGCAGTTCTATCTACTATAATGTCGACATCGAATCCACCCCATGGTATTGTTCCAGTTCCAACTAATCTGCCTCTAAGAATACCCTCTGCATCCCTTTCTGTTTGAGGAAGGACAATCACAAACTCAACAATTCCTTGAGAATCAACAGTTCCATTGACAGGGATTCCAGGTGTAGTCTCCATGACTTCCTCAAAATGTGGATCGATAATCACATTTCTACCAACAGGGGGAACAGAAAGTGGCTGACCATTAGTTGAATGTACCATTTGTAACCTACAAAGTATAGCATCTCCATCAGCAGCGAACATTTTGCCATCATAGAACCTCCCAAATGGGGCAGTCAAATCTTCCATCTCCAAAATATTCCAAGATGTGGAAGCATCTAATGTCCAAGACAAATGGGGTAGCGAGGATAAATCAAGATCTAGTGTTACTTCATCTTCAACCACTGTTATTGCAGGAATCATTGAATTTAATGTCCAATCGAAAGGAGACTCTTCTCCGGTTGCAAAGGTAAATGATGCAAGTCCAAAATTTTCAGAAGAGTCACTAGGTAAGAATTCGGCACTAATTGGAATAATTTTGCTTCCTTCAGCAGAAACAATATCTCCCAACAATGGTCTGTGAATTAGATGGCCTTGTTCGTCACCAATTCCAGAAACCCATAAATGAATTTCATCAATTGATGTATATCCATTAAGGTCTTCAATCGGAAAACTCAATGTATGGCTGACAGAATGAAGAAGGGTTCCATCAACCAAATCCAAAGAAATAGTATTTCTATCTATTACAGTCGGACTTTCTTGAGCCAAACTGAATGTAGCCAAATCAGCATGTAATCCCTCACTACCTCCTCCCAGATATGCTCTACCTGAAGCATCTGAACCAATCACAAATACAGACACTAGAGAACCATCAGTTCCTTGAGAAATATCCAATAATCCTAGATTAATTAATCCAGTCTGATGTGCATTAGATGGAATGATTACCAATTTAGAATTGTACTCGCTTGGTTGAGCAACGCCATCTAAATTCAAATCATCTTTTGATTCTACCCAAGTCATTAATGTGAGTTCTCTTGACAATGATTCAGATTCATAAATCTCTAATGACATAATCAGGGGCCTAGAAAGAGACCAAATATCTTCATTCAGAGGTCTTTGAATCCCACTAATATCTGCAAGTAAGCGGCCTACAACAGGAGATTCAAGATCGATGCGATAACTGCCTGGAGAAGTGATAATAGATGAATCGAGAGCTCCCACACGCAGTGCATCTACAGGGCCTATTCGAATCAATCTAGGTTGAATTTCCCAAATACTAGTCGGAGTACTATTCTCAACATTTGGTAAAGTTATGGAAGAAGACCACGTGCCATCTAGCTGAACTTCATCTGCTAGAAATGACCACGATTGATTACCATTTGAAATGTCAATTCCAACCACTGCAGAGTTTGATGGAATTGGGCCAACAATTCCTTCAAACCGAACTGAACCAGAAGCAAAAATACTCTGTTCAGGGTGAAGGTGTAGAGGATATCCATACAATCTAGAATCAATCAAATCTCTACCTAGACCATCAATGACTGAAAATCCTACAATCTCTAAATCATTCTCAATCCCTAGCAATCCACCTGCTCCAATTATGGCATCTGCAGGACCCCATGAACGATTTAGATGGTCGACTGCAGTAGCATATATTCTAACTTCATCGGCATCATCAATAGACCAGTCAACACTAATTGGCCAAGTAATCTGTACTGCTTTATCACCAACTACAATACTTGGATTAACAAGTGTAAATGGTCCTCCTGTTTCGTTGATGATGACAGGGATTCCAGTGGAGACATCCAACTTGAATGAATAATCCGATTCTATGCCATCTATCCCAAAATCAAGAGTAATGTTGTGAATTAACGAAGAATCAAAAAGATGTTCATGTTCAGTAACTATTTCTGAAATTATTTCTGGTACTAAGGTTGTAGGATGTGAAATAATCTTATCAGATATCAGCGGACTTTGGATTACTTTGCCATCAAAATTCAATCCTCCACCTTGTTCTTGTTCCAAATGTACTGGAATTCGCAAAAAAGGATTGATTGATGGAGGATTGGATCCAACATAATTTGTACGATATGATTCAATCATTGGGCCTAAATTAGACAAATTAGTTTCTAGATGATAATCGACCGAAATCAAAGAAATTGATGCTGATACCTCGTGACTTGAATTTACAAGAATTTGTAGATCTCTCATTTCCATACTATGATTTGGGCCCATGTAGACTGATGATAATAACGAAGATTGAGACGCTCTGAGAATTGAACCATCAAATCTAACAATGGATGTGTCTCCTGATGAAAGTATACGTTGTTGTACTGAAGATCCAGATCTAATTGAATAAGTAACATCTGTTCCAGAAGTAGGGCGAATAAGCAATGAAGCAGTTCTCCAATCAGCTTCATCTGGTAATGAAAAATTGATTGATGCATTGAGATAATTTGAGTTAGATTCCAATACTGGACCTTGCAATAAACCATATGTCAAAGGATTCCCAGTTGCCGAATCTGGCCAATCCCAATCGATTATTCCATCGTTTAATACGTCTATTGAAGGGCCAATAGATGGAGTTGAAAGAATCGGTCTAATTGCTAAATGTTCTAATTCCGAACCAGGTTGGAAATCTAAGATAAAACTCAGGATTGTAGCAGGTCTAAAGAATGAAATTGTTCCATTATTTATCATCGCAGAATGAACTTGTTGTCCATCAGCAATTACCTGAATCATCACACCTGCAGATATTGAATTCAATTGAATCCCATCTATTCTTCTTTCCGATATAATCGTGGGACCATCTACTCTATTTGTCATAAATGTTGGATTTACAATTATCCCTTCTGTCTGTCGGATTTCTAATGATGAATCTATATCCCAGCCAGTTGAATTTACTGCGAATCCATTCAGAAACCTACTTCCATTGATGGAAATTTCATTAATCCTAGGAGTTCGATGTTCTTCAGTTGTTGAAAGTTGTAAACTCAAATGTATTCCTTGATTAGAATTTAATGCAGATAAACCATGAAGATCTGCTAAATGTACTGGAAATGATTGATTGATAAATCCAGATATTGGAGTTCCTTGGGAATCCAGAACGCTAGCTAAAACCGATGTTCCTTCAGGAACTTTAGCATCAATATCGATAGAACCCCAGCCCAGAGAATCTGCAAATATCAAGGGAGATTTCCAAGTACCTATTTCTTCAAAGACATCTACTGCAATTCCTACATTATCGATATACCAACCACTAGATTCAAAATATGTATCTGAAAAAAATGTAAATCTAAGCATTACATTTCTTCCCGCTAAATGGCTAAAGTCAGCTGATTTCTGAACAAACGAAGTATTTGCAGCACAGCCTCCACCTTTCTGTCTAGAACCATCCCATGCCATTTCTCCGTACAGGGGACTGAGAGAATTATTGTATTGCATTGAATCATACCAATCAGGAATATGAGAACCAAAGTGAGACCATGTATGCCCTTGGTCTGTTGAAACATATAGTGCGCCTCCATCCCAGCCTGATTCAGCACAAATAAAATGATCAAATTGTAATGTTGCTCTACTTCCAAGAGGAATTGGAATCGATGGAGAATAAAGATGGCTTAACGAATTTTGTCGATATGGTGAATTCAGTACAGTTCCTGCTCCATTCCCCCCCCCGGGGAAACTATTCGGATCAGGGCCAGAGGAATTTAATTCACCAAAAGACCAACCGTAACCATTTGGAGTTTCTATGTTCCAACCAATTGGAGTGAGTATCGATTCTTCAAACGAATCAAAGTCTGACCAAGGCCCATTTATTCCCACATTCGGTAAAAATTGCCATTGATCAACTAAACTATTTCCAATTCTTGAATGATTAGCAGTACTTGAATCATTGAAACTCCATCGGATTACTTCTGTTTCATTTCCTGAAATGACTTCCACAATACGTACATCATCCACAGCAAGACCTTCGGGAGGATCAATAGTTAGTCCACCAAAACCAGTCCCTCCAGTAGAATCCGATTCAAATCGAAAACGAATCTGAATTGAGGTATTAAATGCGCTAGGAATAGAATGTTGCAAAGATACCCAACCATTTGAATCATCGATTATTGTTGTGCCATTCACATATACTCCATGTCCAGGTAAACCTAGAGATGGAGTGATACTAGTCCAATTAGACCCGTCATCACTTACATCTACATGCCAATTGTCATAGATATCTCCTTCCATATCAAAATCAGCAGCATATTGAAACACCAAAGGACCAGATATTCCCGAAAGATTTGCTTCTAGTACTAATTGAGATTCTGCATTTGCTGCATATTCTCCATTTAAATTTCCATGAAACCATGATCCTGGTGGGTGACCATCGTTCTCAAATCCAACTCTATCTATGAACCATCCAGGGCGATCTACAGACTGAGTAATTGGAGTCCAAATCACCAAACGAACAGACAAACTCGAAGCATTAGCCAGCATTGGATGATTGTCAAATAGAATTTGTGAACGTTGCCAACCAGTAGCATTCAAACTAGCCCATGCAGGAAAACCAGTTCCATTAGCTCCATTTGGAATAGGAGCAGAAGTTGAGATTGTATTTCCATAACCACCCTCAGGTTCTACCCAATTCCATGAATTACCTCCATCAAATGATGCCTCTACCCATGCTCCTGCACCTGAACCTAATGAATCCGAATCTGTCCAAATATGAAGCCAATGATCTAGAGTAAATGTAAGATTAGAAATATAATTTGGAATAGAATATATTGGACTTTCAATCCATGAATGGACTCCCGGATCTAATGATTCATCCGATTGCGTTAATGCAATCAAAGATCCATCAGTAGCTTGTCTTGGTACATGTCCTCCTCCATTTTGTCTTGCAGTTTGAGTTTGACCAAATGAAGTATTAATTGTGACAAGATTTCCAGAAAATGATGACGGATCCATTACTTCCCAAACACTAGTTGTCCCACCAGGAATCCATTGATTGAATCGATATTCCAATTCTTCGAAATCATGAATTCTTCCATGATTGGCAGCATTGTCTAAACTTAACTCTCCAGGAAAAAGAGTAGTAGAGGTATTATCTAGAGTCCCCTGTGAAAAATTTCTACCTGTTTCTCCAGTCTCCCAACCAGATGCAGAATAAATTTCAGAACCATCTGAATCTAACAGTATCCAAGCATCTGTAACTGTACCATTTGATTCAATTTCAAATCCATCAACAATTGCTTCTTCAAGCAAAAAAGTCGACGGCCCAATCCATGGAACTTCTTCTCCCTGAATCAGAATTGGCGACATTGACATGGCAAGCATTAGCACGGCGAGACTCACTGCCGACCGGCGTGCCTCGACAGATGCCATGTTGTTGAAAGGACAAAGGTGGGTTTGAATCGTCCGGCTCCCCGATAAAGCACAAATTTGTCGAATGGTTCATGAGTCGGCCCGATTCAATACGGAAGGATGGCAGTCGGTTCAGCAGAGGTTTCGGCACCGAGTGCGCTATCCGATCAAGCAGTGCAGGCTATTGAATCACGGTTAATGGCCTTACAAAGATCTCAAGCAGAACAGGATTTACCAGTACCTTTGCCCACTTCCGATTTTTGGAAATTGGTTTCACAACTTACTCAATCTATTGAAATCGAAATGGATGAGTGTATTCGAAGAGAAGGGTGGGGAGCAAAAATCCAATTGCTACAAAAACGACAAAACAACATTAGGTGGGCAATAGGTTCGATTAGCCAACATCGTCTCAATGCATTTGTTCGACATGCAAATATGCGAACCCTACTAAATCGGGGGAACTCATCTGATATTGCAGAGCCAAATTGGGCACAACATGATGCTTCAGAACGTGCATTCTACGAAGGGGCTTGTAGACTAATTGAAAAATTCCAAAAAGAAATTGATTGGGAACAAATGCAAAATGGAATAGGAGAGTCAACAATTAGTTCTAATTCAATTCAAGGGATTGCTCCGTTAACAGAATTTATTCCAAAAGAAGAAACAACGACACAACTAGAAGAAATGGAGCAAGAAATTCCTCCACCTGATGTGCATCTCGATGAAGGTTGGGAAGATGAAGCCCCAATAGAACAAGATGAAATTCAAGAAAATGTTTCTCTAGAAATAGATGATGATTGTCTACGAATTCGATTCATAAAAGATGTTGAACAACCTGTCATGGACTTCGATGGTAACGAAGTTCAACCACTAATTGGTGATGTCTTTGTTTTTCCTGAAGTTCTAGCAAAAGCAATGATCAAGATGGGATATGCTGAAAATGCATCAATATGAACTAATTAGTTCACTTGACGAAGATTGATTTCTATTGTTACAGAATCTGGAATTGGAATTCTAATCAAGTCTTCCAAAGCTTTGTGATCCTTTGCAGTATTGGTAACCAATTCAATTAATCTCTTGTGAATCCTCATTTCCCAATGATCCCATGTCTCAGCACCTTCTCCATCAGGGGATTTTCGGCACGGTACAACCAAACGACGTGTTGGAAGAGGTATAGGACCGCGTATCTGGACTGATTTATCGTCACTAATCTGCTTGATTAATGCGGCAACACCATCTACTGCTCTATGATCTTCTCCAGTGAGTTTGATTGTTGTAATTACAGGCATGGGAATCTACTCCAAACGCCTTCCATTCTCAACAAACTTACTTCTTCTGAACTTTCATGCATACGCCAGCAGCAACAGTCTTACCCATATCACGAATTGCGAAACGAGCGAGTTCAGGGAATGCACCCATCTCCTCAATTGCCATAGGCTTAGTTGGTTGGAACTGAATTAGTGCTGCATCTCCAGACTTGAGGTAAGCAGGATTCTTCTCCTTAGTCTTAGCATTCTCTAATAGTTCTACGAAACGAACTGCTACCTGAGCTGTGTGTGCGTGGAAAACAGGAGTGTATCCTGCTCCAATTGCCTTTGGAATATCCATTAATTGGATTTGTCCAACGAATGTCTCATCGTGACGAACGAAGTTAGGCTCACTATCAGCGTAACCTGCAACGTCACCACGACGAATGTCAGTAGCAGCAAGGCCACGAACGTTGAATCCAACGTTATCTCCAGGCTCTGCCTTAGCAACCTGAGTATGATGCATCTCAATGCTCTTCACTTCAGCGGTCTTCTGACTAGGATTGAAGACAACGTTCTTTCCTACGTTTAGAACGCCAGTCTCAATCTTACCAACAGGTACTGTTCCGATTCCACTGATCTTGTAAACGTCCTGAATAGGCAAACGAAGAGGCTTGTCAATAGGCTTGTTAGGCTGTTGTACTGCATCAATGCATTCGAAGAGAGTTTTTACGGACTTTCCATTAAATTCAGTACCTTTCCACCATCCCATGTTGTCGGAAGAATCGTACAAGTTCTCTCCATTGAAAGAGGAACAAGGAATCTTAGGAACATCTGCTGGGTTGAATCCAGCCATCTTCAAAAGTCCATCAACCTGTTCACAAACTTCATTGTACTTAGCTTCGGAATAATCTACTCCGCTGATATCCATCTTATTGACGTTAACAATCAACTGCTTGACTCCTAGAACCTTAGCAAGGAAAGCGTGTTCCTTAGTCTGAGCGTTAACACCGTCATTTGCAGCGCATAGAAGAACTGCTGCATCTGCTTGACTAGTACCTGTGATCATGTTCTTTACGAAGTCACGGTGACCAGGAGCATCGATAATTGTGTAATACCAGTTAGGAGTAAAGAATTCTTTGTGAGCTACGTCGATAGTAATTCCACGCTCTCTCTCTTCCTTGAGTCCGTCCATAACATAAGCAAGTCCGAAACCGGCCTTACCTTGTTCTGCAGCGAGTTTCTCATTCTTCTCAATTACGTGAGCTTCAATATGTCCGCTGTCAAGAAGTAAACGACCTACTGTCGTTGACTTTCCATGGTCTACGTGACCAATAAAAACGATGTTCAAATGTGGCTTGCTTTTGTCTTCCCATTGCGATCCCATGTGTTATCACTCCTGTGTTAGGCAACGCTGCGACCGAAGCGGGCTATTTGAGTCTATTCCTACAAGATATGGAATTTTTAGAAGTAAATTATGCCATATATTACGCCAGACTACTTGTAAATCAATTCAATTGCAAACTCAATTATTTCTGCATTATGTTGTGCTTGATTCTGTATTCTTACTGTATATTCTCCATCAAGATGATCTCTCCAATCAGATGATGTTAATGTGAGCCAAAGACAACGGTTTCCGGGTTCCTCTTCTGTTCCAGTATCACAATCACCATAGGTCATTTGTTCATCAGTAACTGCCGTAGTATCTGCTACTTCCTCTCCAGTTTCATTTTCTACAAACAAATCAAAACGATTGTGGCATTGGTCCCCAGCACACCCAAATGGCCAATCATCAGAAGAATCTTCAATTGGGTATGTCAACTTAAGTTTCACATAACGAATTGTATTCTTTTCCTCATCATCATAGACAACTGGGAAGTCGAATGAAATACTATCTGAAAGGCCCTGAGAACCATTAGCCCGATCTAATTCAAATTCATTCCACTCGCCACGGTAATTAATGAAAAATAAAGAATCGTCGACATCAGTAAATCCATTATTATCTACTACCTCAAGAGAAATCTTGTGTTCTCCGGCAGTTAAAGAAGGCCAGGTGTATGTTTCTCCAGTCGCATCAACATCATTCTTTGGATTTTCATCTCCATCAGAATCGGTGTATACACCTAAATCCCAATTGTAATCAGTGAGATATTCTTCTGCATAGCACTGGGATTCTTCAGGGTCACATCCTGCCCAAGATTCACTACCATCAAGATCAACATCGATAGAAACTAAAACACTACGATCTGAAATATCCAAATCTTCATCACAAACCCAATGAAGAATGTATGTTCCAGATGGAGGAGAGTCGCCTAAACAATCGTCATCCTTCTCACCAGTAATCTCAGCATGTGGTAATCTTGCATTTGCATCGGCTACCACAACATCTTTTGTTGCTACTGCCTCATGTTGTCCATCCGATACAGTTAGAGTGATTGTATAGTCACCTGGAGAAACAAATGTATGCTTTGCTGTTAAGCCTGAACCT
>Ga0208277_1000549_pt1 | contig 21893 bp, 20 predicted proteins | sample ETNtaG_5_FD_185782 | JGI IMG/M metagenome (GOLD analysis project Ga0208277, IMG submission 185782) | Marine microbial and viral communities from oxygen minimum zone, Eastern Pacific Ocean - ETNP201406SV205 (SPAdes) (version 2) | ecosystem: Environmental > Aquatic > Marine > Oceanic ...
TAAACGGATAATTTTACTGATTAGTTTCAAAAAATTCAAAAATGCCTAGTAAACAATTATATTTTTTATTCTTATTAACTATATCTATTATTAAAGCACAAGAGTATGATATATCTGAGTGTATAAATATAGCACTTGATAGAAAAGGAGCAATTACATCAGCTGCTTTAGATGTAAAGTCAGCAGATCAAGGATTATCGGGGTCATATAGCGGCGTTCTACCATCACTAAATTTTTCTACTTCTGGAGGAAAGACAAAATATCCTGTTCGAGAGAGTATAATTCCAGATTTAGTTAATCTAGAAGAACTTGATACAATAAATTCAGGTGAGTCTAGTTATATGTCAGCTGGGTTATCTGTTAATCAGACAATTTATAATGGAGGACGATCTTTAAATTCTATAAAACAAGCTAATATCAATTTAGATATAGCAAAACTAAGAGAAAGAAATACAAAGATAGGAGTTATACAAAATGTTACAAGGTCTTATTATGGTTTATTGCAGGCTCAACAGCTTTTAGATGTATCAGAAAAGAATTTAGTTTTATCTCAAAAACAATTGGATCTTGTTCAAAAGCAATTTGATTTAGGTGCAGTTAGAAAAACAGATCTATTAAAAGCAAAAGTATCAATTGGTCAAGCAAGGATCGAATTGTTAAATAAAAAAACTGTTTTAGAAAATGCTAGAAGAAAATTATTCAATGATATGGGCATGATTGATTTTGGTCAGACTATTGTGGCTAAATATAGTGACTGGGAACCTGTTTCTATTCCAACAAGTTCAGAAGCATTAACTTTTTTAAAAGAAAAAAACCCTAATGTTCTAATTCAATTATCAACCATTGAAATCAGTAAGATTCAATTAAAAATGGCAAAGGGGATGCGCTACCCTTCGGCTATTGCATCCATTGATTATTCTGCAAACGGTGACAATAGTGAAGAACTAAAAGAATCGTTTCAAGACAATTGGCGATTGGGAATGAATATGTCTGTAAATTTTCCTATTTATTCTGGAAAGTCTCTATCAACAGCTCAGCAAAAAGCAGAAATTGAAAAACAGAAGATTGAGATTGATTACTTAACTTATTTAAATGATTTAAGAGTGCAGGTAGAACAAATTAGAAAATCAATTATTAACTATTCTGAGATAATTCCTATTAATCAAGATGTTGTTGCATCTGCTGAAGAAGATTTAAAGTTAGCCCAAGAGCGTTATAGTATTGGATCAGCTACGATATTAGAGGTTTTAGATGCTCAGGTCTCTTTGATTCGATCAAACTCAACATTGATTAACACAATACATGATGCAAGGATACAAGATATGAGCCTTAAGGCTTTATTAGGAATTTTAGATTTAGAATATCAAAATAAAGAAGAATAATTATGATACAAAAATTAAAAAATAAAAAAATATGGATTTTTTCATTGGTAACTACGATTGTTGTGGTTGGCGTGGGATTAACATTCTTTAATGAGGATGATTACGTTTCGGTTACAGCAGAAATAGTACAAAAACGGGATATTATTCATAAGATTAATGCCAGTGGGATTATTCAGCCTGAGGAAGAAGTGCAAATCACCTCTATGGTATCAGGGTGGATAACAGATATTACAGTTCTAGAAGGCGATACGGTTCAACCTGGTCAGCACCTGATTAGTATTGATAAAAAGCAATATCAAGCTGCGTATGACCAGGCGGCATCTCAGGTAAAATCCTCCGAAGCAAATTTAAAAAATATCAAATCTCAGAGAGCCCGAACAGAATCATTATTTGCTCAAAAATTAATTTCTAAGCAAGAGCTTGAACAGATTGAAGCTTCTTATGAGTCAGCAAAAAGTCAGGTTGAACAAGCCAGGGCAGCTTTGCTATCTAGAGAAGATGAGCTTTCAAAAACTAGATTGGTTGCTCCTAAATATGGTATCGTTACTAGTCTAACAAAAGAAGAAGGTGAAATGGCACTAGGTGGGATGTTTAATCCTGGTGTTCTAATGACGATTGCAGATCTAAGCTTTATGGAGGTACTTGTAGATGTAAATGAAAATGATGTGGTAACTATAAATATAGGTGACACGACTGAAATTGAAATTGATGCGTTTCCTGACTCAGTATTTTATGGTTTAGTTAGTGAGATTGCTCATACTGCACAAAATATAAACATGGGAGGTCAACAACAGGTTACTAATTTTAAAGTAAAGGTTAAAATTTTTGATCCACCAAAGAGGATTAGACCTGGAATGAGTAGTACTGTAAATATTATTTCAGAGACGATTAAAAACATTATATCGATACCGATTCAAGCTCTTACATCAAGGCCTGAAAACTATAAAGAGCTTAATGCAAATAAAAAAGATAGTAAAAAATGGGAAAAGAATAATGAAGATAGAAGTTATTTAGATATGAATGAAAACTTAGATGTCGTTTTTATTTTGACAGATAGTTTTGAGGGAGAAATAGCTTCAAAAGGAGAAAAGTATGCAATAGTTAGTCCTGTAAATGTTGGCCTATCAAGTGAGGATTATTATTCTGTTAAAACAGGATTAAAAGAGAATGAGTTAATTGTGACAGGTAGGTTTAGAGTTTTAAGTAAAGAATTACAACATGGTATGAAAGTATTATATGAAGACGAATCTAGCTCTGATTAAATTCAAGTCTCCCCAAAATTAACGCGAAGCGTTCATTTGTATGGAATTAATAAATCTTAGTGATATTTATAAAATTTATAATGTTGGTGGTGAAGAAGTCCGGGCGTTAGATGGAGTAAATTTAAAAATTAATAATAATGAGTACCTGGCTATTATGGGGCCATCTGGTTCTGGTAAGTCTACTATGATGAATATGATAGGCTGTCTAGATACCCCCACTTCAGGCTTATACCTTTTTGAAGGTGAAGAGGTTCATATTATGGACGACGGGCAGCTTGCTTCTATTAGAAACAGAAAAATAGGGTTTGTATTTCAGACCTTTAATCTTCTTCCGAAAGCAACAGCGCTGCATAATGTTGAGATTCCTCTTGTCTATGCAAATATCAAGAAAGATAAAAGAATAGAAATGGCTCATAAAGCTTTAGAAAATGTAGGCCTTGGTGATCGCATGCACCATAAACCAAATGAATTATCTGGTGGTCAGAGGCAGAGAGTTGCTATAGCTAGGGCGCTTGTAAATAACCCTTCTATTATTCTTGCGGATGAGCCAACAGGGAATCTTGATTCAAAAAGCGGTCATGAGATTATGGGCATTTTAGATGAATTACATGCCCAGGGGAATACAATTATTCTTGTAACGCACGAGGATGACATTGCCAAACACGCTAAGCGCACAATCCGTCTTTTTGATGGAAAAATAACAGAAGATATAAAAGATAAATAGTGCTCTCTTTATTTTTTGAAAATTTTAAAATTTCTTTGTCTGCTGTATTTGCCAATAAACTAAGGTCAGTTTTAACTGCATTGGGTATAGTGATTGGTGTTTTATCTGTTACTTTGATGGGTACACTTATATCAGGTTTAGATAGGTCATTTGAAAGTAGTATGTCTTGGCTAGGGAAAGATATACTTTATGTAAGTCGATATGAATGGTTCAGCGATATGGAATGGTGGGAAGTGAGAAATAGACCTAGAATCAGACCAGAGTATGTTGAAATGATAAGAAAACGCTCTCAATATGCTTTGGCAGTTTGCCCGGTAATGCAGAGAGGGGCATCTCTTACTTATGAGGATAAAGAAACACGAACAGAAATATTTGGAACGAATGAAGATTATATGGAAACAATAAGCACAGATATTCAAGAGGGCCGGTTTTTTACTGCAAGTGAAGATAGGTCTGGTTCAAGAGTGACTATTATTGGACATGGGTTAAAAGAAGCATTTTTTGAAGATGAAAGTCCGATTGGCAAGTATATAAAAATAGACAATGTAAAGTTCAGAATTATTGGTGTTTTAGAAAAACAGGGAAAATTTTTAGGTTTCTTTAGCGTGGATAAACAGGCGGTACTTCCTTTGGGTGCATTTAAAAGAATTTTTTCAAAAAGAGGATGGATGCGCTTAAGCGTTAAGCTCCAACAGGATAAAATAAATGAAGGTTTAGATGAAATTTTTGGAATAATGAGACAAATAAGGAGGCTTAAGCCTAGCGAAAAAAATGATTTTGCAATTAATCAGACAAAAGCATTTGAGTCTCAATATAATACACTAAAATTTGCCATTGGTGGGACGGGTTTTTTTATTACTCTTTTATCGCTTATCGTTGGCGGGATTGGTATAATGAATATTATGTTTGTTACTGTGAAGGAGAGAACTCGAGAGATTGGAGTTAGAAAAGCAATAGGGGCAACGAATGGAATGATTCTGAGCCAGTTTTTGATGGAAGCCGTAATTATTTGTTTAATTGCCGGTCTAGTAGGATTGTTTTTTGCATATGTTAGTAGTCTTTTTATAAATAAGGTATTTCCATCAACTCTTCCTTTAGGTCTGTCTATCTTTTCTATAATGATGAGCATGGTTGTAGGTATAGTATCAGGGTTTATCCCTGCGTATAAAGCTTCGAAGCTTGACCCAATTGATTCTTTGAGGTATGAATAATAATGTTTTCTAGGAATTTTAAGAACATTCTAAAAGAAAGTTTCTGGATGGCGATTGATGCTATTAGGCAGAATAAACTTCGATCTATGCTTACTTTGTTAGGAATAAGTATTGGAGTGTTTTCTGTTATTGGTGTGATGACAGCAATAAGGACGCTTGAGTCTTCTGTACAATCTGGGCTAAATGTATTCGCAGCGAATACATTTGTAATTCAAAAATATCCATCTATCCAAATTGGGCGTAGAGATAAAAAAATCAGAAATAGAAAAAACATAGACTATGATCAATATAAAAAGTTAAAAGATCGAGCAAAGCTGCCTGTTTTAATAAGCGTAAGTGAGGGTAGTTCAATTAGAAATGTAAAGTATAAAGATAAATCCCTAAAGAATTATGTGGACCTGCTGGGAGGTGATGAGGGCAGTATAAGGATATATAAGACTTTTATTAGCGATGGAAGAAACTTGGCCAATGATGATGTAAGATATGCTCGCAATGTTTGTGTTTTAGGTATGGACGTTGTTGATAGATTATTCCCGTTTGAAGATCCAATTTCAAAAAAAATACAAATTGAGGGTCTTAATTATTATGTGGTAGGTATTACTGAAAGGCAAGGCGAGGCCTTTGGGCAAAGCCAAGATAATTATATTGCTATTCCGATTACTAATTATCTTCAAAAGTTTTCAAATAAATGGACAACACTTAGCATAAATGTTGAGGCTCCATCTGAAAAGGATTATGATAAAACTAGGGAAGAAGCAATTGGGATAATGAGGACTATCCGTAAAGTTAAGGCAGGTGAAGATAATGATTTTGAAATAGTGACAAACGATGAAATGATAGAGACATTTGCAGGATTTACAGGCGGAATAAAACTATTCGCACTTTTTGTAAGTATTATAGCTTTGGTTGTGGCCGGTATTGGGATAATGAATATTATGTTGGTCTCTGTTACAGAAAGAATTAAGGAGATTGGTATTAGAAAGGCAATTGGTGCGACGAAGCAGGATATTTTAACGCAGTTTTTAATGGAGGCAGTCTTTTTAAGTGAATTTGGTGGAATTGTTGGTATTATTATGGGTATCAGTGGTGGGAATCTTGTTTCATTTATTTTTAATATCCCTGCTGTTATTCCTTTTGACTGGGCTATTATTGGATTATTTGTGTGCTCAATTATTGGAATAGGTTTTGGTATCTATCCAGCCTGGAAAGCAGCACAGCTTGACCCTATAGAATCACTTAGATTTGAATAAATCCCCCTTTTTTATTAATCAAGTAAAGTTTTGTAACAAAAACTATGCCTGTTTAACATTCAATGTGTCTATTTATTAAAAATAATAAGATAAGCATTAAGTTTTAGTAAAAACTTTAATTAATTAACTTTTTATATAGGAGTAATAATTTTTTGGTTATTGGAGTTATCCCTGCAAGAATTGGTTCTACAAGGTTTCCCAAAAAAATATTAGCTGATATTGAAGGTAAGCCAATGATTGCACATGTCGCAGAAAGGGCATTAGAGTCTAAGTTGTTAGATAAAGTAATTATTGGTATTGATTCCGAAGAAACAAGTAAAGCATTGTCTAGTTATAAATTTGATTTGTTTATGACTAGCGAAGATCATAATAGTGGGACTGACAGAGTAGCTGAGGTTGCAAAAACAATTAATAATGCTGAAATAATTATAAATATACAGGGAGATGAGCCATTACTAGATCCTAAGATTGTTGATGATTTTGTAAAATTGTTTGAGGATACTAGCATTGAAATGGCAACAATAGTTAGTCGAGATATTGGTGTAAAAGACTATTTAAATACGAACATTGTAAAAGTGTTCATAGATGAAAACTTTAATGCATATGATTTTAAACGTGATATTTATGATATTGAAATTGGAGGCGTTTTTAAACATATTGGAATTTATGGATATACTAAAGAAACCTTATTTTCATTTACAGCATTATCACCTTCAGAAAATGAGAAAAAATATTCTCTTGAGCAATTTCGAGCTCTGGATAATGGAATAAAAATTAAATCATTGATAACTAATTCAGAGCATATTTCTGTTGATGTTCCTGAGGATATAAATAAAATATTAAAGAGAGTAAATAAAAATGATACAAAATTGGAACAGATGAATAATGAGTAATGTGAAGCCTACAAAATTTATTTTTGTATTAGGCGGTGTAATGTCAGGACTTGGTAAAGGTATTGCTGCATCATCTATTGGATATTTATTAAAAAACTCAGGTCTTCGCGTTACTATATTAAAATTAGATCCCTATTTAAATGTTGATCCAGGTACTATGAATCCCTATCAACATGGAGAGGTTTTTGTTCTAGATGATGGTTCAGAAACGGACCTTGACTTAGGTCATTATGAGCGATTTATTGATGTAAGTATGACTAAGAATAATAACGCAACTGCTGGACAAATTTATAGTACTGTTCTTGATAAAGAGAGAAAAGGAGAATATCTGGGGGAGACTGTACAGGTTATACCTCATGTAACTGATGAGATTATCAGCAAAATTCAATCAATCAATAAGCCAAAAAAATATGATGTTGTAATTTGTGAGGTTGGTGGCACTGTAGGCGATATTGAGAGTTTACCGTTTATGGAAGCTATTCGTCAGTTATCTTTAAAAGTTGGTTATCATAATCATTTAATTGTTCATTTAACTTTACTTCCATATATAAAAGCTAGCGGAGAACTAAAATCAAAACCTACTCAGCATTCTGTAATGAAGCTTCGAGAAATTGGATTAGCTCCAGATATGATCCTTTGTAGATCAGAATATAAAATTGATAAATCGATAAGAGACAAGATTGCTTTGTTTTGCAATGTGCGTTCTGATCATGTTTTTGAAGGTCGAGATGTAGAAAGTATTTATGAGGTCCCTCTAGTTATGGATGAGCAAAATATGGGAGACCTTATTAATGATAGATTACAACTTGATAAAAAACCAGACTTATCACTTTTAAAAGGGTTTGTTAAGAGATATAAAAACCCTAAAAAAGAAATAAAAATTGCGATGTGTGGGAAATACACTGAATTAATTGATTCTTATAAAAGTGTTATGGAGTCTTTTATCCATGCTGGAGTTGAAAATAACTCTAGAGTAAATGTAAAATGGGTAAAAACTGAAAACATAAAAAATGATAAAAAAGCTCAAGCCCAGTTTAGAAATATAGATGGGATTTTAATTCTTCCTGGATTCGGATCTAGAGGAGGGGAAGGAAAAATATTATCTTCAAAATATGCTCGAGAAAATAACATTCCATTTTTGGGAATCTGTTTAGGTATGCAATGTGCTATTATTGATTTTGCCCGCCATGTTTGTGGATTAAAGGGGGCTAATTCAACAGAATTTAATAAGCGTACTAAGTACCCCGTTATTGATTTAATGGAATCACAAAAAGCAATTAAAATAAAAGGCGGCACGATGAGACTTGGTGCTTATGAATGTAAATTAAAAACGGGGACTAAAACTTATGCTGCATATCGTTCAAAAAAAATATCTGAAAGGCATCGTCATCGATATGAAGTAAATAATCGTTACAGAAAAATATTGGAAAAGTTTGGTTTAGTCATCTCTGGAGTAAATGATTCTCTTGGTGTTGTAGAATCAATTGAGATTTCTAATCACCCTTGGTTTGTTGCTGGTCAGTTTCACCCTGAATTAAAAAGCAGAGTAAATAAAGCACATCCTCTTTTTAGAAATTTTATAAAAGCTGCAACGGTTTATAATCAAGGTAGGAGTTGAAAAAATGAAAGAAGTTAAAGTTGGTGAGGTAGTATTCAGTGAAACAAGTTTAGGTATTATTGCTGGTCCGTGCGTTATTGAAAACCGTGAACATTCATTGAAAATGGCCTTAGAAATAAAAAAAATATCTGAATCTGTTAAAATACCAATTATATTTAAAAGTTCTTTTGATAAAGCCAATAGGACTTCAATTAAATCTTTTCGAGGTCCAGGTATTGAAGAAGGGTTGAAAATCCTTTCTGAGGTTAAATTTGAAACAGGATTACCAGTTTTAACAGACATACATGATTCAAGTCAATCAAAAATTGCAGCAGAGGTAGTTGACGTTTTGCAAATCCCTGCGTTTTTAAGCAGGCAAACTGATTTGTTGATTTCTGCTTCATCAACAGGGATACCTATTAATGTTAAAAAAGGACAATTTCTTGCCCCTTGGGATATTGAACATATAGTTAAAAAACTTGAAGAATCTGGATGTGATGATATTTTATTAACTGATCGTGGAACACAATTTGGATATAATAATCTTGTAGCAGATATGCGTGCAATTCCATTAATGAAAAAATATAAACACCCTGTTATTTTTGATGCTACTCATAGTGCTCAGCTTCCTGGGGGTAGTGGCGGGTATTCATCAGGGATGAGAGAAATGATTCCGACTTTAGCAAAGGCAGCTGTTGCATCAGGGTGTAATGGAGTTTTTATGGAAGTACATAATAATGTAGAAGAAGCAAAGTCAGATGCTGCAACTCAATGGCCACTTAAAAGGTTAGAAGAATTATTAATTGAATTAAAAAAAATACATGAGGTAGTAAAAAAATAAAATGAATGATTATAATGATATAAAATTACTCATATCTGATATAGATGGAGTGTGGACTGATGGCTCTATTTATCGAGGAACAGATAATATTGAATTAAAAAAATTCACTGTTTTTGATGGTGTCGGAATGGCATATGCTCGTGCAGCTGATTTGAAAATTGCAATTATTTCAGCACGTTATTCTCCTGCAACAGAGCATCGCGCTAAAGAGCTAAATATCACTGATGTCTATAACGGGGAATTAAACAAGCTACACGCATATGATGATCTGAAAAAAAAATATAATTTAAAAGATGAACAAATTGCTTTTTTAGGTGATGATGTTGTTGATTTATTTGTTATGGAGTTAGTTGCGCTCCCCATTGCTGTTGCTAATGCTACTCCTCAAATAATGGAGGTTGCAAAACATGTTACGGTAACTAAGGGTGGAGATGGAGCATTCCGAGAGGCAGTTGAATGGCTTATTAAAAAACAAGGTAGGACAGAAGAGGTTGAAAATATTATGAGAGAAAAAGTCCTTAATAGTTAGTAGATGCATAAAAATATATTTATTTTTGGAATTATACTTTTATTTAATGGTTGCTCTAGCAATTCAAATCAAAATGTACTTCCATCTGGTTTAGAATACCCTGATCAAGAAAGTTGGGGGGTGACAATTATTTTAACTGATTCTTCTTTAGAAAGAGCTAGAATAAAATCTGGGCATTTAGAAAAATATAATAAGAGACAATATATTCTTTTAGATGAGATGGTAGAAGTTGATTTTTATGATAAAAATGAAGAGCATGTTGCAGTATTAAATAGTTTAAAAGCTGAGGTCAAACAAAATAGTAATAATATGAAAGCTATTGGGAATGTAGTAGCAATATCAGATAGTGGAATCACGTTATATACTGACACATTATTATGGGATGCTAAAAGAGAAAAGATGACAACTTTAGATCCTGTTATGATAACGACTGAAGATAGTGATACCCTTTATGGTATTGGTTTTGAATCAGACTCTGATTTTAAAAATTGGAAGATTTTAAATCCTTCTGGAGTAACAAATAGGGTAAATAAATGACTTCAAAAAAAACAAAATCTTTAATTGCAAAGGGGTTATACAAAACATATGGTTCTTTAACTGCAGTAAATAACGTTGATATATTTGTTGATAGGAAAGAAGTTGTTGGCTTATTAGGGCCAAATGGTGCTGGTAAAACAACGACATTTTATATGATTACTGGGATGGTAAAACCTAGCAAAGGGGACATTTTTCTTGATGAATTAAATATCACTATGGATCCAATGTACAAAAGAGCTAGAAAGGGTATTGGTTATTTAGCGCAGGATCCTTCCATTTTTTCAAAATTGACTGTTGAAGATAATCTCAGGCTAGTTTTAGAGATGAGGGATGATTTATCAAAAATCGAGCAACAAGAAAAGTTAGACTCTCTACTTGAAGATTTCTCTGTTACAAGGCTTAGGAATAATAAAGGTGGAACTCTTTCGGGGGGCGAGCGTAGGCGTGTAGAAATAGCAAGGTCTTTATGTATGGACCCTGATTTTATTTTACTTGATGAGCCTTTTGCGGGTGTAGATCCAATAGCTGTTGAAGAGATTCAGTCAATCGTTAATTCTTTAAAGGAAAGGAATATTGGCGTTTTAATTACTGATCATAATGTAAGAGAAACTTTATCAATCACAGATCGTTCATATTTACTATTTAATGGAAAAATACTTAAATCAGGAACATCAGAATTTTTAGCTAACGATGATGAAGCACGACGACTTTACCTTGGAGAAAAATTTAGATTAGATTAGATAATGCCAACTTTACAACAAAGACAGTTACAAAAACAAAAACTAGCACCGAGGCAAGTATTACAAGCTAGGTTATTGCAACTAAATACTATTAACCTTGAACAGGCAATAATTAAAGAACTCGAACAAAACCCGACGCTTGAACAGTTAGATCCTGAAGAGGTTGAAGAAAAAACTGTAGCAGAAGAAATATTAGATAATGTTGATGCCTCTGTTGAAGATATATACACTGATGAATCTTCTTATTATCTTGAACAAGAAAAAAGGGATTTACCTATTCCAGATAGGCGTTCATTTATAGAGGATATGATTAGTCAAATTAAAGACTACGGTTTATCTAGTCTCGAACAAGAAATTGCTGAAGATATTTTATGGAATATTAATGAAAGAGGTTATTTAGACACAGAGCTAATACTTATAGCAGATAATTATAATCTTGAAGAAGAAGATGTATTGCCAATATTATCTATTGTTCAAAGGATGGAACCAAAAGGTATTGCTTCAAGAGATTTAGAAGAGTGCTTAAAAATACAATTAGAAGATGCGAAAGACTCAATATCTTTTTTAATAGTTAATAAATATTTTGATGACTTTATGCATAAACGTTATGAAAAAATTCAAAAAAAAATTAAATGTTCAGACCAAGACTTACATGATGCTATAGAAAAAATTTCAAATCTAAACCCAAGACCAGGGGAAAGTTATTCTGATAGCTATCAGACTGTAATACCTGATTTAATTGTTAGAGAAGATGGAGACGATTGGTTAATTACTACTAATGATAATGGTATTCCAGAGCTTAGAATTAGTAGGCATTATACTGAAGGCATAGAAGGAGGAGAATATAGCGGGAAGGCCAAGGCTTTTGTAAAGGAAAAGTTAGATTCTGCAAATTGGTTTATTGAGGCTGTGAAGCAACGAAGGGTTACAATGGTTAATGTAATGCGCTCAATAATAAAACATCAACCTGAGTGGTTTAATGGGGATATGAATCATTTAAGGCCTTTAAAGTTACAAGATATTGCTGAAGAAATAGATATGGACATTTCTACAATAAGTAGGTCAACTCGTGGTAAATTCGTTGACACTCCTTACGGAGTTTTTGAATTAAAACATTATTTTACTGATGCAATTGATTTAGGTGATGGCAAGGTTTTAGGTACATTTGTTATAAAAAAGGAATTAGAAAAAATTGTTAATTCTGAAAACAAACTTAATCCGTTTAGTGATGATATTTTGGTAAAAAAATTAAAAGATAAAGGATATAAGTTAGCTAGGAGAACCGTCGCAAAATATCGTGATCAACTTGGAATCTCTGTTGCGAGACTAAGAAAAGAAATTTAATAGAAAGAGAGTATAATATGGCAAGAAAAATAATCATTGGAGACCAGGAGTTTATTGTCCCTGATAAATTTCCTAAGAGTGGTGTAACCATTGGACTAATATTAGTATTTATATATGCGATATGGAGTTCTATCTTCAGAGTTGAACTTGAAGAAGAAGGAGTTTTATTAACGTTAGGTGAATACTCCGGGCTTAGGCAATCAGGAATTCATCTTAAGTGGCCAGCTCCAATTCAAACAGTTATTAAAATACCCACAAAAAGAGAATTAGAAATGGAGTTTGGACAACGTGCAAAAACCAGTTCAAATAGAAGAGTTGGAAGGTCTGAAGTTGAAGAAGAATCTTTGATGCTTACTGGAGATTTAAATGTGGCAGTTGTTCCCTGGAAGACACAATATAGAATAGCTGAACCAGATAAATTCTTATTTAAAGTAAAAGACCCCATTGGGACATTTCGCGATATGAATGAAGCGGTCATGCGTGAAGTAATTGGAGATAGAAGTGTAAATGAGGTTTTAACAACGGGTAGACAAGAAATAGCTTCAAAAATGGAAGACAAACTTCAGAAAATGTGTGATCAGTATGAAAATGGTATAAAAATTAATAGAATATTGTTACAAAAAGTATTACCGCCCAAGCAAGTACAAGATGCTTTTAATGAGGTTAATACTGCAGAACAAGAAAAAGAAAAAATGATTAATCAAGCTCTAGGGGATTATAATAAAATAATACCAAGAGCAAGAGGAGAAGCAGAGCAAACAGTGCAACAGGCCGAAGGTTATGCAATGGATAGAATAAATAGAGCGAAAGGTGATGTTTCTCTTTTTGAAGATTTATTAAAAGCTTATAAAAAAGCGCCAGAAGTAACCAAAAACCGTATATATCTAGAAACAATGGCCGATGTATATCCAAATGTTAAGCAAAAAATAATATTAGATAAAGAGTTGGAAGGGGTTTTACCTCTTCTTCCTTTAGGTAAGGAGGTAAAATAATGGGTAAATTTTTTAGTGTTTTAATTACAGTTTTTATTTTTGCAATAGTCCTCATATTTGGTGGTGCTTTTTATATAGTTAATGAATCAGAGCAGGTAGTAATTACTCAGTTTGGTAAGCCAGTAGGGAATCCGATTACTACTCCTGGATTAAAATTAAAAAAGCCATTTTTAGAAACTGCAAATTATTTTGATAAAAGATTTATAGCTTGGGATGGTGAACCAAAACAGGTTTCAACAAGAGATAAGAGATTTATAAATATCAATACATATGCAAGATGGAGGATATCTGATCCTTTACAATATGCAAAGCGTCTTTTTGATGAATCTAAGGCATTAACGAGATTAGGTTCAGTTCTTGAAGGTGCAACTCAAAATGCAATTGCAAATCATGATTTAATTGAATTGGTTCGTAGTTCAAATAGAACTTATGTTAGTGGTCAAGAGAATAGTGATGAGAAATCAAATAAAGAAAAAGCAATTATTAAAAGTGGTAGAGATGAACTCACAAAAGAGATTTTAGCTTTAGCAAAAGAAAGCACAAAAGATCTAGGTATTGAAATTCTTGATTTCAAATTTAAGCGGATTAATTATGTACCTGAAGTTCGTCAAAAAGTTTATGAAAGAATGATATCTGAACGTAAAAGAATTGCAGAGGAGTTTAGATCGCAGGGTGCAGGAGAATCTGCAAGAATTAGTGGCCAAAAAGATAGGGATTTGAAAGAAATTACATCTGATGCCTACAGGCGTTCTCAAGAAATAAAAGGTAGGGCTGATGGTGAAGCAGCAAATATATATGCTGGAGCATATAATAAAAACCCGTCATTCTATCGTTTTATGAGAACAATGGAGATATATAGAGAAGCACTAGATGATGAGACTGTTCTTGTACTCAGTACCGAGGGTGAGTTTTTAAAATATTTGGGCACAAAAAATGATTAAAAATCATTTAGAAATAAGATCAACAACAATATTAGGTGTAAGGTCAAAAGGAAAAGTAGCAATAGCAGGAGATGGGCAAGTGACATTAGGTGATATGGCTATGAAGCAAAAAGCTGTAAAAGTTAGAAAATTTGAAAATGAAAAAAATAGTGTGATTGGTGGATTTGCTGGCGCTGCAGCTGATGCACTTACTTTGTTTGAAAAATTTGAATATAAACTTGAAGAATATGATGGAGATTTAAAAAGGTCAGTTGTTGAAATGGCAAAAGATTGGAGAACAGATAAAGTCCTTCGTCATTTAGAGGCTTTATTATTGGTTATGAATAAAAAACATAGTTTTATCATTGCTGGAGATGGTAATGTTATTGAGCCTGATGGTCCAATATTATCAATTGGTTCTGGAGGAGGTTTTGCGCAAGCTGCGGCTACAGCATTTTATGAATCAAAGAAATACTCAGCTAAACAAATAGCTGAAAAATCATTAAAAATAGCAGCTGACTTATGTATTTATACAAATGATTCAATTACAGTTTTGGAGATTTAATGAAAGAACTTACGCCTAAGCAAATAGTTAGAGAGCTTAATAAGTATATAATTGGCCAGTCAAAAGCAAAAAAAGCTGTTGCTATAGCAATGAGAAATCGTTGGAGAAGGCAGCAAGTTGATGGGTATATGCGTGATGAAATTATGCCTAACAATATTATAATGATTGGTTCTACGGGAGTTGGTAAGACTGAAATTTCTAGAAGACTTGCTGCTCTAACCAGTGCCCCATTTGTAAAGGTAGAGGCAAGTAAATTTACAGAGGTTGGTTATGTAGGGAGAGATGTAGAATCCATGATAAGAGATTTAATGGATACTGCTTATAATATGGTTCAAAGAGAGAAAGAAGAAGAAGTAATTGAATTAGCTGAAAGTTTAGCTAATGAAAGAATTATTGACATTCTATTTCCTAAAAAAGATAATGACAGTTCCCATGAATCAGACGAATCAAAAGAAAGACATGCTAGAACTCGTTCTAGATTACGAAAAAAATTAGAAAATGGTGATTTTGAGGATAATATTATTGAAATTGAGATTGAACAAGAAACCATAACGGGGATGCAAGTTTTAGGTCCTGTCGGCATGGATGATCTTGGTATGAATATTAAAGATATTTTAAGTAATGCTATGCCTAAATCAAAAAAACCACGAAAAATGTCTGTTTCAGAAGCACGTGAAGTATTAATTGAATCAGAGGCTCAAAAATTAATTGATAATGATGAGGTTATTAGAATAGCTAAAGAAAGAGCAGAAAATAATGGAATAATTTTTATTGATGAAATTGATAAAGTAGTTAATGGGAATGGATCTCAGGGCCCTGATGTTAGCAGAGAAGGTGTCCAAAGAGATCTTTTGCCTATTGTTGAAGGTAGTAATGTAAATACAAAATATGGAGTTGTCTCTACTGACCACATGTTATTTATTGCTGCTGGGGCTTTTCATATTAGTACTCCTTCTGAAATGATTCCAGAGTTACAAGGAAGATTCCCAATTCGTGTTGAGCTTGAAAAACTGACTACCAAAGATTTTATTAAAATCTTAACTCATCCTAAGTCAGCACTTATTAAACAATACGTAGCTCTTCTTGAAGCTGAAGGAGTAAACTTAGAATTTGAATCATCATCAATTAAGGCAATTTGTGAATTTGCAACTGAGGTTAATGGCAAAACAGAAAATATAGGCGCGAGAAGATTACACACTATAATGACCACCTTACTTGAGGACCCTTTGTTTGAACATCCTAAAGCTGGTCAGAAAAGAATAAAGATTACTGCAAAATATGTTAAAGAAGCGCTTGGAGATATTGTAGTGGATCAAGATTTAAGTAGATATATATTATAAAAGGAATTTCAATGAAACATTTTTTACATATTTCAGATTATACTCAAAAAGATTTATGGGAGATTTTAAACCTAGCTAAAAGTCTTAAAGAAAATTTTCATAATCAATCAGATTATAAGTTATTTAAAAATAAATCATTGGCAATGATTTTTGCAAAACCATCTGCAAGAACTAGAGTTTCATTTGAAACTGGTTTTGAGTGGATGGGGGGTCATGCTCTTTTTTTAGGGCCTAATGATATTGGTATTGGTAAAAGAGAGGCAATTAAAGATATATCAAGATTATTTAGCAGATATAATGATATGATAATGGCGCGGCTTTTTGATCATGATCATATAATTGAATTAGCTGAGTATTCTAACATTCCAGTTATTAATGGCCTTACAGATTATAATCATCCTTGTCAAATTATGGCAGATATCTTTACTATTTGGGAGCACCTTGGAGATATTGATAATACCAAAATTGTATATATGGGAGATGGTAATAATATTGTTCACTCTTGGCTTCATTTGGCAATGAGATTTCCATTAGAATTTATATGTTGTTGTCCAGAAGACTATAAACCTGATCAAAAAACTATAGACCAAGCGATAAAAGCTAATATTTCAAAAATTAGTATTTCTCATAATCCTAAAGAGGCTGTTTCAAATGCCGATATTGTGTATACCGATGTATGGGCCTCAATGGGGCAGAAAGAAGAAGCTTTAGAAAGAGAAAAGATATTTTCAAATTTTCAGGTAAACGAAGAGCTCATAACAAGCTCTGGTAAAAAAACTTTATTTATGCATTGTCTTCCAGCAGAGAGAGGGCGCGAAGTTACTGATGGAGTTATGGAAGCAGATTATTCTATTGTTTTTGATCAAGCTGAAAATCGCATGCATATTCAAAATGCAATAATGGTGTATTTATTAAAAAACAATTAATATTTTTATATTTTCTATTTTCCTTTGAATTGATTCTTTCGAAGGAATTAGTATCTCCTGAACAATTTTTAGGATATAAGCTTGGAGATAGGTTCACATTTCATCATAAAGTTATTAATTATTTTAAAGAAGTTTCTTCAGTTAGTGACCATGTGAATATTATTAACTATGGAGAAACTTATGAGGGTCGGCCGCTTATTATTGCAATTATAACACACCCTGACAATAAATCATCAATAAATGAAATCAGACAAAATCATCTTATCGCATCTGGATTGAAAGATGGAAAGATGTCTGATCAAAATTACGCAGTAGTTTGGCTTAGTTATTCAGTTCATGGGAATGAGTCAAGTTCAACAGAGGCAGCAATGGAGACACTTTTTTCTTTTGCTAATACGACAAATAAAAAAACAATGGAATGGTTAAAACGGACTGTTATAATTATTGATCCATGTATAAATCCTGATGGTCGTGATCGATATGTGCAGTTTTATACTATGACAGGAACACATCCTCCTAGTTCTATTACTAATACTAGAGAGCATCAGGAGCCATGGCCTGGTGGTAGGACTAACCATTATTATTTTGATCTTAATAGAGATTGGGTATGGCAAACTCAGAAAGAAACAGTTCAAAGGATTGATATTTATAATAGTTGGATGCCTCATATACATGTAGATTATCATGAACAATCTTTTAATGAGCCTTATTACTTTGCCCCTGCGGCTAAGCCATACCATGAGCAAATAACAGAATGGCAGAGAGATTTTCAGAAAATTATTGGTAAAAATCATGCTAGGTATTTTGATAAAAATAATTGGCTTTATTTCACAAAAGAATATTTTGACCTTTTATATCCTGGCTATGGTGACACATATCCTATCTATAATGGTGCTATTGGGATGACATATGAAAAAGCTGGCGGTGGGTCAGCTGGAATATCTTCTATTACCTCAGATGAAGACACACTCACTCTTCGTTCTAGAATAAATCACCATCATATTACGGGAATTTCAACTGTTGAATCAGCGTATAAACATAGAGATAGAATAATCAGAGAGTTTAATCAATTTTTTTCAAAGGTTAATCCTAAATCAAATAAATATAAATCCTATATAATTAAATCAAGCTTAAATGATGCAAAAAGAGAAGACCTTCTTATGTGGTTAAATACTCATAATATAGAGTATGGTACTTTACCTGATGATAGGGCTAGGTCAATTCGTGGGTATAGTTATTTTAATGATGATTATGAAACATTTAAAATTGAAAAACATGATATAATAATTTCTGAAAATCAAAAAAAGGCTGCTTTAGTTCATGTGCTATTTGAACCAAAAACATTTTATGAGGATTCACTTACATATGATATAACAGCATGGTCAATTCCATATGTTTATGGCTTAGAGGCATATGCTATTGATTCTCCTATTCAAATAAAGCCGATAAAGATTAAAAAGAAAAGTAAAGTCATTCACAATTGGGATGATAGTCCATATGCATATATTAATCCTTGGGTAGGGGCCAATGATTTAAAGTTTTTATCTGGGGTATTAAAAAATAATATAATTACCCGAGTATCTGAACACCCTTTTGAAATTGAAGGAAAATCATTCAATAGAGGATCTCTTATTATAACAAGAAAAAGCAATGAACATATGGGAGATAAATTTGATGAGATTGTTAGAGATTTTGCGAAGCGACATAATACAAATTTGGTTTCTGTTAAAACTGGTTTAGTTTCAAAGGGAAAAGATTTTGGTTCTTCATCTATGCGCATCGTTAAAAAGCCACATGTAGTATTACTTAGTGGTGAAGGTACTAGAAGTAACAGTCATGGTGAAATATGGCACTTTTTTGAGCAACAAATTGATTACCCAATTTCAATATTTGACGTATCAATGATTGATGAATTGCCCTATGAAAATATTGACGTTTTAATTATGCCTAGTGGTAGTTATAATTCTTTTTATAATGAGGTTAATGCATCTGAAAAAATAAAAGAAGACACTAATGCAGATGCATTATTAATTGATAGTCCTCCAGAAAAATTATTAGAATGGGTTAACTCTGGTGGTTGTCTAATCGTTATGGGTTCTGCAATGAATAAGTTTGTTGATCATATTGGGTATGGTTTAATTAACTATGAATCTAAAGAAGCGAAAGAAGAAGCAAGGAAATTAAACAAAGATAAAAAGAAAAAATCTAGATTTAAAAAATATAAAGATAAAACGAGGTCTAGATTATCTAATTCTTCTTATGGGTCAATTGTTAGAGTGGATATAGATAATTCTCATCCTCTTATGTTTGGATATAATGAAAAATATTTTTCATTGCGTCAGGGGTCTAAGTTATATCCTTTATTGCCTAATGGTTGGAATGTAGGAATAATTAAAAATCCTTTATCGCATGTATCTGGATTTATGGGTAAAAATATTAAAGATAAAATAAGTAATAATCTAATATTTGGCGTGCATGAGAGCGGGAGAGGTAAAATTGTTTATATGGCAGATAACCCATTATTTAGAGGTTTTTGGTACAACGGTAAATTGCTTTTTGGGAATGCTATTTTTATTGTAAGTAGCTAGCTAAAAACCGATTTTATATTTTCATCTACGCTATCTCTTGTAAGTAAGATATATGTTTCTTCTAGTTGATTTATATAACCAATAACACATAATAAAGGGAAGATTGTTTTTGCAAATTCAGGGGAGAGTATAGATAAAATCATAAAAAAATATAGACTTGCAGAAAATGTTTTAGCACCTATAGTGTGGAATGCAGGTATGTATCCAAACTTTATTCTACCTACTATCATTTTAACAAAATATAATGCCAGTAAAAAATATATTAGGTTCCACCATTCACCAACCACGCCACTTTCAAATCTATATAACCACAAAGCAATCAAAGGGTAAAAAACCATATCAGCAACAGTATCTAGCTTTGCCCCTAGTGCAGTTGTTTGATTAAGATACCGAGCTAGAGTACCATCAAGTTTATCAGTTACTCCAATAACAATAAACATGATTAAAAATACAAAGCGGGCTTGTTGTTCATCTTGTATAAAATATGATGGTATTAGCATAGCTGGAATTAGAATTAACCTGCTAATGCTTAACATATTTGGTATCGTTTTTAAATCATCAAAAACAAATTTATCAGAATGTCCCATCACTAGTTCTCCTTTATTAGGTTTAACTGCTTGTCAAAACATAAAGAAAATTATATTATAAATGAAACTTTATGGCAATGAGTATAAAAGTGCAGCATGATTTTCAAATCTAGTCATCATATCATCAATCATCTCTTTACCATCAATGAAAAACCCGATGAAATTTTTATGGTCAAGATTATATTCTCCCATAAAATTCCAAACTCCTGGCTCAGGTTTTTCGCCTTTTTCTATTTTCTTCATCGGTTCCGGACCATTATCTCCAGTAAAAGGCCTAACCATAGAAATCGTATTTACAGTACCATCATTCTCAAACCATGTTGAGTCTGTTTTAAGATTTTCATCAGATTTAATATTTATTCTTCCCATTAAATAGCAAAGAGGATAATTAGCGAGACTTAGAGATTCTTGGGGAATATGAAATCCAGTAGAAGGGTCTTTTTTACTACAACTTGTACTGTAAGAGAAATAATATACACTAGGGTCAATAGAAACTAAATTATTAATATTTTTAGCACCAGCCAATGTTGCATCATAAGCAATACTATTTGTTGTATTCCATGCATTATTTTGAATTAAACGATTCATATATCCAAACAATGATTCAGTTTCTTTTTTATTTAAGCCCCATTGATATAGATCTAAATCATAATAGTCTGTGCTTATGACATTAATTATTGGCATAATATTATCTGAAAAAGGGATTAGCTTACTTGTAATATCTGCTATAGTTGCTCCATTTAATGGTGTGGACATAGTTGTTATAGATTTGACCCAATTATCTAAATTGTTATCTAATAGAATATTTGGAGTTCTATTTTCAAAATCAACTTTTGTTTTTAATAAATGATGCAACATTCTGATAGTTTGGCCACCAAAACTATATCCTATCAAATGTATAGGGTTATTATTATCCCATTCTGGGAATAGACCTTTATAAACTTTTCCTTTTGGTCTTTGAATTAAACCATATTTTTCAGAATGTTTTTTCCCGTAGTCTAATTGTCCTCCTTTGATTTGGAAAAATGTTTCTACTGCACAATCATAGTTTGAAGAAATAGGTCCTACTGAAACACTAAATACTGTGTAGCCTTTTGATTGTAAATAGGCTTCTATATCATTTGCGCCACCCCAATAGTTTATATTTTCAATTTCATCTTTACCCCAACCTAAAAATCCATGAACTAGAACTATTGGTGCTTTATTATTTGCAAAAATATTTTGATTAATAACTAGTAAAACGATTATAATGATGAGTGTTTTACAAAAATTATTCACAGGTATGTATTAATTTTATTAAAAGAAAAATGGATTAATAATCCATATCCATTCCACCACCGCCACCGCGACCGCCAAAATTGCGTCTATTCCATTTTTTCTTCTGTTGTTTCCCAAAGTTATAATTAATATTTATAGACATATAGCGCTGTTGACGACGTCTTTCAGCATTCATTATTTGTGTGTATGAATCTTTTTCTGGATCAATTGGTGTAATAACATTTTCTGTATTAATTACAAATTTCTTTGTATCAAAAACATCATCGAATTTTAATGTAACAGATAGTTTATTTTGTAAAAATGATTTTTGTATTCCAATGTCAGTATTTATACTTCCAGGACTAGACCCTGTTGTGAATTTCATTTTTCCTCTTCCACCAATTGTTA
>Ga0208277_1000550_pt1 | contig 21888 bp, 17 predicted proteins | sample ETNtaG_5_FD_185782 | JGI IMG/M metagenome (GOLD analysis project Ga0208277, IMG submission 185782) | Marine microbial and viral communities from oxygen minimum zone, Eastern Pacific Ocean - ETNP201406SV205 (SPAdes) (version 2) | ecosystem: Environmental > Aquatic > Marine > Oceanic ...
CTCCTAACAAACCATGACCACTTCTTGCTTTGATATTCCTCATCTCTATATTTTCTTCGTCAGCTATTTCAAACTTACTAAGTTGCTCATAAAATATTGACTTTGCTGAACTTACGCATTCCAAAATAAATTCTTTTTTATTACTGAATGCAGAGCTCCTATAGGTAGAGACATGATAGCCAATAAAGATTACCAGATCATGTTCAATCCTACCATCACTATATATTTCATACACTTCAGACCAAGCTCCCAAATTTTTGTCACGCTTTAATCTTCTAAATGGAACATGAATTGAAACGAAACCATTTTTATTATTGAATTCACAAAATCCATACTTATGTAGAAGCGACGAATTGCTTTGCAATCCAAAAGTGTTAAATAGCTCACGATGCTTCCGAACCGAGCATACAGATTGCATAATTATTTCACTCGAATCCATATCAAAGGCATTCCTTTCTGAAGATTTTGAACAGTACGGCTTCACATGAGTTTGATGCGTTGAATGGTTGAAAATATCAGCCCATGGAATCAAACATTCTCCGAAATATTCGTCAATGTAAAATGCTCGAGAAGATGCTATTGATACTGCAATTTTGTAAAGTGCAAGGTTTATGCATCCAGATTTGAAATTGGGAAACTTTCGAAGAAGTCCAAAACCGAGTTCAAAATCATCAGCTAGTGACTGGTCGTCCATGGTAATGAGTGAATATAAAGACGTCCCCTTTAAATACATCCGTTCTTGTTCTGACCAGAACATCGGTAAACTTTGTTCACCCCTACTAGGTAAGATGCTGAGATAATCAAACCAATATGAATCAGGGCCAAGGGCCAACTCTTGTGCTATACTGAAGTTAAGCGCAAGACCACCTCCAAGTCCTACCGCAACTAACTCCTTGGAAATAGAGCACGTCCTTGCACCTAAACATAGAGTTATCGGAATAGCCAAAAGTTTTTGAAAGCAACGAAGATGGCCAGTGGACACAATGCATAACGAATACCTCTTATTTACGTCATCCCAGCGAGCATCGATTCTAATTGAATCGAAAATTTGAATACCGTTGGAAACACTCCAACTTCGAAAATTAGAAATTCGTTTCATCACTTTGTGATATGAAGCCGATCTTTCCTCTTCAGCCATTTGGAGGAAGCCACTGATCTGAATATGTTTATTGTGATTATTTGTACGAAATTTATGATTCGAATTTACTTTCACACTGAACGTAAATTTTTGTTTGACATTTCAGCTACTTTCACTCTATTACCCGAAAAAGATCACAGTACGTCGTTGCAGTAATGAGTTTTTTAATGAGTATTTAAGAGCACTCGTTTCTTTGAAAAATTTGACTTTTGGAGTCCATTCATCAGCAGGCAAGTAACGTCTTCATTCTCTTTGATAAATATAAATGGCTAAATTGCGCCCATCGTATATTTTTTTGTCCCCAATAGTGCTTTTTCCCGTGATTCTTATATTACATACTAGTAAGTACCATGGTACCGTTGTAGTAGGACATATGAAAACTATTCATAAGGTTTACGAGTTGGTACAAGTCTAAATTTTAAAAAATCTAGCTTTCTATTTGTGAGCTGCACTCTGAATACGGCTCCTAATCTGTTGTACCTCACTTACATGGCACTGCTGTAACTGTACTAACCATATAAATAGTTTTAATACTGCCCTTAGTTATATTAAAAGCTTTACTCTTTTTCGGATTCATGAGAGTCTTGTCCTAAACCATAAAGTATGCAGGCATACTTATCAAGTTTGATATTATGAAAATATCTCTCTCTCATCTTGAAGAAAGTGCAGGCTGTTAGTAAACTATCACTGCCCGCCTGATGCTGGGGTCCTATTCTCTCTACATCTAAATGCTCTGCAAGCTTACTAAGACCTCCATGCAAATTTTCTGTGAACTTCATTAAAAATTTCATATCATAAAAGCATGGAAAGTATGTCTCTAAAACTTTGAAGAATTCGGCTTCATTATTTGGTAAAGAGACACAGGTCAACAGCTTAAGTAAGTAGCCAAAATCATATCCACTGTGAAATGTTAACCATTTTACATCGCGACTCAAAACTACTCCACTTACCATGAAAAGTTCACCAAAGCGGTTAACATCTATTCCTCTTTCATTTAGAATCAGGAAATCAATCCCACTTTGCTTCAATAGCTCAATTGAGTCTCTCGCATACATATCATCCTTCAAATTAAACTCTCTAAAGTTGAACTGCCACAAGCAATATCTACCGTCAATTACGGGCAAATTTCCATCCGCGTCTGTCAGAGTTAATCCCAGCTGAATCAACTTCAGCATATCAACATTACATTTCAATGTTTGATAATGAAATTCTGACTGCTGTTTAAAAGCCCCGACTGGTCTTGCAACCTTAAGAAAAACTAAATATGATCTTAAACCTTAAATATTTGAACGTACCACTCCCGGAAACTCAGTATCCATTGCTATATAGGGAAATGCTTGGACGAGTTTTCTGATGATAGCCACTTCTTCATCGAGATTGTCTGACCAGACTTCTCGTGTGAGCAAATTGTAAGAGTTCACTTTCATGCTGAAAAAATGTATCCCTGCGTATTCAAGGACTGAAGTAGTTTCCTTCTTTCAACAATATGTATGAATTTAATGAAATAGACGAGCACTTTATCTTGCCACACAGGTTTGAATGCTCTCACAAGGGTGCAATCTCGGCGACTGAGAAGATCTTCGACTTGAGCCGTAAAACTCTGGGAATTAAACCCTTCGTGGCATTTGTGGAGGTCAGTTACACTGCTAACTTCAAAGAGCGATAGTACTAATGTTCAAAGGAGCGGTTCGAAAACGAAAGGATGTCAGAGGTGTGTTGTAGCAAGATTTCCTCTTGTTGTATTTACCTTTTCCGAGGCCAGTCTCAATTTTTTCACTACAATAGCTCAAATTCGTTTTCTGGGGCAAGGCAAAGTTGACAATAAAAGAGACAAACTATTTGATATGAGGAGAGAAAAGAAATTATGAGTTGAATTGTAAAACCTGGCTTCGACAGCTTTTGAGCGTCCTAAGCGTTAACTTTTGGTTTGAATAAACTTAGAAATCGAACCTTTTCTCTTTTTGAATAGTTTAGGGTTGTGTGGTTGTGAAGGGTACCTTTTTTTTAAAGCTACCCGTAAATATCTTTTGATACGAATCAAAAAATTCAGAAGACTGAAATTTCAGTACATATGGTACCATAAGATTTTATTTTTATTCTAATACTCGTATTCAAACAAAAAGTAGAGATTTTACGAACTTCTAATTCAGTTCGAAAACCATAGAACTAAATCCAGAAGCGAATCTGTGCGTAAAGTTACGAAAGAATTGTTCCTATGGCTTCTATGTTAAAGACTCAGTTCGGGACCCAACGGTAAGTCAGCTTAGTCAGTGGGCGAAATGTCAAGATTTTACCATTTCTTGTTACGCGCTTTAATCTCAGTCTTCTCTTGGTGTTTTTGTATTCTTGGAACTTCTGCTTTAATTCACTAAATTTGACAGATCTCAACATGTAATCTCTGGTAATAATTAACATTAAATTTCACTTTCTCTGCAGGATAAGTGTACATATTTCCGCAACTAAGCGTTCTATTCGAAGTTCCGTAATCGCTTCAGCGGAATCGCGACCATTATGGATGCCAGGCACATCTGCTCCCTCCCATCTCAAGGGTACTCTTCCGGGTGATTATGGGTTCGACCCGCTTAATCTCGGAGAAGACAGCAAAGATTTGGATTGGTATGTCCAAGCCGAGTTGCAACACGCTCGTTGGGCTATGCTAGGAGTTGCTGGTATGGCTGCACCGGAACTCCTTACAAAGTTGGGTGTTTCTGACCTTCCAAATTGGCATGATGCACCGTTCTACAATGGTTATTTCGCTAGTGCTACCACCATTTTCACCGTTCAAATGTTCATGATGAACTGGGCTGAGATCCGCCGTTGGCAGGATATAAAGAATCCGGGTTCTGTTTCTGAAGATCCAGCCTTTCCAGGCAACAAGCTTCCAGTGGGTGATGTTGGATATCCTGGTGGAATTTTCAATCCAATGAATTATGGAAAGAAAAATGAAGAGTTGAAAGCGCTCAAGGCTAAAGAAATTGCGAATGGTAGACTCGCGATGGTAGCTGCTCTCGGTTGTTTCATCCAATATGATCACACAGGAGTAGGTCCAGTTGAAAATTTAACAAGCCATTTAAGTAATCCGAGTGTGAACAATGTGTTCAAGGCTGCCTTTATTGGTTTTTAACTTGGGATTTTTGTGGAGATAATTTCTGATCATGGTAATGTTTCATATTGTCTGAAGATATCTGTCGAAAGAAGGGCATACATCACAGGCATTTTTTTGTTTAGGCGATATGAAGATGGTAAAAAATTGTTAGTTGCCTTCATTGTCAAACTCGATTTCGCAGCTTTGTTTACCTAGGTTGAAAAACTTTCCATTAGCAATCCCTTTGTTATTCAAATTTCAGTTTTGGAATTGGTTCATAAAGTACTGTCTTGCCTTCAACTGATAAAAGAGGAAGGCTATTACGAAATTATTTTGTTTGGCTTCTGAGCACAATCTCAAAATGAGATATCTACGCGCAACTTTGCGATACAAACTCGACCAACTTCAAAATTTTTCGACGCAAACATAGACTAATGTCGATCTCCTCTTTCCTTTCAGACGGTTTTTACGATCAATAACACACGTCTTCCCATCGCATTCGACAACGGAACCAACTTCCACTGTTTGGTGCCCTTCCTGTCCAGTCTTTTTTACTGGACTGAAAAAATTCTAAAAAAAGGGGATTTAACTCATTACGTCGTAAAAAATAAAAATTAAAAGGAATGGAAGATCTCGTCTGAGCTCGTCATTTTTGGAAAGTGCAACCTTGTAAGTTTAACCTTAAGAGTTGTGATACCGATAATAATCATTCTTTATCCGGGACTAATTTCAATGGTAAACGATAGAGCACAAGGTGCTTCTGATGATCTCCCGAAACTTTGTGTTTCAGGTTGTGGATATTATGGGTAAGAATTTTTTCAACTATTTCTAAATTCCACTTACAATTCAACTTAGAAACCCAGAAAAAATGTTCTTCTGCTCAATATGTTATAAGGCGGAAGAATTAAGAATAAGAAATACCACTACCTCTCATGAATTAATTAGCGGATCGGCATCGCACGAACAAAATGGACAAGATGAGTTGAATGCTGTAGGGAGCAAGAAACCTTCAAACCCGGGTAGATGTTTTCAGTGCAACAAAAAAATAGGAATTTCTGGTTTTAAGTGTCGCTGTGATTATACTTTCTGTGCCTCTCACAGGCAATACAATAAGCACAACTGTACCTTCGATTTTAAGTCGCATAGTCGCGAAGCTCTTTCGAAAGCAAACCCTGCAGTCATTGCAGATAAGATTGAAAAGGTAAAGTTAACTACTTTTTTTAAATTTCGCTAAGTCTTCTTTCAAGATATGATAAATGTACAAAAGTAGTAACTCATTTAAATTAGTATGTCAGAGTCTAAAACTTTACATTATTTATGATATCCATGTATCGGTATCTCGAATCACTGTATTATATCGATGCCAGAGAATATCAGTTTTTCATAAAGGATGCATCAAACTAAGTTACTTCAGCAAGAGAGATAAGGTAGAGAGTTTTGCTTCTTATTGGCAGAAACGTACAAATATCATGAATTAAGTTCATAAATAGCATTCCTGTAAGCATGGTACACTTTAATTCCATGACAAGTCTCAAGAGCACAATGAAAAATAAAAAATATTCGGTACGAGTAGTAGATCTTTGAATAGAAATAAAATACATTTGATAGCAAGAATGTCTTTAATTTGTGCTCAGTATTTCCAAACATTCAAATTTCAAAACTTGATGAGATAGCGACGATCACATTAACGTGTACAACAGAGAGCATGTCCCACGCTGCGAATTTAATAGTTTACACCAGAAAAAAAGCGTTGCACGAGGGGATGTTCTACAATATGAACATTTCAACACTTTCAACACTTTCCCAACTTTCTTCATGTGGAATTCCGAGTGCTTTCTGACTGGAGTTATGTGATATTTTTTCAATATTGGTGGTACTTACGCAACAACATCTACGCATGCAGGATGTCTCTGCACTATATACCACAGCGTAATCGTCAAAAGAACTGCTCACTTGAAAGTTCCTAATATTTTCCCTATCATATCTATGAAGCTCGCGGCGCCATTTTTTGACCATACCATCGAAAGCTCTTTTAGAATTAGAAACATAAATATTCGGGGTCTTAGGGTCGGTTGGACCACGCTTGGACTTAGGTACAAGCTGTAAGTACTTTTCATATCCGACTGTATTTTTTCCATAATCGATTTGCTTTTGACGCTGCAAGAGTTTCGACTGACTCTGTCCCGGAGACATTATAAACCAGATACAATCTACTTAAAGTTCACTTTCAATTCAGTTTCTCAGCCCAACATGGATGCAATTGTTTTGGACATAATTAGATTACTAGTAGTAATAATACTTTTATCGCAGAGATAACGTTTTTGTTTACTAAATTTCGATGTCTTTCATTTCTATCTGTATTCTGTGAACCCGCTCTTCCGTCTTTCCATATGTTGTTTTCCGTACTCATCCGTTTGCATTTTTTTAAAAAAATTTTGAATAAAAATGAGTAAAAATGAAATTAAAACACAAGTGATTTATTTGAAGAGGTGAAGACCACACGTACAGTTGTTTCTTATTTAAAAGAAGTTGCTCCTCCCCAACACGATGATATATGGTATGGTATGGCCATAGCGAGGGCATGCAAAAATTAAAGTCATAAAATTATTTTTGTGTGATTGCGAGGCTGACCATGGATACAGGTGCCTGTTTTCTATAATTGACCAAGGACCAACTGTTTAATTATGAATCGATCATACTTTCATCCCTACTTTTATATTCTTTCATTTTGATAAAAAAGTGATGTCATCTTCTCAAGAACGTTTTTCTTGTGTCTTAGCTTGCACAAATGAGACTGGAGTTAGTTGCTTCGATACGTGTTATACGGCGGCTAGTTGGGAGTTCGTTGCACCAGCCATTTTCCCAGTATGGGTTACAGGATTTTCCTCTGCAATACTTTTAATTTTTTCTGCTCTTTTTTCTGGATTAACCCTGGGTTTAATGTCGTTAGATGTGATTGGACTTGATATTATAGCCCAAGCTGGAGACCCGGATGAGCGTAAGTATGCAAAAATCATTCTTCCAGTGCGTTCAAAAGGTAATTTACTTCTTTGTACATTGTTGCTGGGAAATACCGCAGGTAATATTTATTCTCTACTTCATCATATTCTCTAAAGTGTTTCTATGTAAGTCAACGCATTTATAGCAATTTTATTAGCTGATTTAACAGATGGACCCATAGGATTAGTTACTTCAACCTTGGCAATAGTTATTTTTGGTGAGATTGCACCCCAAGCTGCATGTTCGCGGCATGGTCTGGCTATTGGGGCACACACAATATGGATCGTTAAATGCTTCATTTTTCTACTTTTTCCATTTGCCTGGCCAATATCAAAACTGCTTGACAAGATATTAGGGCGTGATTTAGGAAACTTCCACACACAGGATGAGCTGAAGCACTTAGTTAAAATTCATGTAGAGCATCCAGATGCAAGAGAGGATTTTGGTGCCATATCTTCTCATGATGGCAACATGCTTACCGGAGCTCTAGAATACAAAGAAAAACGTGTATCAGATGTGATGACCACCCTGGATAAAGTTTTTATGGTTAATATTCATACAAGACTGACTTTTACCGTACTTATGAGCATATATAAGAGCGGTTTTACACGTATTCCAGTTTATGAGTTCTCTCGTGAAAATATTATTGGAATTTTGTTCACTAAAGACTTGATCTTAATTGACCCAGACGATGAAATTGAAGTAGCAGCAGTAATCTCCTTTCATGGTAATAGTGAAAGTGGATATGTACGAACTGTGAGTGACTCTACAACGCTTGATAAAGTATTTCTTGAATTTAAAGCTTCCTATCTTCATATGCTTTTTGCATATGATGCTACCGAATCGATCACGGAAGAAACTGAACATTTAGAGGTAATATCCTCAGCATCTGGTAAATCCAAACACTCATTATCATCGAAAAAGATTACTGGTATAATCACACTCGAAGATGTTATTGAAGCCGTGATTAAGGATGAAATCGTGGATGAAACCGACAATTACATTGATGTGAATGATACACAATCAAGGGTTAAGTCTCGTGGAAATGCAAGACGTCCAAACCCGACAAATTTTATGAAATTATTCGAACATAAGCATCTAGAAGGTTATGAAAAACGACTGTCTCCGAGTGAGATAAATGCCATTGTTGCCTTTCTTTCTGTGAATGTTCCCGAGTTCAAGAAAATTGCAAAATATGAACCAGGGATTTTGAGAAAACTAGTGCAAATGTCATCATTAGAGGAACAAGATGATGATTCCTATGATGAGTTTGATGCTAGTACTTTGGAAAAAATGGAAGAAGCGAATGAGCTACTTTCAACTCCTGGTATTCACACCAAAATCGAGTCTGAATCCCGGATTATTTACAGCAAGGGAATACCAGCTGATTTTTTCATTCTTGTATTACAGGGACGTGTTGTAGTTTATGCTGGCTCCGATGATTTTGAGTCGGATATTGGACCTTGGTGCTATCTAGGACAAAAAGCCTTGTCTCTAAAACCAGAGTTTGAATATATTCCAGACTTTCGTGCGTATAGAAATGGACCTGTCAGAATTCTTCGAATACGCAGGAGTGATTATCTTAGTGCTTTTAATGCAGCAAAAATCAGTGCTCTGGGGATCAGTAATAAAATATAGATATGGACTATAAGTTTCTGTTCTGTATTTTCACTCTTAGACTAAACTTCATATGCTGCTGCAAATGCGTGATAGTGCAAGAGATTGACCAAATTGTTTGCAATTTCCTGACAATCAACATTACCAACTTCACAAAAACATCTAGGCTCAAACTTTGTCCTATACTTTTTGTGCTTCGAACTTATTCCTTCCTACTCTTAGCTAGGCAAAGAGAATCGTGAAAGGAGAACCTTGTAAATATATTCTTCTTTTGCCCTATTAATGTGTAGGTAGGAAGATACTTGTTGATAGGCTTGTTCCGTATCCCATCTTTCAGCAACATCTTGTAATCTTTCAAGGACCTCTGCAGAGGTCGGCCTTTCTTTGGGGTCCTTGCATAGCATAACTGTGATAAGTTCTGCAAATTCTTTTGTTGCTTTTCTTGGCAAAGGTAAGTGCATAGCCTTACTTTTCACTACTCTTTCTATCACCAATTTACGTGATGGTACTTCTGTCTCGCACCAGGGAATTCGCCATTCCATACATTCCCATAAAACAATGGCAAACGCATATATATCTACCTTATCTGCTCTGGCATAGACCTCGTCCCCTTCAAAAGGAGGTTCAAGCATTTCCGGTGGCATCCACAACAAGGAACCGACTGGATAAAATCCTGTTGGTAATCCCAAAAAGGATCGAAGAGGTCCAGTCTTCTTTCTCATGGGGACGACTGAAACTGAGGCAGCGCATCCAAAATCTGCAATCTTAGCCACTATTCTTTCAAGTTCTTCATCCCAAGTCAAAAGTATATTGGCTGATTTAATATCACGATGAGCAAAACCATGCCGATGAAGGTAATTCAGTGCCTCAGCGATGTCCGACATTAGCTTAGGTAAATTTAGAATAGGCATGTTCTCATTTATCAGTGAGATGAGTTCCCCTTCCGTTTCTTGGTTAAGTACGTTTTTTGCTTTTATATTTTTGCACTGCAAGGCTTCAAAAAGACTGCCACCATTGCAGTACTCCATGACCATAAATAAGTAATCAAAGTGATAAACATTTACAATCCCTTTGTGATTTAGACTTGACAATATTGAATATTCTTCATGAAATGCGAGGAGTTTGTGTTCTTCTTTTCCTTCAGAAAGTTTTACAATCTTTACTGCGTGAACTTTCCCCTTCCGCCCTTGCCAACTAGTTTTTCCAAAACCACTTAGTCCAGTCGAAATTGCACGGTATATAAGAGCAGAAGAACCCTCATCAATTTTTTCTTCAAGTATTAAGCCAAGCTTTTCTAAAGAATTGCGTATATAAGAGGAATCTTTTGAAAAAGTGTAAATTTTGGACTCATATCGGTTTGATTTTGCAGTTATTCTTGCCCTGCACGTCTTGGGTTTTGTGCAATTGAAAATGCAGGAATTTAGAACTTTTAGTGTTCGCTGCATTTTGCTCCAATTCACTCCGCTACCGTTACATGGCCAAAAATTATATAATCGTGCAGTGCATGCTTATGAAATTTATGCAGTTTTCTGAAAATTTCTATAATAACATAAGGTGTTGCTGCAAGTTGTTTCAAAGTAAGCTGTAATAAAGCAATAGTCAGTTTAGGAAAAGATCTAGAATGAAAGATGCGACGACGCCATTACTCTTCGTTCTCATTCTCGCGCTCAGATCCGTTCGTGCCGGCACACAGCACAAAATTTTTTAGCTTGAACTAAATCTTTACTTGAATACGCAAAAATAGAAAAAGGGAAAAGGGAAAAGGGAATGGCATAAGAACTATGAACATGGCATTGGCACCCAAAAAAAGGACTTCCTTTTCTCTAAGCCATGTTTAAGGTGTGGGAATCAGTAAGGAATAACTTTGTTCACACTTTTTTATTTTTTGTAAAGGGTATGGCATACAGTGCACCTTTAGGTAGAAAAAATTATAATTTTTTCGCGTATAGACTTCCTTGCAGTGTATCATCAACACAATAGGCCTTTCATGGGGGACGCTGCTGGTATGGAGGGTTCATCTCTTGCCAAAATATTTGTTGGTGGACTCGATCGTTCCGTAGATGAGGTGAGACTCTCTAAAATACGTCGCATCGTATCTCTCCGCGCTTTTTCTCAATTTTCGTCTTTGCTTTAGCGTTAAAACTTGCAATTTTATGGGTGTAGAAAATTCTACATATAAGATGTACTGACGAAATTCCGCATCTGATCAGGGTGTTGTGCGTAATTTTTTCAGCCAATTCGGACCCGTACTTGAGGTGAGTATTTTTCGTAAAAGTGTCTGCTTGATTTCTGAACATTCTTCTAATAATCGTCAAAGGTACTTGTGATGAGGGATCCACATAATCACCAATCTAGAGGTTTCGGTTTTGTAAGTTTTCAGCGCGAGGATAGTGCGAAGCAAGTATTACAGAATAGATATCATGATATGTTAGGTAAGCGCGTCGAAGTGAAGTCAGCAGTTCCCCGTGGTCAAGCCCCACCACCACAACGTGGGCCTCCTCGTTCCTCTCAAGGATATGGCTATGCTCGAGGTGGTGGTCCAGGTAGTGGATATGGTTATGGAGGGAATGGTCCAAGCTATGGAGGAGGATCCGCTCCATGGGGTTCGCAAGGCGGCTTCGAAGGTCAAAAGCAACCTGGTTATGGGTATTCTGACAAGTCAGAAGCACCTTCTCATGGTTGGTCTGAACATACTGCTCCTGAAGGTTATGTTTATTACTATAACTCAAAAACTGGTGTATCGCAGTGGGAACGACCATCCGAAATGCAATAACTGCAGAAGTTTGGACGTTATAGTTTCCATACTTCGTATACTTAGAAATCTGCCAAGATAGTTCACATACAATAAGTGCTCGAGAGTTCTTAGATCATAGAATAACACACGAGGATTTAATATTATATTATATTTCAAAAGTAACTTTTGTTTGTTTCTTCTCTAGTAGAGATTTGCATCCCCGTACTAATTGGAGAGATATTATTATCTTATGCATGCTGAATTTTATGGTAATCTATCTAAAACTAGTCGATATCTGTACGAATTTTGTTCTTGTTTTTGACAAAATGCCATGTTTTCGATGAAACAGGAAATTAGTTTGAAGTACGGTAAAGATGTGAAAGATTTCGCTTGTCAAATTTCCTGTCAATGACTATAAAAGAAACGTACGGGCAAATTCTGCATATCTTGTTTCATGAGGCTTCCGACAGCTGATTGGTGGGAGTACTTAGTGGAGTAAGAAGCACACCTAGGGAAAGTTCGTGAAAACGAGAAAAATAAAAATTGGCGTTTGACATTAATTATTTTAGTCATACCCTGATGCATCTTCTCATTAATTTGGAAAATCCTAAGCGACACTCGGAGAAAAACTTCAATGCGATTGCATCTGTTGTTCACGAGTAACATCATTCTCGCCATCCTGGCTTATTTTCAGATTTCCAAGAATGAGGTTTATACTCATTCCACTTCAGATGTATATACAATGGAATTTGTGAAAGTTGCGGGAACGGAATTCTTATTGAATAATAAAATATGGAAACCAGTTGGTTTCAATACATATCTACTCATTGAGCAAGCTGCAGAGTTACCATATGGATCCTTTAATGCAATTTATTCAGATGGCTTTGGCAAAAAAGAAATATTGAAACAGTTTGAGCAAGCAATATTTTTGAACTTCACATGTGTGCGAACATGGTTCTATAGCATAAATTCGAAATATCCTTTATTTATAGAAGATAAGGTATACGATGAGAGATTGCTTGGCGCTTTAGATTGGGTCACAGCCGCAGCACGGGCACACGGGCTCAAATTAATACTTTCTTTCACAGACTTTTGGCCAGAAAATGGTGGTATTGCTTCCTTAATGCTACTGAGTAGAAAATCAATAGATTTGTATTCTGACCATTCGGAACAACATGGGAAAGGCTCTTTCTTCACCGATCAGAACTATTTCACTTTGTATATCAGGCATATAGAACACTTGCTTCTGCGAAGAAGTAAAATTACTGGTACTCGGTACTGTGATGAAAGCACAGTCATGGCATGGGAGCTTATGGTAAGTTTATTTTTTAATATTATTTATATAATTTATTTGAATTGCTTTTTCTTGAATTGTTTGTACAGAATGAGCCAAGATGTAGACTGTGTGGCGAGGGCATATTGCAAAAGTGGATACTTAGTGCTGCAAAGGCAGTTAAATCGGTTGATAAGAGGCACCTACTTACAGTTGGCGAAGAGGGTTTCTATGCATCAACAAAAAGTTATGTTAATCCGGCTAAATGGGCAAGTGATACTGGCCAGAATTTTATATTTGATCATTTATTTGCAGAAATTGATTATGCATCGAGCCATCTATGGACAGACAACTGGAATCTATTCTCTTTGTGGAATAGAAAATGGGTGGAAGATGGTAGTCTGAACTTTTCAAAGACATGGATAGAAGAGCATTCAAAGGACTCATTAAACATTTTGCAAAAACCTTTCGTGCTTAGTGAATACGGTTCCACAGGTTTCGGAAATAGAAACAATGTAATTGGTTCACTTATGACTACAGAATATCGGCGTCAAACCAAAGTTTGCCGCTTTTATAGCGAAGTTCATGCTGCACTTCTACACAATAAAAACGGGGCCTTATTTTGGATTTGGCATCATGAAAACTTGAAATATCTTCCTTCGTACCAAGATAAATATGGCATTTTTGCATCTGATAATGTTTTCGATAATTTGAAAAATTATTCACGAGTCTTATCTTCTTAATATTAATATTCTTAATATCCTTTCTTTAATCTAGTTACAAAACGTAAAATCTTTCAATTCTTTTTTGAGTGGTATTCCGGTAAACTTTTCATAAACGCACAACCAAGTAAAGCTGATGCAAAACTTGAGCTCAATATAGCCATCTTTGCAGTTTTAATAGCAGCAAGATTACCCGAAAGTGCCATTTCGATCAAAAATAGTGACATGGTAAAACCTATTCCTCCCAAAAGTCCCACGATCACCAAATGTTTTGAATGCATACCTTCTGGAAATTTAGCAATTCTTAACTTAATAGCTAGCCATGAAATACCCGCGATGCCTATAGGCTTGCCGAGCATTAGACCAAAAAAAATGCCTTGACCAACAGGTGAAGTCATTATTGAACCAAATACAGTACGATCAATCAAAACTGCAGTATTTGCCAATGCAAAGAGAGGCATCACCAATAATGTGGTCCACGGGCTCCATGCATGTATCAAATGATCCAATAGAGTAGCACTTTGCCCTTCATGTTCCGGAGGAGCCTTGGATTTTGCTGGTGCCAATGAATTGCCAGGTATAGCCAAAGCTGTTATGACGCCAGCAATATCTGCATTAATTCCACCTTGCAACAAAAAGTACCATAATAAGACAAAAAGTGACATGTATACTTTAATATTTGTGACCTTTTTTTTGCACGCAGCAAACATCAGTCCGGATACAACTACAGCAAGAAAAACATATTCTTTGATTAAAGTCTTTGAGAAGAAGATAGCAATGACCAGTATAGCTCCAAGGTCATCAACAGTAGCTAAGGTCAGCAAGAAAGCAGCTACACCAGCTGGCATCTTATTCTTAAAAAATCCATATACACCCATAGCAAAGGCAATATCCGTTGCCATAGGTATGGCCCAACCTGCCAATACTCCATTGGATGAGGCGAGGTTGAAAGTCATATAAAATAACATCGGAACTAGCATTCCACCAACGGCACCAAAGCATGGTAAAATAGCCTGTTTCATACTTGATAAACTTCCATGGATAAACTCTCTTTTTATTTCCAAACCAACGCAAAAAAAGAATAGTGCCATAAGACCTTCATTTACCCAGTGATGCAAGGTCATGGATAAATTTAAAGTCTGAGGCCCCATATAACTGCTCCAAAAATACTCATAGAGCGGGGCTGTTTTTGCTATGTTTGCAAAAATGAGTGCTACTCCAGTAGCAATTAGCAAGACAATGGATCCTAATCCGTTGTTTATATAATAATGGACATTTTTGTCCAATGAGTTCGCTGATGCTCTCGTTGAAGTATTGAACTGACGTTTCCGGATACTTACCCCTTGTTTTGGCAGGTTCGAGACTAAATTCACCTTGCTAAAATTTATTCTCGCAATCTTGAGGGAGTATTCATCAACTTCATCACTTCTTTCAGTGCTCTCGCTAAAAAATCTGAACATTTGGGGATGCGTGACTCGAGCAACGGTTGAACCTGAACATCGAGGTTTTGTGCGCATTATACATGTCGCAAATGTACTTGAAACGATCATGACAATTTCGTTTTTTTTGGAACGTTTTTTCTCGGTCGTATTATTGGGCTTTTAATGAAACCTTTTACTTTTCGCGAGTTACAGTGATTACAGTGTAGCACAGCGCTTTTGCTTCTCTGCACTAATGCATATCGAAAGAATACAAGCGCTGAACGAGAAGGCTGTGAATGACTACAGGAATAAAATTACTGAGCAGCCTGATTTCTTGAAAACTACTCGAAAATAGGAAAAGCTTTTTTGGCATTTTGAGTTTGGGCAAGGGGATTTAGTGTTTTTAACACCCAAGTCATGGACATTTTTTTTAAGAATAAGGTTAAAAGATCTTGGTCGACAAATATAGTCTTTATAATAAGCCCACGATGCAATAAAAGTTCGTCAATGTTAGTTTATTCTTGTTTTATTGTTTTCTATCAAACTGAACAACTTAATTTTTAAAACTTGGTGCCCTTGATTGATGATTGTTGGCAACGAATTAGTTGAAACTCTTCATGATGAGATTTTCATCACGATAAGAAGCAAATTTGGAGTTTCGGATGAGTTCTTACTAACGAATTTTGATTTTGGAAATCTTCACGAAGGGGGAGGGAAGGGAGGAAGTTTGTTGAGTCGTTCGACGTGCGGAAACTTTTTCGTAAAGGAGCTCTCAATATCTGACAAACACACCATGTTGAATGGAAATTTTTGTGAGTTATATGCAGAGCGTGTACTTTCGAATGATTCGCTGCTATGCCGAATTTTCTGCGTATTTACAAGACGGATAGACGGAAAATACTATATTGCCATGGGTAACTGCATTCCTGCTTGCGAAAAAAGTTGGGATTTGATTTATGACTTGAAGGGTACTGCAGATGACAAGACTTTAGTTCGAAATGGGAAAATTGTAGATGAAGTCCACAAGAGATTTTGGCGATTAGATTGGATGTTTTTAGAAGCATTTGGTAAAGTATCTAAGAAACGTGTTCGATACGTCGAGGGTAAAAGAGGGGCTTACACAAGCTCAATTATTCTCACAAGTGAACAGAAAAGAGAAATTATGCTTATGATTAAACGAGATTTGCAATTTTTCATTAAGCAAGATTTAATGGATTATTCTATGATAGTAGCGATCAAACAGGTAGATAAAATGTATGCGACGATTCCTTTCGAAAATACAAAGACTTGCATGAATATGTACAACTCCTTCAAAGTGTGGCATGGTGATAAGTTATACATAGTTTATGTTGGAATTATAGATTTTCTGCAAGGATGGACAACAGGAAAGAGAGTGGCCCACATAATAAAATGTATATTTGCACCAAAACCCATTTCTACAGTACACCCAGTTATATATGCTGAACAATTTGAAAAATTCTTCGAGAAGAAGTTCAGCACTGAAGAGCACACGAGATAAGAATAAGCAATTCCACAAAAAGTTTTTTAAAGAGTAGTTTGTGTTCCAAGTTAAATATATTTCATAGTAGATTTATAGCGCATTTCTTTACCAAATCCTAAGTAAGCTGCTACTTACTAGAAGTATCTTTACGCCTTCGCGTCCCTCAGAAATAACCCTGCTTTCTTCCTTGATAACCAATTTGACCCAAAAGCATTGTGGTGAATAATCCAATGTGCCAAGTGATGAGGTACAACCAAAATTTATCATCTAAAGCTGGACCAGTGGGAAAGTGACTTAAGTTCTCAGACACAGATTGGCACAGCATAAAGAATAAAGAATTATTGTTCTCAAAAGCGGGGCACGGAGATGCAGATGGAATGGTCCATCCAAATAATGTCAAAAGATGAACTGGGACTTCCGCCTTCAACCAGTCATCATCAAAAGTGTTGTTATTTGAAGCTGCGCGAACTATAACACAATCGCCTCTTGGAGCGCATATCGATGCTTTTTTAAAAACTTTCGTACCGACAATACCTGCATATTTCAAGGAGAAGTATAGTTAAGCATAATGTTAGTCTTGCAAAAGACGGGTTCGCTTCAGTTCCGAATAAAAGTCGAGTAAACGTACATAAATAGGCGCTAACTTACCAGATCGGCGTGAATTTAAATTAGCTGCCCGCGTTCGAACAGCGACCGTGGCATAAGACGCGAAGCTCAACATATTAGAAAGAAAAATGGCTCAGTTCGAACCTATATACACGACAGAAGTTATGGTATCGAAACAGCGCAAACTCAGAAAAGTTAATTTCCCACTTTTTTGTTTTTCAAACAATTTTTATTTATTTTCTCCCCTTGAATTTCAGAAACGAATCACAATCACACCATCCATAAATATCTTTCCTTTTCTTCTTGATTGAGTGATTTTTTTTTGATTTTACGAGATAACAAATTTGTGGAGTATCCCATCTAAACCCCGAAACATTAAACAAAAAAAAGAAGAGAACGTATTTAGGGTTGCATTTTAGTTTGCTTTGTGCCTTCTTGGGAAGGTTTGTAATACGAGTACAATAATTTTATTCCTAAGAAACAAGGTTAAAAGGCAGGAAACGTCAGTAAATAGACGCTTCGAGGATCATTAAGTTGGAACAAGTGTGCGTGATGCCATGGAGGTTGAACCTTATGGCTCGCGTATTTTAGATCATTCACAGTTCGGAGTAAAAAATTTCATGGACGGAGGTTCATTCCCGGAGTTTTTTGTTCCGCAGCAACCTCATAGAACGAATTGCATGTCGAAGGAACTATCACGAGAAGATACGAGACAGTTGTTAAAAAGAAAAGAAAGAATTTCTCATGAAGCTGACTCCAGCTCCGCAGATTCAGCATTGGAAAATAATGTAAGCTTTGGATTCATATTCCTTTTTTGAAAGGGACAGCTTCTTATATGTTTTTCCTAGACTAGACCAGGGCACAAAACCATCAAGGCCTCCAAAGAAAGAACAATGAAAGGAATTGATTTTCGCTTAGGTTCTGGATTGAAAGTAACAGGAAGCAAGAAAGATTTGAAGAACAACGAACCTTCTTATGTTAAATATTCTACATTCGATAGTAAGGCAAGTACCAAAATCATAAGAATGCAAGAAGTATCTCTCGATCCTCTCGAACCTTCAAAGTTTAGACATAAAAAAGTAAGAAATATATTCTTCATATTCGATTCCTTACAACATTTTTGCAGGTTCCTAAGAGCTCCAATACAGCTGTCCCTGAGACTGTACAACATAGCCCAGAACGAGAAAAGAACAGTGGTCCAGAAGAATGGGTAATACCAGCCTCAATTTCAAATTGGAAGGTAGGATGTTGCTTTTTTTTTGTATGTTTATTTTTAAAACAATCTTATAGAATCCGAAAGGATATACGATACCATTGGACAAACGACTAGCAGCAGATGGAAGAAATTTAAATTCAATACAAATCAACGATAAATTTGCCAATCTCTCTGAGGTAAACATTTTCTTACTTTCTGGAAGACTAATATTCAATGTTATCAGGCCTTATATTTAGCAGAACACAAAGCTCGACAAGCTGTGGAAGTTCGAGCAAATATTCAGAAAGAATTGCTAGTAAAACAGAAAGAAAAAATGGAGTCTGACCTAAGAAATCTTGCGAGAATAGCACAGAAAGAAAAAGAAACATAGTAATACGACTTAGTATGCACACTTGTATTTGATCAGTAAATTCAAATGAAAGAACCATTTAAATCTTCGTAGTATTCGATCAGTTCTTGTGATAAAGAAGGCTTCAAGTTCGCAAAAGAAGAAATAAAGTCTTCTATTTCAACCACAACTTCCAGGTCACTAGACCATCGATGTCTCAGTGCGCATCTTTTTGAAGCCCTCAGCCATGAATCAGCACACACCGAGTACAAGTCTGCACCAGAATACCTTGAAGCATGAGTCTCAGCAAGTAAACAAAAATCTAATTCTGGAGCTAATTTCATACGTCTAGTAAGGGATTTCAGTATCTGAACCTTACCCTTCACCGAAGGATCAACTCCCACATAAATGAGTTTATCAAATCTCCCTGGACGAAGAAGTGCTGAATCTATTCTGTCTGGACGATTTGTTGCACCCATTATAAATAAATTTTGAAAATTTAAAACATCATCTATCTCCAATATTAATTGACTTACGACTCTAGATGTATTGCTCACATTCCCATTTTCCATCCGATTTGAAGCCACAGCATCCAATTCATCAAAAAAAAGAATAGAAGGAGCCGCTCTTTTTGCTTTGAGAAAGATTTGTCGCAAATGTCGTTCACTTTCTCCCACATACATATCTATGACTTCAGGTCCCTTTATCATAAAAAATTTCAACTGGCATTCATGCGAAATTGCTCGGGCTAATAGTGTTTTACCAGTTCCGGGTGGACCATATAATATCATACCTTTATTCCGGTTTTTGAATAATTTATTATATAAGGTTGGTAATTCAATAGTGGTTCGAATCAGTTGCTTTACGGCATCCAATCCTCCAATATCAGACCACGTGACTAAGGATGATATAGAATCTGTTGCAATAAGTTCATCCTTACTCGGAGGGAAATTTGATGTAACTTTTAAATTGCAAACATCATGATAGTTGAGCTTTACTATGTCTGAAATAGACTCTATCATGTCCCATCTTGTGAATGATATTGATTGACAGCTAAGCATATTACAGATGCGTTCTGAGATTTGTTCATTCTTATGATATTTTGGATCTTGCAATATATATTTATCCAAGTTTGGTTTCTGTTTTAGATCTTGGGTTTCAGAATAGGTGAAGTTTGCAGGTACAAAATAGCTTGAAGTTCTAAAAGGAGTTGACTTTTGCAAACATTTCTTAGGACGTGCAATGCAATTATCCAAATTCAAGCTTTTGAATTCCATGAAGAAAGCACTTTTTACATCACTGTAGCTCCTTTTGCAAAGAAGACTGAGCGGACATAGGAATTTTGGGGCTTCTCTCAGAAACATCATACAATCATACATTTCATAACTTCTCGTTTTAGATATCGTGAGATTCATGTCAGCTTTAACCTGCGATTTGTTTATCATCTTGAATAGATCATTATTATGAAGATACCGGTGAAATTTCATAAAGAAGTGGAGCTCCTTTATGCATAAAAGATGGCAATAAGGGTTACACATTAAATCCGTCAACTTTTGTAAGTGCCTTACGAGATGTTCTTTCGCAACACCCAAGACAATTTCATGGTAGGAATATGAAATGAATTTTGGACCAAAAATATAGTACAGCTGCTTTAAGATAGGATATAAGCCCAATATCCTGAGTGAATCAAGTTGTGGTAGTATCAACTGGTCAAAAACTCCCTTGTACCTTTCATGTATCTCCTCAGCACCTCTGTCAGGGAATGCTTTGGACATAAAACGTTCAGTCTCAGATATATCCGAACCCTTCCTTAAGTACGGCAGCAAAGAAAGTATGTCTATATTCGCAAGATTATTAGTTTTTGACTCTCCTTGAGTCAAAATTTGCTTCTTAGGGTGCAAAGGCATTCGATAATCAAACACTGTTCTTTTCATTTGTTTCTGCACACTTATCATCCTACATCCATTTTTTGTTTTGTTTTTCAAAGAATCGAAGCTTGGGAGTAAGTCATTCACACATGTTCTTTTTCTGGTAGCAACTAGAACAGTATGAATTGATATTCCAAGAATCGTGGACCTTGCAACGATATTCTCACCAGCTGTAACTTCAAGCTCATACATATTTTCCACGGTCAAGTAGATGTAGCGCATACTCCTCTGTAAACTGGGGTCCTCAACTTCAATACTTTCTGCCTTGTCACATGCAGCAGTAGTTGACCATGGGCAATTCAAACAATTATAAAACTGCAATTCTCCAATCAAAACATATGAGTCTACTCTACTCATCTCAGCCAAGGAAAAAAGGATATAGAATTTATCGTATCAACTAAACATACTTTTCCTTCAGGCAGATGATTATTTCGTTCGAAGACCTTTAACTCGCAATTATGAGCCGCCAAATATTGAACTATCTCTCTTTTGTCAAGTTTGGAGCATTTTCCTTTACTCAGCCTTTAATGTAAGATAAACCAAAACATTTTTTTATCCTCATCACGCGATTCTTCAGTGTAATAAAAATATACTTTTATTCGATTGTAAAGCATCTATTTTATATTCGTAGGAATTGTTTCAACTCTGTCTAGGAGTCCGTGGTTCTTTGAAAACTTTGAAAGAGAAGACGCCATCCTAACAAATTCAAATTTTTCTTACCACAGTTTTCAATTCCCTCCTCTTTAAACAAAATATCTTGAAGTCTTTTCTCATCTTTTTTCCATCAACGAACCATATTGTTCATAACATTTCTTGAGCGAACACAGAGATGCTCAATGAAACAGCACTTCGCACGCAACCCTGCTCTATGCAGCTCTTCATGGGCTTTTTTTTACTTTTTAAAAAACAATTGAGTTTAGAGTGTCATTCTTCCATAATCTTTACCATTTACAAACTTTGATTAAAGAGTGTAAAAATGAAATTAAAATAACAATAAGGACGTCTTTGTTTGTGGAGAAAGATTGAGTTATCTTACTGCAAAATTCTGTAGTGAAGTATTATCCTGCCCCGCTTTTTGCGCTGCAGACACTAATACTACAAGATATACCACGCAGTTTAAAGACGAAGAAAGACGCCTCGTTCACAGGAGAGACAAGAACCGGAAAACGGAGTCGGCCTTGCGTCAACCATTTGCAAATGAGCACGCCCTTCAAACTCTTGTTTAATTTTAGAAATAGAGTGAACGTTGATCACCCGCCTTTTAGATGTCGGCACGTAGTAGTATCAGCTTCTCGGAACCGTCGACGAAGAAAAGAGGC